>OGRS01001596.1_pt1 | contig 12806 bp, 14 predicted proteins | sample 1553561 | NCBI WGS metagenome assembly OGRS01 (sample SAMEA2580103, study PRJEB22360) | human gut metagenome | biome: human gut; feature: human-associated habitat; material: faeces | place: Denmark | collected 2008/2010
AAATATGATATAATGAAGGACTTTAAAGAAATGAGGTATAATCAATGTTAGAATATAATAATACGGAACAATTTTTAAGTGACTATCGGGAATACTTGAAACAAACGGGTATTAGCAACGCCCACGTTGCGCGTAAAATAGGAATATCGCCTCAGCAATTACAAAATGTTTTTAAAAAACAAGAATTAACTGTTAGTGATGTAATAAAGCTATGTAATGCGATTGATTATAATTGTAAAATTATGATTGATTAAGGCATAAAATACGATTAAAGAAAGTTGGTGTTATTTTGTCATACAGCAAAGAAGCCCAAAAGAGATATAGTAAAAAGACGATGACTTTTGCGGTAAAATACTACCCTACTGACATTGAGTATGGAAAAAAGTTAAAAGAGTATCTGGCAGATACCGGACAGAGTGCAAACAGTTATTTAAAAGAACTTATAAAGGCAGATCTGGACAGTAAAGGGATATAGGTATTTATAGGTATTATGGCTATACTTTACTTTTAAAACGCATATAATAGGAAGTAATACGTTATATGAGTGTGTAACTATAGATTACGTGTAGTGACATGTATTGGTAATATGTGTGTATGGTAGTTTTTTTGATAAGTAGATATGATTGTGTTTTAGTGTGATATGATGTGATTTATTGCGTGATTTATGCATGGCTGCCAGAGCATATTTTAATAAATTAGGAATCATTACTGTTATTAGCGTGGTATTGTCTTTTTTTGTGATGTATATTTATGTATATTAGAATGATGCGATTTTATATGTAGTATTAAAAACTATGTGTGAGTGTATGCGATACTGTGTTACGCAGTTTGCATGTTGTTATTATGTTGTTGCGTAGTCTTGGTTGTGACATTTTGGGTGTGGTGCTTATTAGTAATAATTACTATTATCATTAATAAAAAATTTTCACCAAAAATCCGAACTTGTCCAGAAATCCATGAATTTGAGTCTAAAATCCCACCTGATGCAATGTTTCATTGCTACATAAAATACACACACAAAAATCAACAGATTGTCCATAAATCCCTATATACCCGCCCCTATTTTTCAGCAATCCACAACCCAAAAATTTTGCATTTTTGATGAATGTGCAAATGTCCATAAAATAGCGTAATAGTGTAGTATTATGCTACTTCATAAGGTGGGGCGTATTAAACATTTTAGGGTAAGATCACTCCTGTAATATAGCCAGTATGTGTTCCATCCACACCTCACTACTCAAAAATCGACCTTCGATTTCCACACCAAAATTTTCATCTACTCCATCAAAACCCCAAAATTACCCAAAAATACTTCGGGAACTCTCTCGACCAACAAGGCATAAACACTGCATTTCTACCATTCTAAACAGTCCAAAAATAACCAAAATCCACCACAATATCCATTCAAACCCCAAACAAACTCTTGCCGTTACTGCATTTTCCCGAACTCAACTTATATTCCAAAAAATTACATATAAAACACACTATCAAAATCCAGAAAACCACGTCGCCTTATCCCTCAGTGTACCCACATAAATACTGGCATCCCCCGGTATAAAAACATTACACAAAATTACCTCTCTACCGAAGTGCCATATTTTCAAAATTACTGACACAAAAAATAAGCAGCCAATTCCTAAGATAAGTCCTTAAAAACCAACTGCTATTATTTATAATCACCCTATAATCATCCAATACCGTGAACTACCCACGAGCTAAAGCTCGGTGGGCTTCCTGCTTCTACGACCTCGTAACCTACTATCTCCACAGGCGTAAATTCCGGCAGTTCCTTCCGTACTAAAATATATCTACGCTACACTTAGCAATCTCAAACCTTCATTAAGAATATTAATTGCAGCATTAATATCTCTGTCATGAATTGTCCCACATTCTGGACATGTCCATTCTCTAACAGATAAATCTTTTGTATTTATATTAATATATCCGCATACATTACAAGGCTGGCTTGACTTTGTAAATCTTCCAATTTTAATATACTGCCGATTATTCCAATCAGATTTATACTGTAATTGTCGTGTTAATTCGTACCACCCACAATCTTGAATTGCTTTTGAAAAATGATGATTCTTAACCATATTACTTACTGCCAAATCCTCAGTTACTATTACTTGGTTTTCGCTAATCAGTTTATGAGAGACTTTATGCAAGTTGTCAATTCTGGTATTATGAATTTTCTCGTAGATTCTTGCTACTTTAATTCTTTGCTTATTCCAATTCTTACTGCCTTTTATTTTATGAGATAATTTTCTCTGTTCTTTTGCTAATCTATTTTCATATTTTTTAGTAGTACGAATATTATCAAATTTTTCTCCATCAGAAGTGATAAGTAAATCTTTAATTCCTAAATCAATACCAATCATACATACAGTAGACTCCAATGGAGTATGTTCTGTTTCCACAAGAATTGATACAAAATATTTTCCACTTGGAACTTGTGAAATCGTAGCAGATTTAATTCTTCCTTCAAAATTACGATGTATTTTTGCTTTTATCCATTTCAATTTTGGGAGTTTGATTTTATTATTATCAAAAGAAACTTCTATATTATTATTTGTAAAATTTGTTGTATAAGACTTCTTGTGATTTTTCTTACTTTTAAACTTCGGATATCCAGTATGTTCTTTAAAGAATTTCTGATATGCAAAATCCATGTTATATATCGCATTTGTTAGTGCAAACTTATCTACTTCTTTTAGCCATTCATATTTTTTCTTAAGAATTTGATTAACATAATTATTACAAGATGTTTTATTCATGCTTTCTTTTTCAGTTTCATATTTATCTTTTCTATAAGAAAGAGTTTGGTTATATACAAAACGACAACAACCAAATGTTTTTTGTATTTGTTCTTCCTGTTCTTTATTAGGATACAATCTGTATTTATACGCTTTTAACATTTACCTATCACCACCTTTCATTTGTATTATTCTCTTTTTATAAAGGCTCTTTACCCATCAGCTAAAGCTAATGGGATTGCGAGCCTAATTTTTTCAATAATATTTATTAAATATATCCCCATCTATATCACTAATATCATGAACCGGTACCTCAGTTCCATTTTCAAATATTACAACATTTCTGTATTCGTGTACCTTCTTCACTCTCCCACTCATTGTAATATACTTTCCACCATCTTTCTTTAAATCTTTTTCAAAATATGTGATTCTAACATCCGGATCAACATCGCCGTCATCTAAACATTTTCTTAAAATACTCACTCTCTCATTCAGTCTATTCAAAACATCCTCATCAAATTCAATCCTTTTATCTGTTAATCTTGCAGTCTCTTTAATTTCTGCATCATAACCTGTCAATGCAGCAAATGGAGAAAATTGAGCAGCTCTATCTCGCATACTCATTTGAGGATATTTTTTAGAGACAAAATGTGGCAAATCAATAATATCATCGTATTTACCCATAACACACTCCTATGCTTTATGTCCACCAATTTGATTATTCCTATCTATTGCAGTAGCTCCTTCCTGTAAGCTCATACCTTTTAAAATTGCATTCTTCCCAAATTTTTTCTTTATGTCTAAAACAGCTTTTTGTATATCTTTTTCTTTCTGAAGTTTCTCCTGGTCAACTTTCTTTTCATCAGATTCAATCATATCAAACAAATTGATCTGTTCATATCTATCTTGCTTTGCCTCCTTTTCATTGATCACATGATTTGCTGACATATTAATTCTTCTAACAAGTAAATCTTCATCCACAATTCTATTAAATAAATCAAGCACTGCTCTTACAATCACATTAGTAGACGATGTATAGCTGTCTAAGTTTATTGTACCATGTGCATGTTTTGGAATTTTTCTTCCGTATTGATCAATAGAATACTCCCCTTTATAATTTCTCATCCTCACAGGATCCATTAAATTTTCTCTATCATACCCTACTGTCAATACAATCTGATCTGTTACAAGATTTTTGCTCACCAAATCTAAAACCAACATTTCCGTCATTTCACGCACAATAATTTTCGTTTTATCAAAATCGGTTCCACAGTGTAGAACTTGTCCACTTCCTATGCTATTATTGTCTGGTTTATAGTTCTTAATATCTGTAATTGTAACAGGCTCCCATCCCCAAGCATGATCAATCAAAAGTTCTGTATTCTTGCCAAACATTCTACGCAGCAAACCTTCATTATAATAATCCTCCTCTTTTCCAAGAGAACATCTTGCAATATCTCCCATTGTATATAACCCAACAGATTCCAACTTTTTTGTATATCCTCTTCCAATACGCCAAAAATCTGTCAATGGTTTGTGCTCCCACAATTGTTTTCTGTAAGATATTTCGTCCAGTTCTGCAATTCTTACACCGTGTTCATCAGCAGGAATATGCTTTGCTACAACATCCATAGCAATCTTAGCCAAATACAAATTCGTTCCAATACCTGCGGTTGCTGTAATTCCCGTTTCATGCAGCACATCTAGTATAATTTTCTGTACCAATTCTTTTGCAGATAACCCATACGTATTTAAATAAGAAGTTACATCTATAAATACTTCATCAATAGAATATACATGGATATCTTCTGGAGCAATATATTTTAAATAAACATTATAGATTCTGGTACTGTATTCCATGTAAAACGACATTCTAGGAGGAGCTACAATATAATCAAGTTTTAGATTTAAATCATCATCCAATTCTTTCTTATTATAGGAGAAACCAGAGAATTCACGTTTTCTTAAGTTATACAATCTTGTAGCATTGATTTCTCTTACACGTTGCACAACTTCAAATAGTCTTGGTCTTCCGGATACACCATATGATTTTAAAGACGGAGTTACTGCAAGACAAATTGTTTTCTCTGTTCTGCTATTATCAGCAACAACTAGATTTGTTGTCAGTGGATCAAGTCCACGTTCTATACACTCTACTGATGCATAAAAACTTTTCAAATCAATTGCAATATATGTCCTATTCACGACAATAACTCCTTCCATTTTTCTTTCTTAATATTTATGATACCAGAAAGCTATAAATTTATCCACAACAAAATCGAAAGTATGTTCAGTGTGGTTATAAAACGTTTTCAATGGTAAATTTCGATTTTATGTTGTTACTCTATAAAGTGTCCACATTATTATACAAAATTGATTTTATATATTAAAAACATGTTTTTACTCAACAGATTACATATATAAAATTTCTTGTCTGTGCAGAACGTATGAGTGAATAAGTATATGTACCTAGAAAACAGCAAATTTTTTCAGTTATAATAGACGATATAAAATATTATGACTGGAGGAATACGATGGAGGATTTATATAACTATATGATTTGGGGAGATTACAACAAACGAATGGAGGAACTAGCAAATTTAGCAATTCCGGAGAAATGGAGTTTTGGAGAATGTAACGATTATTCTATCTTGAAGAATTATTTAAAATATACATTCCTTAAATTAAGAAGAGAAAATAAAATTGTTGAAACAGAAAAGTATTGCTTATTCAATACTGGACTATTTACAGAATTTTATGAACCAATTTATATTTATGGAGAAGTCAGTCCAATAGAAGAGCCTGACAGTACAGATTACAAATTTAAAGGATTCTACACAGAATATGAGCTTGGTTCAAATGGAATTGCTGAATATCCAGAAAGAGCTGATTATTTTTCTGATCCATCTCTGCTCGTTTTTGACTGGCATTGTCGCATCAATATACAATATAGACATATACTGGAAGACGAAGATAATAAATCCAGACTTCCAGAAAACGTACTTAATAGCGATAGACCTTTGGAAATGTTAAAGGGAGTGATAGATACTTCTATTAAAAGAGTTATGGCTAATTATAAATTAGCAGTACCGCATTGCTTTAAAAATCAAATTCAATTATTACTACCGTTATGTTTTGGAAAAACAGACGAGCCAGATTTAGCTCTTGTGCTAACAAAAATGCCAGGCGGATATTATCAAGGTCATACCTGTCTTACGATGGAAATGGCTTACAACAATGCTAGACTGATTGCAAAACCAGAAAGTAACTGGTTAGTTCCTTAAACAAAAAAAAAGAGAAAGCGGCTGATTTCACGAAGGGGAGTGAAAACCAAACTGCTTTCTCTTAAGCAACTATGTATTTATAATATCAGATGTTTCGACAAATAACAAGCATTTTCTACAAATTAAAATTCGATGCTACATTTTAATCTTATTGAAAAATCAATATCAAACACCTTTCTTTCAAGAACAATCCCCTCTAATGGATCAAATTCGTTTTTATGTGTCGAATCTTCAAATACACCAACTACTTCTGCTTTAATATTTTCTTTTTTAGACAACTGGTTGAGTGTATCCATATATCCATAATAATAATCCTGATCGCATATATTATAATATACTCTCACACGATAATCACCTTGTCGATTAAAAATTCCAACATTCTCCCTATATTCGTATTTCTTATATTTTCCAAATAAATAACTAGATGGATATAAATCGTCAGCATAAAATTTCATATATCTTTTTCCGCATATTGTTTCGTAATCTCCATTTTTAGCCTTTTCTCTGATCACATTTTTAATATGATCTATTGTGCTTATCGCCCATTTCTTTCCATCATTATATGATTCTATCTTATTTTCTGCAGCAGCTTCTTCCGGTGTTTTTGATATTTCATTCAATTCATCTAAAAAACTCATAGCGCTACTCTCCTACTTCTTTTGATATTTACATAATAACACAACAGTGTAAGTTTTCACAGATATTTTTATATTGATAAGAGAATAAATGTATGAAATAAAGAAGCCATTAAAATATTTTTAATAAAAGGAGAAACGATATGAGCAACATTATTGTAAAAGAAATTGAAACCGTAACATCTATGGAAGTAGCAAACATGATTGGCAAAGAACACAAAGATTTACTTAAAAATGTAAGAAGGTACATTAATCAATTTAACCAGGGCAAAATCTCCCCCGTTGATTTCTTCCAAGAATCAGAATACATAGACTCCAAAGGAGAGACAAGACCATGTTTCAATGTAACTCGTAAAGGATGTGATTTTATAGCAAATAAACTCACTGGACAAAAAGGAACAGAATTTACAGCAAAATATGTAAATAAATTTCATGAACTGGAAGAAAACAATTTAACAAATTCTCTAGTTCGTGCTTTAAGCTCTATAACTGAATCCATGCTTGATATGAAATCCAATATGGAAAACAGATTATCTCAAATGGAAGAAAAATTAGAAAATCAAAAATGTATTGAAGATAGTCGGAGTAAAAAACCATATAATCCTTGGTTTGCTAAAATGAATCCTAAATACAAATTGCTGGAAGAATATTTTAATGTTACACGAGGACAGCTATATAAAGAAATCTTAATGGAATTAGAAAATATATATGATATTGATACCGTGCAAATCCAGTCAGATTATTGTTACGAAAACAATGTAGAATCATGTTATCCTTTAGAACCATATGAATTTGTTCCAAAGTACAGAGAAATGATTGAGCAAATTGTAAATAACAATCTAATAAAATATGGAATTGCTGCAGAAAATGATCCTATCGTATCAACAAAGCATGTAACTATTTTTGATACTCCAGTGGAAGAAACAGATTCTACAGCAGAATAGAGAGAATTATAAGACAGGTGCTTTATTACACTTGTCTTATTTTTTTATTAAACAAAAACTTAGAAAAGAAAAACATGGATGAGAGAAATAAATATTGAGAGAAATATTCACTGGAAGAAAACTCAACGGAAGAGGAAATCATAAATAAAAAATATTTCAAAAAAGAGAATATCTATTTATGAAAAAGAAAACAAAAAGAAAAAAATTAGAGCGTAGCTCAATCGAGCGTTCTGCGCGAGATATATTCTTCTCTTGATATATGAGTATATCTTGATATTGACTGTCACAAATGGTACGTCAGGAGGTACCTAAATGCAAAAAAAATTTTCATTTGGGTACGAACTGACGGTACCTAAATGCAATTTAGCAAAAATGATTGGAGGTGAAATTTTTGAATTATGTGCGTATTCCAGAAGAAATAATTCAAGATGTTTCTATTGGTGAAAAAAGAGTGATTGTATTTTCTTATTTATGTTGTCGAAGATCTTTGGATGATACTGTTGCTTTCAGCATTACAGAACTTGTGGAATGGAGCAAATTAAAACCAAATTACAGAACAGGGAAAATAAATCAAAAATATTGGTCTGTATTAGAACAATTTACTGAACTGAATTACATAAAAACAAAACTGGACTTCAAACGACTGAAATCAGAACAAAAAAATTCTAACGAATATCTGAATGTTTTAATTAACAACGAAAAGTTTGATATGACGGATCGTTATGGAATTATTTACTTTGATGAATTACAAAAAATTTTAAATTTCAAAAAAAAATTGGAGAATAAAGAAATAGAGACAAACAGAATTTCATCATCACAAATTTTGTTGGTTCTTTCATATATACGACTGAACATGAATCGAATTCCAAATAAACCACGCTGCTGCTATCGATTATTAAAAACAATATCAGAGGATATAGAAATATCAGAAAGATATATTAAAAGAATTATCACGATATTAAGTGAATTAGATATTGTGAAATTTGAAGAAATGAAACGCAACAGATATTTAGATAGAGAAAATAATATTTGTTTTTCTACAACTCCAAAAGTGTTTGCAGATTATAAAGTTTATACAAAGGATAGTTATGGAAATCATGCTATTGATAAAACTTACAGTTGGAAAGATGAAATAGAAAAGCAAATTTCGATTTTAGAAAATGATTAAAAATTCTGTTTGTTAATGGTGAATAAAAATTATCCCCACATAAAAAATGTAACTCGAAAACAAGTTTTATTTAAAGAAAGGAAGAAAAATGCAACAGATAAATATTGATGAATTGAAACCACATCCAAGAAACAATGAATTCTTTGATGATATGACAGGTGAAAAATGGAATGAATTTTTAGAATCTATTCGCACAAGTGGAGTAATTGAACCGATTGTTGTTACCACAGATATGGTAATTGTATCTGGGCATCAACGAGTGCGAGCTTGCAAAGAATTAGGAATTCCTGAAATTATGTGTGAAATCAAAACTTATAAAGACGAAGATTCTATAATCAAAGATCTGCTTGAAACAAATATTCGTCAGCGTGGAGATATCGGAGGTTCTGCGAAGAAAGTTGGACGGAGAATTATGGAATTGGAAAGGCTATATGGAATTAAAAATGGTGGTTCTGGGTTCTACGGTAATCGTCATACTGAAAATATAGACCTTACGATTAATTCGGAAGCTCTAAAAACACAAGAACAGTTAGCACAAGAATTGGGTATGTCTGTGGACACTCTTCAGAACTACAAAATGTTAGCTGATATGATTCCTGAATTAGAAGAATTAATGGACACCGGAATTGTATCAAAGTCTACTGCTCTATCAATGATAAGGAATTTGTCAGAGGAAGAACAAGAATCTCTTATTGAGTCTTTAGACACAACAAAGAAGATTACAAAACGTGAAGCAGAAAAATATATCGAAGAAATTAAGAGATTAAAAGAAGAACCACAAATTCCTGAAGATTACGAGTCTACAAAGAGAGAATTAAGAGGGTGGAAAGAAGATTATAAAAATTTACGATCACAATTTGATGAAAAAGTTTCGGAACTTCAAGACTTGAAAAAACAAATAGAGACTATGAAAGAAACCACTCCAACAGAACAATATAATCAAAAACTTAAAAGCTCCACCATCTTCTTTTGTTCAAGAGTCGCTGATTTTATTGAAAAAACAGGTGGTTACGTTTGGCTTGTGGAACATTTAAACGAGTTACCAGATTATGAGCGAAAGTCCTATATCAATGCTGTCAATGCGATTTACGCATGGGCTGATAATTTATTAAGAAACATTAACAATTAAATTTTAGGAGGATTTACTTATGAATGAAATGACAATGAATTATGAAACTGGAAATTGGGATATGCAACAATTGATGAACATTACTGGTCAAACTGCAATGAATTTAAATAATATGGGAAAACAATTAGGGGTTGTCACGACAGCAGTTAATGGGTTAACCGACGATGTGAATACTATAAAAATTAAACTTAAAGAAATTGAATTTAATGAAGAAATAACTACAGACCAAAATAATGCAATTATTGAAGCTGCAAAGAAAAGAGTATGTCAGATTATCGGAGGCGATGCCTTTGAAATAAAAAAATATTTTAGAATTTTTGTTATGAGACTTTATAAGGATACTAGAAAACATGCGGGCTTAGGTTCAAAAATATCAAGAACAAGAAAAGGTGATTTTCAGAGATGTATTAATTACATAGAAGCATGGATTCCAAGTTGTGGTTGTGCAGAACTTAAATCTAAAGCAGATGAAAACGCAAAAGCCAAAAGAAAAGCTAAAAGTTTGGGTTACGATGTTTAAACATTTTTACAATGTTTGAATATAAATATGCAGCGAAGATATCCCTAGAAAATATCTTCCACTGCACAAGATTTTGTGGATGTATGATCCACGGATGTTTTGGATTATTGCGACAAGTCAGAATCGACAGTTCCTGGTTGCTGCTCTAATCCAAAAGAGATCAAGAGTAATTATAGCAGACATGATGCAATTAGTTAATAGTCAAATAACAAAAGAGAGAATAAATATATGTAACCAATAGTCATCACTTCAAATAAAGGAGCGAGTCAAATGACAAATATAATTTTTAAAAACAGAGGAGATTTAATTTATGAGAAACAGTACATATGTAACACCATGCAACCATAATCTTCATATCCCAAGCCGGAATGAATTTCACAAATATCTGATTGATAATATCACCATTGGTGATTTCAGTACCGGAGGATGTGCAGAAGGTGGAACAAAAATCAAGAAGATTGCTAAAGCAATCAATTGGTCAAAGTCTATGCACAATAACTATTATATCAAGAAATTTGCAGAAGAAAATAGAGAATAAAATTGAAAGTGAGGTCATTACTATTTTAAAAAATTAGTCATAAATCCTATTAGCTTTAGCTGATGGGATGAATAGTGGAGAATATATAACTAAAAGGAAGTGATTATAGATGTTAAAAGCATATAAGTATAGATTATATCCTAATAAAAAACAACAAGAATATTTTGCAAAATGTTTTGGATGTGTACGGTTCATCTATAATCGTATGCTTTCAGATAAGATTGAGCATTATAAAGAAACAAAACAGAAACTTAATAATGCACCCGCTCAGTATAAAAAAGAATTTCCTTGGTTAAAAGATGTAGATTCTCTTGCTTTAGCAAATGCACAGATGAATTTACAAACTGCCTATAATAATTTCTTTAAAAGACCGGAAGTTGGGTTTCCTAAATTTAAAAGTAAAAGAAAATCCAAGCCAAGCTTTTACTTGGATACTGATGAAATTCAGTTTACAGATAAAACCGTTAAACTTGAAAAATTAACATTAAGTACTACTCTTATACTACTAATAATCAAGGTGGAAATATTTATGTATCTGATAGATATATCAAACTTCCTAAGATTGGATTAATCAAAGTGAAGAGACATAGAGATTTTGAAGGGGTTATTAAATCTGTTACGGTTTCTAAAACACCAAGTGGTAAATATTATGTTTCAGTTTTAGTGAATTGTAAAGAGCAAGAAAAATTACCACAATCTAATAATAAAATTGGTATTGATCTTGGAATCAAAGAATTTGCTATTACTTCTGCTGGTGAAATGATTCCAAACCAAAAATACCTTAGAAAGTCTGAAAAAAGGTTAAGAAAATTACAAAAGGATTTATCACGTTGTAAAAAAGGAAGTAAGAATAGAGAAAAATGTAGAATCAAAGTTGCTAAACAACACGAAAAGATTGCTAATCAGAGAAAAGATTTTTTACATAAGTTGTCTAAGAAAATTATTAACGAAAATCAAGTCATAGCTTTAGAAAGTCTTAAAGTAAAAAATATGATGAGTAATCATAAATTAGCAAAATCAATTGCTGATGTATCATGGAGTGAATTTGTAAGACAGTTAGAATATAAGGCTGAATGGTATGGAAGAAAAATCATTAAAATTGACACATGGTTCCCATCCAGTCAGATATGTTCTAGTTGTGGACACAAAGATGGAAAGAAAACATTATCAATCAGAGAATGGACTTGTTATGTTTGTGGAACACATCATGAAAGGGATATAAATGCAGCAATAAATATTCTTAATGAAGGTTTGAGAATATATAACGAAAATAAAATCGTAGGAACTACGAGGATAGTCTAGGTAAACTTGTATCATTAGATATATTGACTAGGAAACCAATCGAGCTTTAGCTCGTTGGTGGTTCACCTTGTAAATTAGGAAACGAAATCATCAATTGTTATGATGGAGCACATGATAAGGAGCAGCTTAAAACAAAATACACAAATGAGAATATGAGATTTTTGGAGGTATTAAATAATTGAGTAAACACTTAACATCACAAAGATATGTTTTTAAAATACATTCTTCTCGTCTTAGAAGAGCAAAATGGAATTTGCAATTATCAATTAGACAGGCGAGAGAAAATAAAGAATTAATTGCTTTAAGCGAAAGTCAAATGATGAGATTTATTGATGAATTGAATGGAGTTACAAATCCTGAACTCCATATTTCAGATATAAAATCTAAAATCAAAAATTTAAAATATGAAAAAAACTTATCCATTTCACGACCAAAGATTAAAAAGCTATATGAAGAATTGGACACTTACCAATTCAAAAAAGATTATGTATGTGTTGTTATAGATAATAATAAAGATTTTTACGAGGTAG
>OGRS01001607.1_pt1 | contig 12705 bp, 18 predicted proteins | sample 1553561 | NCBI WGS metagenome assembly OGRS01 (sample SAMEA2580103, study PRJEB22360) | human gut metagenome | biome: human gut; feature: human-associated habitat; material: faeces | place: Denmark | collected 2008/2010
ATTAGAAAATTATTTTTTAAATTTAAAGCAAAATTATGAAGAAATAAATAATAAAAATGTCACTAAATGACATTGAAAGTCATTAATTAAATATGTTATTATATAAAATATAGAAATGATATCTACAAGGGGCAGACTTTGAGCTGTTCCTTTTTTATTTTTATGGAGGTGAAGTAGCATGCTAAATGCAAGACAAAAGGCTTTCTGTGAATACTATGTGGCATCTGGTAATGCTACTGAATCTGCTAAGAAAGCTGGATATAGTGAAAGAACAGCAAAAAGTATTGGGCAAAGATTGTTGACTTTTGTTGACATCCAATCTTATATTGAAGAGCTTAACAAAAAAATACAAGATAATAGAATAGCAGATATGACAGAGGTAAAAGAGTTTTGGACAGAAACTTTAAGAAATAATAAGGCTAAGATGCAAGACAGGTTAAAAGCATCAGAGTATATAGCAAAAACAAATGGAGCTTTCTTGGAGAAGTTAGAAGTAAAAGGAAGTATTCCAGTTGTGATCAGTGGAGAGGATCAACTTGAAGAGTAAAGTTTTAAATATATTTCTTCCTGAAATCATAGGAAAGGGCTATAAAAAGTTTTGGGAGTTCAAAGGAAGATATAAAGTTGTAAAAGGATCAAGAGCTTCTAAAAAGTCTAAAACTACAGCTCTTTGGATAATCTATAACATGATGAAGTATAAAAATGCTAATACTCTTGTTGTGAGAAAAGTATTTAGAACTTTAAAAGATAGCTGCTATTCTGATTTGATTTGGGCAATAAATAGATTAAAAGTTGCTGATTACTGGGAGAAAAAAGAAAGTCCTTTGGAGTTAACTTATACTCCAACAGGTCAAAAAATCCTTTTCAGAGGGTTTGATGATCCTATGAAAATCACTTCAATATCAGTTTCAGTTGGGACATTGTGTTGGTGCTGGATTAACTTTATCGGTTCAGCACATTAATCAAAACCTCTTTAATTGCTGGAACACCCTAACGTAAAGTCGAGGGCAATCAGCAGCGAAGCTATTTGACAATAATAAACGGTTATGGTATCATATACTTATGAAATCGTTGAAAAAGGTGATACCATGTTAGAAGAAATTTGGAAAGATATTGAAGGATTTAATGGTTTTTATCAAGTAAGTAATTTAGGGCGAGTTAAAAGTCTAGGCGGATGGTGTGGAACTGCTAAAAAGAAAGAGAGAATAAGAACGCTCAATCATACAAAGGATGGATATTTAAAAGTAAGGCTGATGTATAAAGGCAAAGATATTACTTGCAGAGTTCACAGGTTAGTAGCCGAGGCATTTATTCCTAATCCTAAAAATTTAGAAACAGTAAATCACATAGATGGAAACAAAGAAAATAATGTGGTTAATAATCTAGAATGGTGTGATAGAACTTATCAAATGGAACATGCTTATAAATTAAAATTAAAAACCTCTCGTTTAGGCTCTGATAATACTAATGCTAAACTTACCGATGAAGATATTAAATACATAAAATCCGTATATAAAAAATATAGCAGAGAATTTAATACTGTTTCTCTTGCTAAGAAATTTAATGTTACAAATAGAGTTATTGGCTTAATTGTTAATAATAAAACTTATAAAAATGTCAAATAGAACGTTCAACGACTATCGAAAACAAAAAGACTTGCTTTAAAATGCAGGTCTTTTTAAGTTAGTAGAGTAGGGTTCAAGTGAACTCGAAAAGGGAGGCACTTTAAAAGTGAAGATATAGTCTGAACTATATAGAAATATATAGAGAATAAACGGAAACGGTTTATTCGTAACAAAATGTGAAGAAGCATATGAGATAACAGATGAAGCCCATTTTAATATGCTAGATGAGTCTATTAGAGGAGTTGTTGAAAAACCTTTATTTAAACAGATTATAATCTCTTTTAACCCTTGGAATGAAAGGCATTGGCTGAAAAGTAGGTTCTTTGATAGAAAGTCAGATGAGATTTTAGCATTAACAACTAATTATTTGTGTAATGAATGGCTAGATGATAGTGATAAAAGATTATTTGAAGATATGAAGATAAATAATCCTAGGCGTTACCAAGTAGCAGGATTAGGGAACTGGGGAATAGTTGAAGGATTAGTATATGAGAACTGGCATGAACTAGAATTTGACTGGAGAGAGATTTTAGATAAAAGAAAAAAAGTAAAAGCAGTATTTGGATTAGACTTTGGTTATACCAATGATCCAGCTGCTTTTTTTTGTGGGCTTTTAGATTTGGAGCAAAAAGAAATATATGTATTTGATGAGTTCTATAAAAAAGGAATGCAAAATACAGCTATTTACTCTGAAATTTATAAAATGGGGTTCTCCAAAGAGGTTGTAGTTTGTGACAGTGCAGAGCAAAAGAGTGTGGATCAGTTAAGAAGTTTGGGACTTCTAAGAGCTAAAGGTGCTAGAAAAGGAAAAGATAGTATTAACAATGGAATACAGTTTATACAAGATTTTAAAATATACATACATCCAAGGTGCAGCAATTTTTTAACAGAGATTAGCAACTACTCATGGGATAAAGATAAGTTTGGAAAAGCTATCAATAAACCTGTGGATGACTTCAATCACTTAATGGATGCTATGAGATATGCACTTGAAGATTATATAGGACAGAACAGACTTGTTACTTTAAATAAAAACATTTTAGGAATCAGATAGGAGGTGTGATGTGGATCTAAGAGATTATCATAGTAGATTTGAAGATTATAGACATAATGAACTAGCAAGACTTCAAATGCTATTTGATTATTATAATAGTAATCATGCTATTTTAAGAAAAAGAAATAGAACTGTAAATAAAGCAGATGCTAAAGTTGTTTCAGGATATGCAAGTTATATCTCAACTATAGCAACTGCTTATTTTTTAGGGAAACCTATCAGCTATAAAGCAGATGCAGATACACAAGATTATGACAGATTAAGTGAATATCTAGCTACTGAAGAGGAACAAAAGAATAACTTTGAACTTGCTCTTAATGCTTCAATCTTTGGAAAAGCTTATGAGCTGTTATATATTAACAATGCTCAAGAGTTAAAATCTAAATGCTTAGATACTAGAGATGTGTTTGTGATTAAAGATAACACTATTGATAGAAACATCATAGGAGCTGTTAGATTTGGAATTAATCATGTTGAAACTAATAAGATAGAAGTTACTTTAGAGGTCTATGATGAAAAAATGGTATCTACATATCAATATACAGTAACTAGCAATTATGAAGCAAAAGATTTAACTAATGCTAAAAACTTAGTAAGTGAAAAACTCCACGGATTTAATGGAGTTCCAATCATTGAATTTTCTAACAATAAAAATCAAAAAGGTGACTTTGAAAATGTAATTACTTATATTGATGCTTATGATACAGCAGTTTCTACATCAGTAGATGACCTTACAGACTTTTCAGATGCTTATTTAGTGCTGAAAAATCTTGGAGGAACTAATCCTGATGATATTCAAAGATTAAAAGATGATAAAGTTTTCATGGTTCAAGGTGATGGAGATGCTAAATGGCTGATAAAAGATGTTAATGATACATACTCACAAAATGTTAAAGATAGAATAAATGATGACATTCATAAGTTTTCATTTACTCCAGACATGGGAGACGAGAAGTTTAGTGGTAATACTTCAGGAGTTGCTCTTGAATTTAAATTATTACCTTTGGAACAGCTAGGATCTCAAAAAGAGATGTATTTTAAAGATGCTATCAATAAGAGATTGCAACTTATAATTGACTATTTGGGCTTAAAGATTAAACCTACTGACATTCAAAAAGTATTCACTAGAAACCTGCCTCGTAATTTAAAAGAAATCTCAGAGATTATGAAAAACTTAAAAGGTTTAATATCTGATGAAACTCTTATTTCTCTATTCCCTCAAGTTGAAGATGCTAAATCAGAACTTGAAAAGATGAAAACTGAAGCTGAGGAAAATAATATTTATAATGATTATGAGTTTGGAAAAGCAGCTGATGTAAATGAACAAGAAAAGTAAAGAGTATTGGGAGAAAAGGGCTAGAGAAAATGAGAATAAGGTATATAAAAAGGCTAGTGACTTAAAAAAAGAACTAGATGTACATTATATTCAAGCTAAAAAAGAGATACAAAAGTCTATTAATGATTTAATTGCTAGATATATGTTTAAAACTGATCTCTCTTATGCAGATGCTATGAAGTATTTAACAAGTAAAGAGTTCAAAGAATTTAGAATGTCACTTGAAGAGTATGAGGCAGAGATAGAGAGGCTATCAGAGATAAATGAGGAACTAGCTAATAAATTAAGAATAGAGCTTGAAACTCTTGCAATGAAGTCTCGTATAACTCGCCTAGATAGTCTTAAAACTCAAATTGATATAGAGTTAAGTAAAAAGATAAGCAAGGATTATAACATAGTTGAAAAAGGCATAAGTGAAGTTTATAGAGATTTTTTTAAGATTCAAACTACAGACTTTGGACTTACAGGAGTTAATACAGTTCTTCCAAAAAAGACTTTGAAGATGCTTATGCAACAGCCTTGGAGTGGGGCAAACTTCTCAGAAAGGATATGGGGCAACAGTGAGGCACTTGGAAAAGTTTTAAAGCAGGAGATAATACAATCTTTTATGCAAGGAGTATCAGTTAAAGATCTATCAGATAGAATTGAGAAAAGATTTGAAAATGATAGATACAATACTGAGAGGCTTGTTAGAACAGAGTTGAATTATGCTTTTAATCAAACTACTAAACTATCTTATGAAGAAGCTGAGATTGAAGAGTATGAGTTTCTAGCTGAAATAGATAACAGGACATCTGAGATCTGTAAAAAGCTAAATGGAAAAAAATTCAAAGTAAAAGATGCAAGAGCAGGGGTTAATTATCCACCTATGCACCCACATTGCCGTTCAACTACAGTTGCTATTTTAGATTTTGATAATTTTGGAAAAATCAAATATTCTGATGAAGAAGTAAGAGCATTAAATAATTATATCAGTCCTGCTTCTATCGCTCTTAATGAAAAACTAAGAAATGGAGATTATTTAACTAAAGAGGATAAAAAATGGATTAAAGATTTAGATAAGGCACTTGATAAAACCCCAACTTATAAAGGACATTTAATAAGAGATGTAGAAATAACGAATAAAGACAATCTTTTAAAGTTTATAAAAGAACATGAAATTGACAACATAGTAAAATATGAGCAATATATTTCAACTTCTAATAAATTGTCATACAATGAAGATGCTAATATTAGAATATATATTGTAGATTCAGTTAAAGGAAAAAACATTAATAATTTTAATAAGGCTGAAACTGAAGTTCTTTATAAAAGAGGTTGTTCCTTTAAAGTAATAGGTGTAAAATATGATAAAGAGAAAGATAAATATGAAATTGCTTTGGAGGAAGTAGATGAGTAAAAAAGATTATTCTAAGCCTTATAGTCATCCAAGATGGAATGATACAGGATTACCTAAAGTAATAGGAGAAGTTCCATCAACATTTGAAAGAAAAAAAGAATGGTTGAATGCTTTAAAAGAAGGTGGACTTATTGATAGTGATGAATATAATAAAAAACTAAAGGAATTTAAGAAAAAATATAATATCAAAGATTAATTACTAAGCACTTAGGCGACTAGGTGCTTTTTTATTGCAAAAATTGTCGAACTGTGGACATTAAACAGAGGATATAACAGTCGTACAGGACTTAAAACAGGAGGATTTTAAATGGCAGATATGGATAAAACTTTTACTCAAGAAGAAGTAGATAAAATGATCAATGACAGATTAGCAAGAGAGAGAAAGAAATTTGATACTGAAAAGAAAGAGCTAGAGAGAAAGCACAATGAAAGTATTGAAGATTATGAAGAAAGAATAAAGACTGCTAATATGACAGCTGAAGAAAAATTTAAACTTGAGCTTGAGAAAAGGGATAAACTGATTGCTGAAAAAGATGGAGCTCTAAATAAAATTAAAGTTGATGGTATTAAAAGATCTGTTCTTTCTAAATATAAACTACCTGAAAAGTTTATGTCTAGAATTTCAGGAGAAACAGAAGAGGATATTGAAACTTCAGTAAAAGAGTTCAATGAAGTAATGGGAGAGTATATCAAATCCCAAGCAGGAGGAACACCTACTAATTTAGAAGGTGGGTCTAAAACTGATAAAAAACTTGAAACAAGCAGGTTTGATGACATTTTAAATGGAAGATTATAAGGAGGAATAATATATGTCAATAGCATTAACAGAACAATTTGCAGAAAAAGTAGATGAAAGATATCATCCAATTTCAGTCACAAATGCAGGAACAAACCAAAATTATAATTGGGATGGAGCTAAAACAATAAAGGTTACATCAATTGGAACAGTTGAAATGCAAGATTATACAAGATCAAAAGGGTATGGAGCTGTTGAAACTGCTGATGATTTATCAAATGAAATTCAAACTTTAACACTTACTAAAGATAGATACTTTAGAGCTAAACTTGATAAGATGGATGAGAATGAAACTAAAATCAAAGGGGAAGAAGTATTAGCAAGACAATTAAGAGAAGTTACTATTCCTGAGATTGAGGCTTATAGACTTCAAGTAATGTGTAAAGCTATCACTGATAATACACAAGCTATTGAGCAAACTAAAGGAGTATACGAACATTTCTTAGAAGCTAATGAAAAATTAGATGATTTATTTGTGCCTCAAGTAACTAGAGTTGCTTTTGCAAATCCTAAATTTATCAACGCTTTAAAATTAGATCCAAACTTTATTAAAGCTTCAGATCTAGGGCAAGAAATGTTATTAAGAGGACAAGTTGGACAAGTTGATGGAATCCCTATCATAAAAACAAATGCAGCTTGGTTAAAAGATGATGAAAGTGGAACTAACAAATTTGATTGTATTATTGTAGATAAAAATGCAACTGTAGCACCAATCAAACTTGCTGAATATAATGCAAATAGAGAACACCCTGACTTCTCAGGAACAGTATTCCAAGGAAGATTTTACTATGACTGTTTTGTTTTAAACATGAAAAAAAAAGGACTTGTTGGAATAAAAAAAAAGTAGCAGCAGCGGCATTAACTAGAAAAAGTACTAAAAAAGCAGGTGAAAAGGCATGAATGAAATTATAAATAATATTTATCATTGTCTTAAAGAACTTGTTGATGTTAATGATGAAACAAAAATGCTACTCAATATAAGAATTCAAGTAAGAAAGTGTCTAAATTATATGAATAGAAATGACTTTCCTGAGGAGCTAGTAGAACCTTTGGCAGAGGCAATAGCTTTAGAGTATCTTGAAAGCTCTGAAAAGGAAGTTAAAAGAGTTACAGCAGGTGATACCAGCATTGAATACAACACAGGTAGTTCTGCTGAGGATAGAGTGACAATCTCTATGAGAGAGCAATTAAACAGGTATAGGAGAGTGGGGACTATTGGGAATATTAAAATCAAATAAAGGATTAGAAGTTCTATATACTGACACCTTTTCTATCTATAGACCCACTCTTGTTAAAGATCAATGGGGAGGATCTATCAATAAAGATGTTCTAATCTCTGAAAATAATCCTTGTAGGTTATCTAAAGCAGGAGCAACTGGAGTTAGTTCAAGTACAGAAATAAAAACTGTAATAAATAGTTCAGAACAATTTTTTAAATTATTTATACCCCTTAACATAGAAGTACTTCAAAATGACAGATTAGAAGTTCAGAGAGGTTCTAGCAAATATACAGCTAGAGCCTCTGCTCCTTTTAAATACCTTGACATTTTACCCCATCAAGAGATTGTATTGAAGGAAGTGGTAGAAAATGAAGATTGAGGGCATGGATGATTGGCTAAAAAAGATAGAAACTCTTAAAAAAGAATTTCCAGAACGAACAGAAATTTTTTTAAAACAAAAAGCTGAACAGTTAATAGATGAAACTAAAAGAAATACTCCAGTTAAAAATGGAACTCTTAAAAATGGTTGGCAAAGAGAAAATGGTGAAGCATTCAAGCAAATAGTGTTCAATCCAGTTTCTTATGCAGCTCATGTTGAATGGGGGCATAGACAGGAAGTAGGTAAATATATTCCAGCTATAGGAAAGAGATTGAAAACTCCTTTTGTAAAGGGTAGAAAGATGTTACACAAGGGAATAATAAAAATCAGAATGAATTTTTACAGAGATTTAGACAAAGTATATAAGAACCTAATTGAAAAGTAGGTGTACAAATGAAATATTCAGATATTAAGGGAGCTTTAATTACTACAATTAGTAAATTAGGGCTTCCTGTTTTTTATGAAGATATAAACAAAATTAAAAGACCTTGCTACTACATAGACTTAATAAACTATCAAAAAGATTTTAGGAGCAATTATAGAGAGTTTAAACAGTTAGACTTTGATATTATGTACTTCTCAAGTGATAAAGAAGGGAATAATAGTGAAACTATAGAGGCTTTGGAGAACTTAGATAATAACTTTGAAGTAGCAGGGAATAAGATATTGAGCATCTTATTTGAGGACAAATCTCTCAATAGATACTTAACTTTGAAAGATACAAGAATAAATATAGTTGATAACGTAGGACATTATAGTTTCTATATAGATCTATTTGACAGATATGGAAAACCTATTGATTATCAATTAATGCAAGAATTAAAATTGGAGGTAAATAATGAGTGAAATAGCTAAATTAAAAGAAACTAGAAGAACTTTAAATACTATGCTTAAAGCAGCAGAAGTAGGACAAATAAACCCTTATCCAGTTATCAAAGTTTACTTTGAAACTCTAGCAAGAACAGCAGTTCAAAGAAGCGAAAGAGGAATTTTAACTATACTTCTTACAGATACAACAAAGAATGATAAATGGACTACTATAAAGTCTGTAGCTGATTTAACAACAGAAAATTGGACAGAAGATAATATAGCTTTAGTACAGACAGCTTTTGAAGTATTTTCGCCTTATAAAGTTATGATTAGAAGAAAAGGTGAAGACGATGTATCTGTATTTTTAAAAGAGTTAGAAACTTTAAAAATAACTCATTTAGCTTGTCCAGAGCTTGAAACTTCAGATGATGCAAAAGTAGTAGCTTGGGCAAAAGGAAATACAAATAAAAGAAATGTTGTATATGTTTCTGCATTTGCTGACAACTCTGATGATTGCAGAGTTATTGAATTATCAAACAAAGAAGTTAAGCACAAAACAATAAAAACTTATGATCCTAAAAAATTTACTGTAATGGTAGCTGGAGCAATAGCAGGTTGTCCTTTAAACAGAAGTTTAGATAACATAACATTCCCTACAATTGTATCTGTTGACAATGTAGAGCCTGCAAATGGGAAATTTGCAATGTATAATGATGATGATGTTGTTAAATGCAGACTTGCAATTAATTCAAAAATAAAATTTGATAGCACTTGGAAACCTGGAACTAGATTTATTAAGATATTTGAGGGAATGAATATTGTTAAATTTGACATAGAGGATACATTTAAAGATTATTGGTGTGGATTATATATCAATGACTATGATAATAAAATTGCTTTCTGCAATAATATCAATAAAGTGTATTTCAAAGAGTTGACACCTAATGTGCTATCACCAGATTTTGATAATAAGATTGATATAGATGTAGATGCAAATAGAAGATACATAGTTACTGATGGAAAAGACCCTGACACTATGTCTGAAACTGAGATTAGAACTTATCCAACTGGCGAGGATGTATTTTTATATGGGCAAGTTAGATTTTCTAATACAATGGTTAATTTACAATTAGGAATTCAATATTAGGAGGTAAAAAATGAGTAATAAAGTAGAAGCATTTAGAGTTTTAAATGGAGCTAGTGGGACATTAAGAGTAGACAATCAAGATATAGCTGAGGTTACTGGAGTAACTGCTGATGTTGAAATAACTAGAGAAGATGTACAATGGGGTTTAGGAGTAGATTCTAAAATTGTAGCTGTAAAGGGTAGTGGAACAATTACTGTTGATAAAGTTTACTCAAGATTTAGTGAAGTATTTGAAGAACTGTTAAAAGGAAAAGATAAAAGATTTGACTTATACTTGAAAAGTGCGGATCCAGATTCTTTAAACGGACAAATAGAAACAATTAATATTCCTAACTCATGGTTAAATAAATTACCTTTAGGTTGGGGAGAAAAAACAGCTAAACAAACAAGAGAATTTGAATATGGATTTAATCCAATGGAATCTTCATTCAATGATAAAATTAAATAGGGGGTATAGTAGTGTTAAATATTAAAGAGCTTATTGAAAAGGCTGTAAAAGAAAAAGAGAGATTTGTAACAGTAAGAATAGAACAGATGGATGGAGAAATAAAGTTAAGAATTCCATTTTCTAAAGAGTTAGAAGAGCTAAGAGAAAAACATAAAGGTAAATATGAAGATATGATGTATGATTTAATATACAATTGTTGTGAAGAGCCTAGATTGAACTCTGATGAGTTATTAAATCATTTTCAAAGTAAGGATATTCCTTATAAAGTTGTTGAAAAGGTATTTGGACAGGGAATTTCTGAAAGTATAGCAAATATAATCTTAGATGAAAAATCTAAGGAAAATAGTGTAAAAATTTTACAAAATAAAGCAGATGAGATAAAAAACTCATAGATAGTGACTGGAGAGTCCATGCAGTTGCTATGGGAGTAAATAAAGGACATTCATTAAAAGAGTTGCAAAGTTATAGTGATGATGAGCTGTTATTCTTATTATTAGCTTTAAAATAATTAATAATTGACTACGTATAAAATACGTGTTATAATTGTATCGAGGTGGTTGAATGAGCTCAAAAGACCTTATGAAACTACTCAAGAAAGACGGTTGGTATCTTGATAGAGTGAAAGGTAGTCACTATCAGTTTAAACACCCATCTAAAAAGGGTATAGTGACACTTCCACATCCTAGAAAAGATTTACCAAAGAAAACTGTTGAGAGTATTTTCAACCAAGCTGGGTTATAATGCCCTGCTTGGGCCTCAACTTTAAAAGGAGTGTGATCTTGTGAATTTAACTTATCCAGCAATTATAACATATGAAGATAATGTTTTTTACATTGGCTTTCCTGATTTTGAAAAGGAATTTTATAACACTTATGGAGATACTTTTGAAGAAGCTGTGGAGATGGGAAAGGAATACCTAGTTTTATTGCTAGAGGAGTTAGAAAATGAAAAAAAAGAGTTTCCTACTCCTAGTAAGATAAAAAAAGTAAAAGAGTTGCTAGAAGATAACCAAGAATTAGTTTATATAAGTTTAAACTATGAGTATGAAAAATCTTTAATAAAAATAGCCTATGTTAAGAAAACATTGACAATTCCTAGTTATTTAGATATTTTAGCAAAAAATAAAAATATAAATTTTTCACAAGTTTTACAAGAAGCTTTAAAAGAAAAATTATTAAATAAATAAAACAATGAACCTCAGATTAACCTCTGGGGTTTTTAACTTAAAACTTGACTTTTCTTAAAAATATAGTATTCTCTTATTAATATTAGAAATAAGGGGGAGAAGTTATGAAAAAAATAATTTTAATTTCTTTTATATTGTTAGGAGTTTCAGGATGTAAACAATTTGATTCATTGAATCCAGATGAAATAATTAGACAGGCTGGAAATCCTTTTAAAGAATATGCTGTTCCAGATTCTAAAGTAGCGAAAGAAATAGAAGATGGAATCCTAGAAACAGAAGCTGAAAAAAACGGTTTAGACTTAACTTCAACTACAGCTCATCTTATAAGCTTAACTAAAACAGGAACTTTAGGAAAAGGAGAAGTAAGAATTTTAGGGAGATTAACAGATGAAAAGTTAGAAGAACTAAAGAAAAAAAATCTAAATGAAAATGCAATAGTTAATTATTCTTGTTATTTTGAGTATAGTTATAAAAATGGATATTTTATTTGGAATAGTGACTACAAATTAAAGAATTTTCTTAAAGATATTTAATTAAACCTCAGATTAATCATCTGGGGTTTTTTATTGCAAAAAAATTAGGAGGTGAAAAATGGCAGATCATGTATTAAGTGCAACTCTTGAACTCAAAGATAAATTTTCAAGTAAGATAAAAGCTATTGGGAAAGAATCTGAAAAATTCCAAGAAAAGATACAAAAATTTGATAAAAAAATGGGATCAGGTTCTTTTATGAAGTGGTTCGGAAAAGGAGTTAAAGAGTCTGTAAGCATTGGAATAACAGCTCTTAATAAATATGAAAATAAGATTAAAAATGTACTTGGAAAAACTAAAGATTTTAGTCTAAAAATAGGAAAAAATATTTTAAAAGCTGGAGCTGTTGCCACTGGTGCTGGAGTTTATGGGATTAAAGCTGCTGGTGATTTTGAATCTTTAGGGGCTAGAATGAACACTGTATTTGCTGGAGATAAGGAAAAAGCAGCAGATTATTTTAAATGGGCTAATAATTTTGCTAATGTCACTCCATATAGCAATGAAGAGGTAATTGATGCAGCAGTAAAATTGAAATCATATGGTTATGATCCTAAGAGAATGATGACTATGTTAGGAGACTGGGCAGCTGCTTATGGTAAACCTTTAGATCAAGCAGTAGAAGCTTTTGCAGATGCAGGACAAGGTGAGTATGAGAGATTAAAAGAATTAGGAATCAATAAAAACAAAGTTTTGGAATATGCTAAAAAACATGGTGATGGTGACTCTGAAGTTTCTTATTCTCATCAAGAACAACTGATATCTCCTGAAGTGTCT
>OGRS01001613.1_pt1 | contig 12658 bp, 16 predicted proteins | sample 1553561 | NCBI WGS metagenome assembly OGRS01 (sample SAMEA2580103, study PRJEB22360) | human gut metagenome | biome: human gut; feature: human-associated habitat; material: faeces | place: Denmark | collected 2008/2010
AAAAATGTACATTCTTAAATGATCAAAAATGTACATTTTAATGTTGACATTTATACTCAGTCCCAGACGGTAGAAAAATTCTTCTGTCTCTGCTCCGCTGTTAAATATCTGATCACAGTATTTTGTAATGACCTCTTCCTGTTCCGGTGGAAGTGTGGCGATCACTTTTTTATATTCTTCTTCAACTTCATCCGGTTCTGTCACAGACGGCTGGCTCAGTTTCCAGTCTGCATACGATTTTCCCATATGCTCCGTTATGGTCAGGTCGATAAACTCTTCAATCTCTTTTGTCATTTTCATCTAAGAATCCCATTCCTTTCTCCGGCGGTCTACTCCATCAATGCTTCCAACATAACCTGAATGACTTCTCTCAGCTTCAGACCGTCCCTTAATCCCATGCGGTAATAAAACTCATTCAGATCACTGTTATTATTTGAAGTTTCCGTCATATAGTCAAAAATGATTTTTCCCTGCTCTTTCGGCAGCTTCCGGATCAGCTTTTGCACTTTCAGTTCCAGTTCTTCATTGAATGGATCGTACTGCTCTCCATCTTTTTCCTGATAAACTTCTTCCATTCGTTTCCCAATCAGGTCATTCATGAACTCTTTCATCTTTTCTGTTAATTCCATCTTTTTAATCTCCCATCAATCTGATTTTGAGTGTTTCCAGCCATACTACTGCCCAGCCGGAAAGCACAGGCAGGATATAAAGTATAAACCCTGCCACAAGCATCCTGACCGCTTCTGTGCCCGTCTCCTGTCCGAATTCATAACCCAGGACTGCTGTGATGCAGATGATTCCCGACAGGATATGAAATACCGTTGCTGACAGCCATGTGAAGAACATAACCACCAGTTGTATCATTGTCAGGCATATCCGCACTGGCAGTAATACGATTTTCACAATGATTCTTACAACTACCATGACTGTCCAACCCCTTTCACTGTTTCAGATAACTGCGATAGCTGTCTATCACAGAATCGGTCACACCGCTTTTGTAAATCTTTCGGATATCAACGATCTTTTCATCTTTCAAAAGTTTCAGCCATTCCATCTGGTCTCTGCATTTCAATTCTTCTGTAATGCCTTCCTGTTCCATCATCTGATCCATGAGAAGATCTCTGCGTTCCATACACTGCTCATTCAGATCTGCAAGATAAGTCCAGAGCTTTCCGCTCAATGTCAGATAGGAATACAATCCGCTCTTATAGTCTTTCAGATAATTTCTATGAAGACTTCCATAAAAACCGATCTCTCTTCTTTCTTCCGGCACTGCGATCAAGGGCAGGTAGATTTCCCTGACAAGTATATAATCCAGACCATTACTGTCATCGTGAATGATTCTTTCTAATTTGCTCATGCTGATGCAACTCCTTTCTTCGGTTCTGCAGGTGGAAGCAGTTATACCGGAATGAACACACCTTTTGCAATATCTTCCTGCCGGATTTCTTCTTTTTTGGCATCCATCTCAGCTTTCTTTTTTGCCTTTGTCCGTTCATAGTATTCCTGCTGCTTTCCATTTGCTTTTCTTTTCAGATAATTCTGGTGAAGCCTGTCTTTTCTGGCTTCCCGTTTTTTCATTTCTTCCATTTCCTCCGGTGTCATTTCCACTTCACCGAAATGTGGCGGTAAATATCTGCCAATAAAGTTAAAATAGATTTCCACTTCCTGTGTTGTTTCAATGCTTCCTTTCCGGTCACGCTCATGCACCACAATCTTTTCCACAAATTCATTCAGCATGTAAGTAGTCAGTTCATCGAAGTTCTGGTATTTGTCAACCAGTGAAATAAACTTCTCTGCTGACCTGCGACCCTCCTCATAACTGGATAACTCTGCTTCCATATCTGCGATCTCTGCAGATAACTCTTTCTGCTCTTTGGAATACTGCCCGTCCAGAATCGCATAGCGTTCATCTGGCAGCTTACCGAGAATGTTATCCTCATAAATCCGGCAGATCAGTTTTTCCAGTTCCTGCACACGCTTCTTTGCTTCCGACAATCTGGTTTTCAGTCTTGTGATCTCACTGGACTGCTGAGAGGTCTGTGCCTTTTTAACCGTCTCCAGGAACTCTTCCCGGTTAAGCTGGGAATATTCCGCAACAGCCTTTAAAAGCTCCTTAATCAGCTCCATGACCACATCAGCATTGATTCTGTGCTGTGTCGGGCAGAGCGTCCCAACCGGAACTTTAGAATATGCAGAGCAGGTATATTGTGGCACTCTTTTTCCATTGTTTACCCGGTGGACATACATTTTTGAACCGCAGTCTGCACAATACATCAGTCCTGTCAGCGGGTGTGCTTCTCCCCAGCCATCTGGATACCTCTTCACATTGCTTCGGATTCTCTGCACATTATCAAAAGTTTCCTGGTCTATGATAGCTTCCTGCGTATTCTCAAATACCGTCCAGTTATCCTCAGATACATAATGGCTTTTCTTGTCCTTAAAATGCTTTCTGGTCTTGAAGTTCACTGTATGACCAAGATACTCCCTTTTCTTCAGAATTCCTGCAACCGTAGAGGAACCCCACCCATACGGATCTTTGATTTCCTCCACCCTGCCTTTCCATAAACCGACATCTTTCTTTGCCATATGCACCGCTGGTATCTCAACCTTATCCTCTTTCAGTATCCGGGCAATCTGGTAAGGCCCGTATCCGTCCATCGTCATGTGGAAGATTCTCCGTACAACTGCTGCCGCTTCTTCATCAATGACCCATATATTCGGATCGTCCTTATCTTTCAGATAACCATACGGTGTTGTACTTGCCACATGTTTTCCTGACTTGCCCTTTGCCTTAAAGGTAGATTTAATCTTTTTGCTGGTATCCCTTGCATACCACTCATTCATAATATTTCGGAATGGGGTAAAATCATCATCCTCCCGGAAGCTGTCCACGTTCTCATTGACTGCGATCAGCCGGACGTTCTTTTGCCGGAGCAGTTCCATGTACTGCCCCACTTTCAGATAATCTCTTCCCATTCGGCTCATATCTTTTATCAGGATCGTCCCAACTTTCCCGGACTCCACTTCTCTCATCATGGCAAGAAAGCCGGGGCGGTCAAATCTTGTGCCTGAGATTCCATCATCTGTAAAATGCACCAGATTGGTAAAACCATGCTCTTTTGCATACTGTTCCAGAAGCTTTTTCTGGTTGGAAATACTGTTGGATTCCCCGTTTAATTCATCATCACGACTGAGACGTTCATACAACGCTGTCATGAATCCCTGTGTCTGTGCCATTCTCTGACGCCCTCCTTTCTTCGTTTTTCCGTTCCTGTGTTCATCCCATATCCGTTCCTGTACCGGGTTCTGATGTTTCCGGCACGTATTTCCAGAAGAGACATGCAAAATGCACATTCAGGTCTGGTATCCCTATGGGCAGGCTGTTCCGTTTTCAAGGTTCGTGTAAGAAACCTCAAAAAATCCCTTTACACGAAACCCATCGCCCAGCTCCACTTTTACAGTGTGCCTGACGGAACTTTTTTGGTTTTGTGTCATTCTGAAATGCTCCTTACACTAATTACATGTCTGGAGTGCCAAAAGGTTGGTATGTTTCAGAATGTTTTTAAAAAAGTACAATTTTGTGTTTTTGAGTAAAAAAATAAGCCTCAAGAGACTTTTTAATCACGTTGGAGCTCCAAATCTTTAAAAAGTAGTGATTAAGAAGTCTCTTCAAGCTTATAACACCAGTAACTATTTTTTATTTGAATGATAGATATTCTCTTACATATTTGAAGTTTATTGGAAATAACTATTTAACAATAAAGTATATTGGTTAAATTGCAACCATTTTCCCTAAAAATAATACTATCACGTTTTAATGTATTATTTTATGAATCACATTTTTTACTATTTTAAATATAGCTGTATATAGTACCACTCCAATAACTACTGTGATAAATTGTATAATTAGATCTGGTATTAACATTTCTTTCCCCTCTATTTCGCTTCTTCTGCTTCCCAGATAATGATGTTTTTCTCATCTTTACCAGAATGTTCTTTTTTTAGTTCTCTGACTTGTTGTTTTGTCACTTTGGCTTTGTCTTTGATCGTTACGCCTTGGTATTTGTTTGTTGTGACTGTCTCTTCTTTCTGCTTGGCGGAGTTAGTTTTGTTTTGTCCATAAGTTGTGCCTGCGCCGTATAATGCAGCTGTTAGGCATACCCCTGCAAGTAGTATTGATAATTTTCTCATATCTTATTCTCCTTAATGTTTTATACTATATCATATCGTATTTTTCATAGAATATCAAATCCCTAATATCTAATAGTTTTTCGACTTATTACCGCACACACAATGGATGCAGCAAGCATTGGTATAATACTGTCTTGGCTTATAATCTGAATCAAATTTCCAACGAAGCAAACAATCATAAATGCGCTGATTATTTTCGCTGTTTTGGCACCATAGTCTTTTGGATGTCTATGTGCTATAGCCCAGCTGATGACTGCAAATGCAATCGTTGCCATAACAATAGCTTGAGCTAGATAACTACTCCCAAGCAGAATTTTCTCCATCATGTTCTTTTCTCCTTTAATCCAATCATTCCTGCACATAACAAAAATACTATTATCATACAAGCCACAAAATCAGAAGAATATATTTGAATTATTTTTATGTGTCTAGGAAACAAGAACCGCAAAAATACATTTGCAAATATACTTCCACTTGTACATAGGGCTACTGTTTTATATACCAGTGTTTTCACTTTTCTTGTATTCACAGCCAGTACTTTATATACAACGATGAATTCTAGTAGCAAATTTAAACTCATGAATATCAATGCTTTTCCAGTTGTCATTGGTAATAAATTATTTGATTTCCATTTCATCTGCGGTATCACATAACGATAACCTGTCTCCCTGCGTATTCTTTTTAGCAAATTACTTATTTGGCGATACTCTTTCTCATTCTTATAACAGAAATAACCTGAACATTTTACTGACATTAATATTTTTTCATTCTCTTGTTTCATTGTTTTCATTTTACTTACTGTTGGCATAATCAATGTTTCATCAAGATTTAATTCCGATGACAACCTAGTATTCTTATGTAAAAACCCAACAATTTTAAACGTACAATTTTCAGTTCCCAAATATCCTGCCTTAATTTTCTGATTCAAATGAAAAACTTTTTGATAATCATATCCTGCAATTAATGGAATCTCTTGATTCAAAGGTCTTTGATACTCTTTTAAAGTAAAGCAACGACCTTTTTCAATATGTTGTTCTATCTTCTTTTCATTTATCATTTTCTCTGGCATCTGACGTATAGTTAAATTTGTAAGATATCCATCTTCCGTTTTGTCATTATATGATCCAGATGCAAGTTTTTCATTCCCACGAAAATATTCATGATAAGATAGAATCTGTCTGGAATATTCTCTGTATAACTCTGCTTTTTCTAATTCTTTATATACTTCTTTTAAAATACTGAGAGAGTTTTTCTGATGAAGGAATTCCATATAGCTAGAATTTCTATTATCATATTCATCTGATAACTTCCATACTCCAGGGTATTCTATCTCCACTTGTTCATTATGACGATCAATCTTATTTTGATACAAATATATAACAATTCCCAGTAAACACCCAATGCTTAATATATAAAATACCATAAAGCGAACTATGTGTTTCCTCATTTATTACTCCTCCACACAAATCGCTATTCCTATTTTTATCTTCTTTTTATAACGATTTTCAACGAATACTTTATATTTTCCATCTTTTTTCACATAAAAGTCATGTATAATATCGACCGCATGCATCACATATCGTTCTTTTCCTATTACCGCAACGACCACAAAAGATAATCCTATACAAAGGAATGTTCCTGCCATTACATTCCTTGTGTTTTTGTTTTCAATTGATTTAATTCTTCTTTATTATATTCTCTTTCTGGAAGTAAAATCATCGGTTTTAGAAATCATTGATCAAATCCTTTAATTCTTCTTTTTCTTCTTTTGATATTGTGTGTGTTAACGTCTGAACCAATTCCTTCACCGACCCATCATACCAGAAATCCTTCATCAATTCCATCTGTTCTTCACGATACATTTCTTCTGTGATCTTTGCTGTGATATAGCTGTAATTGCCTTTCACTTGTGTATCTACAAATCCTTTTTTCTTTAATTTTGTGATATATGTCTTTACTGTGCTTCTTGTATATTTCCTATCATATACTTGATCTAGATAATCAATAATTTCATATACCGTAATCCCATCCCCAAGTTTCCAAATACTTTTCATAATAAGTATTTCTACTTCCGATAATTCTATTAATTTCATTGTTCTTCCTTCCATTTAGACTGGTTATTATTGTAATCATTATATAGATCAAACCTATCTTTGTCAAGATTAATTATAATTATAGCCAATTTGTATACAAAAACTATCTTTGATTTTTCGCTTTTGTCTTTTTCTCAGCCTTCGCATATGTATGAGTCAATAAAAAAAGCCAAATAAAAAATCCGACCCAAGGAAGTCTGGTCAGATTTTCTAGCTTTGTTATGTTTTGTTTTGTTTTATGTTGGTTAGTCTTAACTAACTGTTATTATAATATCCTATCTCGGATGTTTTGTCTACATTTATTTTTGAGAAACTTTCTCAATACCGAGGATTTTTTCTGCTCTTGCTACAGCTTCTTCGCTTGGCGGATTTACGCCCTCTAATGGGTATTTTATCCCTAATTTTTCCCATTTAAAGAGTCCAAGTGTATGGTATGGCAAGATTTCTACTCTCTTAACTGTCTTTAGTCCATCGATGAAATGTTTTAAGTCTGCTAGTCCTTTTTCATCGTCTGTTAAATCTGGCACTAGTACGTGACGGATCCACAGATCTACTCCGAGGTCTGAGATTTCCTGTGCCATTGCTAAAATATTGCTGTTTGGACAGCCTGTCAATTTCTTGTGTTTTTCCTCGTCCATTTCTTTTAAGTCTAGAATGACAAGGTCCGTGTATTTCATTAATTCTAACCATTTGCTGTGAAATGGTTCTTCTTTTGTGTATGGATTAGCAGAAGTATCCACGGCTGTGTGAATTCCTTCCTGTTTTGCCAGTTTAAAAAATTCAATTAAAAAATCAATCTGTAAGAGGGGTTCTCCACCGCTGACTGTGATTCCTCCATCTTTTCCCCAGTACATGCGGTAACGCAAAGCCCTCTTTAAGAGGGCTTCTGCCTGCCAGTCTTCACCGCAGTTTTCCTGCCAAGTCTCCGGATTGTGACAATATTTGCATCTCATCCGGCAGCCTTGCATGAAAGCGATAAACCGCACACCGGGACCATCCACGAGACCAAAAGTCTCGATGGAATGGATTTTTCCGGTTATTTTTTCATTCATAATTCTTTTCCACTAATTCAAATTACATTGTTTTATGGCATGTTCTGGAAATAACGTCCATCTGCTGTTCTCTTGTTAAGTCGATGAACTTAACTGCATATCCAGATACACGGATCGTAAAGTTTGCATATTCTTCTTTTTCAGGATGTTCCATCGCATCGATCAGTTTTTCTTTACCAAATACGTTTACATTTAAGTGGTGAGCTCCCTGATCAAAATATCCGTCCATAACATTTACAAGGTTATTGATTCTTTCACCCTCTTCATGTCCTAATGCGTCTGGGTTGATCGTCTGTGTATTAGAAATACCATCTAATGCCCATTCATATGGAAGTTTAGCTACAGAGTTTAAGGATGCTAATAATCCGTTCTGTTCTGCTCCATAACTTGGGTTAGCTCCTGGTGCTAATGGTTCTCCAGCTTTTCTACCATCTGGCATTGTTCCTGTTGCTTTTCCGTATACAACATTAGAAGTAATTGTAAGGATAGATGTTGTAGGCTCAGAGTTACGATATGTATGATGTTTTTTGATCTTCGCTAAGAATGTTCTTAACAGCCATACTGCGATATCATCAGCTCTGTCATCATCGTTTCCGTATTTAGGGAAGTCTCCTTCGATTTCATAGTCTACAACTAATCCATCTTCATCACGGATCGCTTTTACTTTTGCATATTTGATCGCACTTAAAGAGTCAACTGCATGAGAGAATCCTGCGATTCCTGTTGCAAATGTTCTTTCAAGTTCTGTATCCATTAATGCTAATTCCGCTGCTTCATAGTAATATTTGTCATGCATATACTGGATCAAGTTTAATGTGTTCACATAAAGATCTACTAACCAGTCCATCATAACATCATATTTCTCCATAACTTCGTCATAGTCTAAATATTCAGACATGATTGGTTTGTAAGAAGGTCCTACCTGCTGTTTTGATTTGCAGTCCACACCACCGTTGATCGCATATAATAAGCATTTTGCAAGGTTTGCTCTTGCACCAAAGAACTGCATTTCCTTACCAGTCTTAGTTGCAGATACACAGCAACAGATTGCATAATCATCTCCCCATACTGGTTTCATAACATCATCATTTTCGTACTGGATAGAACTTGTACGGATAGAGATATCAGCTGCATATTTCTTGAAGTTTTCTGGAAGATCAGATGAATATAATACCGTGATGTTTGGTTCTGGAGATGGTCCCATGTTCTCTAATGTATGTAAGAAACGGAAGTCTGTCTTTGTAACCATGGAACGTCCATCTACACCGATACCAGCAAGGTCAAGTGTTGCCCATACTGGGTCTCCTGAGAATAACTGGTTATATGAAGGAATTCTTGCGAATTTCACCATTCTGAATTTCATTGTTAAATGATCGATCATTTCCTGAGCTTCTTCTTCTGTGATGATTCCTTTGTCAAGGTCACGCTGGATATAAATATCAAGGAATGTAGCAACACGTCCGATACTCATAGCAGCTCCATTCTGAGTTTTGATCGCTGCTAAATATCCAAAGTACATCCACTGGATTGCTTCTTTTGCAGTTTTTGCTGGTCTTGAAATATCAAATCCATAGATCTGAGCCATTTCTTTCATACCTTTTAATGCTTTTTTCTGTTCTGCGATCTCTTCACGAAGACGGATCACATCATCTGTCATCACACCGCATCCACAGTTTGCAAAATCATTTTCTTTTTCTTCTAATAAGTAATCAATTCCGTATAAAGCAACACGACGGTAATCACCTACGATACGTCCACGTCCATAAGTATCTGGAAGACCTGTGATGATCTTGTTATGTCTTGCTTTTTTCATTTCTGGTGTGTAAGCATCGAAAACAGCTGTGTTATGAGTCTTTGAATATTTTGTAAAGATTTCATGCAATCTTTCGCTTGGTTCATAACCATAGTTACGACAAGATTCTTCTGCCATTTTGATACCACCATATGGCATAAATGCACGTTTTAATGGTTTATCTGTCTGAAGACCAACGATCTGTTCTAAATCTTTTGTTTCTTCACTGATATAACCAGGTCCATGAGAAGTTAAAGAAGATACGATATCTGTATCCATGTCAAGAACTCCACCTTTTTTTCGTTCTTCTTTCTGAAGTCCCTGTAAGATACCCCATAGCTTATCTGTTGCTTCTGTAGATCCTGCAAGAAAGCTTTCATCTCCATCATAAGGTGTATAATTTTCCTGGATGAAATCTCTTGTATTGATTTCTTCCTTCCAGATTCTACCTTTAAATCCTTCCCATTCTTCAAACTGTTTCATTTTGAACACTCCTCCATTTCTTTTGGATTAAAATTATTATAAAAACTCCTTTGGTTAGCTTATCTAACTCAATTACATTATAGCAAAAATAAAATTGAATACAATATACTTAACCGATAAACTTTCTCGTTAAATAAATAACAAATCCTGTTTTTCGTATTTTTTTGCATACAAAAACAGGATATGATCCGAAAAATTATACTTCAGACCATATACTGTTTTTTCATGTTCAATAACTATATAAAAAAACTTTTTAGTGATGGAATAATCTGATTCCTGTAAATGCCATTGCCATGTTGTACTTATTACAGCAGTCAATGACAGCGTCATCTCTTACAGATCCACCTGGCTGTGCGATGTATTTTACGCCACTCTTATGTGCTCTCTCGATGTTATCGAAAAATGGGAAGAATGCATCAGATCCCAATGTAACATCTGTTAACTTATCTAACCATTCTCTCTTTTCTTCTTTTGTAAAGACTTCTGGCTTCTCAGTGAAGATGTTTTCCCATGCTCCGTCTGCTAAAACATCCATGTATTCATCTCCAATGTAAAGATCGATCGCATTATCTCTGTCTGCACGGCGGATTTTTTCTTTAAATGGCAGGTTCATAACTTTTGGACACTGTCTTAACCACCAGTTGTCTGCTTTCTGCCCTGCAAGTCTTGTACAATGCACACGTGACTGCTGCCCTGCTCCGATTCCGATCGCCTGTCCGTCTTTTACGAAACATACAGAGTTAGACTGTGTGTATTTTAATACGATCAGAGAAATCTTCATATCGATCAGTGCTTCTTCTGGAATCTCTTTGTTCTCAGTCACGATATTTGATAATAATTCATCATCGATCGGAAGTTCCTGTCTTCCCTGTTCAAATGTAACACCGAATACCTGTTTATGCTCTAATGGTGCTGGCGTATAGTTCTCATCGATCTTAATGATGTTATAGTTTCCGTTTTTCTTTGCTTTTAAGATTTCCAGTGCTTCGTCTGTATATCCTGGTGCGATTACTCCGTCAGATACTTCTCTCTTGATCAGACGTGCTGTATCTGCATCACATACATCAGATAAAGAAATAAAGTCACCGAATGAAGACATACGGTCTGCACCTCTTGCTCTGGCATATGCACATGCTAATGGAGATAAATCTCCCATATCGTCTACCCAGTAGATCTTCTTTAAGGTATCAGACATTGGACGTCCTACAGATGCTCCCGCAGGTGATACGTGTTTGAAAGAAGTTGCAGCAGGAAGTCCTGTTGCTTTCTTTAATTCTCTTACCAGCTGCCATCCATTAAATGCATCCAAAAAGTTGATGTACCCTGGTCTTCCGTTTAATACTTCAATTGGAAGTTCACTTCCGTCTGCCATGTAGATTCTTGATGGTTTCTGGTTTGGATTACATCCGTACTTTAATTCTAATTCCTTCATTTTTCTTCTCCTTTGATCTGCTGATTGACTGATTATTTGTTCTTATTTACGATTCTTGTCTCATATTCTCCTGTTGCAATATCAATATAACGTACAAACAGAGATACTTTGTTGTCATCGTTTAAGCTGTTCCAAAGTGTATTTGTGAAGTCATCAATATCTTCTTCGATCGCTACTAATTTAGGTTCTCCTTCAAAACTTGGAAGTGGATTCCCGTCATGCATATATGTATGGATAAAACGTCCTTCTCCAGCAAGTGGACTCTCATATGTGTATGTAAATCTGTTGCATGATTCTGGATTCCCATTATTACTCTTCAAGATAGACATTGCATAGTGGAATGTATTATCTGCGATCTTCATAAGACCTGAGATTCTTGGTGTATAGTTTGGTCCGTCTGGTTCAAACTCACGACTTCTTAAAGATTGTTCAAAAGTAAGTCCTTTTTCTCTTCCTTCATAAACAGTATCTGTCTGGTCACCATTGGTAACGATCGTTTCATCTCCAAGAACACGGACAGGTGCATAAATAATAAGACTTGGATCTTCTAACTTCGCTGGATCAAATGCCTGTGTACGGATTCCTTCTCCTTCTTCTACAAATACACGGTTTCGGCTGTTTTCACTGCGTCCCATGATAAAATATGCAGTTACGGCCTTTTTCCCGTCTTTGGATCTTCCGATAACGATTCCTCGTCCTGGATAAGCATTTTCCTTTAATTCCTGAGCAAGAGCTAACTTCTTCATTGATCTTAAATCTCCTTTTTTGAAAATCTTCTTTTTTTATTTCTTCTATTGTATATAAAAAATGGATTGAATACAAGAAAAATCTCATAATTACAAAAGAAAGAGCAGGTTTACTACTTATTTTGCATAGTTCTGCTCTTTCTTTCTATATTTTTCACATACATCAGAGAGCAGTAAAATTTATTTTTGACACTCTCATCATTATATTCTTTTTTTACATACGATCAACCAAAACAACCATATCATCATTCCTATCGTGATCACTGAAACTCCAAGGAATCCATCATTTAACATATCTGTCAGAGTTGGTGTGAAATATGCCGTTTTTAATTCACTATATTCAAAAATGGCGTCTACAAACCACATCAGTGATGCTCCCCAATAGATCAAAGCTAATGTTCCGATCTTCATTTTATCATCTGTCATATGCTGATACCACAGGATCGTACATATGATCGCTGCGATCGTACTTAATAATAATGTCATTTTTCTTACCTCCCTGTAATTCTTTGTGTTTCTATTACATCACTTCCATATTCAGCTTTACTTTCTAATGTATTACTGATCATCACCATTCCTGCCCATGCAAAAGTCACAAATACTGCCATCGCAACACCTACGGTGCTCATTTCATGAAACATTTGCATCATATCTTTGTGATCTTGCATGGCAGTAAGAAATGGAAACCATGGTGTGATTTCTCCATGCCATAAATGTTCAAATGCAAGAAGTGCTGAACCTCCCCACAACATTTTATTTAACCATGAAAGTTTTTGTGAAAAAGAAATTTTCATATCTTTTGTTTCATCTCTTTTGCTTTCTTCTTTTTTGCATTTTTTCTCGATGATCGTTGTTACAACAGCTTC
>OGRS01001621.1_pt1 | contig 12608 bp, 15 predicted proteins | sample 1553561 | NCBI WGS metagenome assembly OGRS01 (sample SAMEA2580103, study PRJEB22360) | human gut metagenome | biome: human gut; feature: human-associated habitat; material: faeces | place: Denmark | collected 2008/2010
GCTCCACAGGTGAAATGCTGGTTCTGCGGTAAATTATATTTGTTCCATTATCCTTCCTGCTTTTTCGGTATTTCTCCACCAGCAAAATCAACATTTTTTCTTTATATGTTTTCATAAGCCTTTTCCTCATGAAACTGGACAATACCAAGCTGCATACTGTCAGGACGCACCCGCAGCACTGGAAGCAGAACCTCACATTCATTTCCAATGGTCTCTGTTTTATCCGGAGAACAGAAGATTACCTGCAGCTTCTGCTGCCTCATAAAATTCAGCATCAATTTTACATTTCCCGGATCCATCTTGGCAAAGGGTTCGTCGATAAACACAAGTCTGGTAGAATTTACCCGCTGATTATAAATCATAAGCAGTGCTGAAGATAAAATCAGCAGATACGGAATCTGTACCTCCGCACCTGAGTTAAAGCCGGTCTGGCGTGACAGCTTTGCACGATCCAGAATCTGATTGCTTACTAAAATTTCATAAGTCATATAATTCCTATAATCTGCAAAGCGGGCGATGGTTTCCTCGCTGTTTTTCTCTATAATCCGGTTAATAATTTTCCGAAGTTCTTTTTCCAGATGTTCTCCCTCTTCATCAGAAACAGAAGTAAACATGTCAAATGTCATCTGTCCGTCTGAGCTTCCTAACTGCTCCCGCTCTTCCAGATATCTGGCGTACTCAATGATTTTTGCATACTCTGTGCCATCTTTCACATAATGGACATCAAACTGATACTTGGCGGAAAAATTCAGCTTCACCAGCTCTCCATTGATCTGTTTTAAGTCATCTCTTGCTTTTTCACAGTATTTCCTGATATTTAAGACAAATTCATTTTTAAAGATGTCCTCGTATCGTTTGGTCTGAGCATCCAGTTCCTGGCGGATTTCTTGAAGATTATCCATCCAGATCCGATCTTTTCTGGCCGCATAAAGTTCCCTTCCTTCCTGCTTATCTTCTACGATAATGCATGATGCTGCATCCTTCTTTTTGTTCATTTGAAAGCAATCGGAAATCCCCAATGCAAAACGCCGGAAACCAGGTATCCCCTGTATACGACTGCTCGATTCGGGTAATCCACAGCTCATCTGCATATGCGATTGCTGCAGCGTAAATCTGTGCACCGCCGCATACATAGAGCACTTCCTCTTTCTTCTTCCATTCCCTGCAAAGTGCTTGCACATCACTGCAGGGGAGCACATCGCTATCGGACAGCGGCTTATGACCTGCGACATGCAGAATTCTATGATCCAGTCGTTTCGGCAGATGCTCATAGGTCACTCTCCCCATCAGCAAATGATGATGCAGTGTCAGCTGACGGAAATGAGCTAAATCTGCAGGGCAATGCCATGGCATTTTATGATTTGCGCCGATCAGCTGATTGGCGTCCATTGCAACGACAATACTGATCATGCCACATTCTTCAGGACAGTGATTTCCTCTTCGCTCAGATACCGCCATTCCCCACTCGCAAGTGCTTCATCCAGCCGCAGCGGTCCCATGGCAATCCGCTTGAGATGGACAACCTCATTACCGATTGCATGCAGCATACGCTTCACCTGATGAAATCTTCCCTCCTGAATATGCAGAAGGATTTGCGTGTCCTCCAGAATTTCCACACGAGCCGGAAGAACAGGTTCCTCATCCAGTACGATACTGCCGTTTTCCAGCTTCTTTTGATCACCTTCCTGCAGCGGCTGCGCCAGATCCACCAGATAGGTTTTTTCAACATGATGCTTGGGAGAGAGCAGACGATGCGCCAGCTTTCCGTCATTTGTGATCAGCAGCAGGCCCTCCGTATCCATGTCCAGTCGTCCGACCGGAAAACAATCCTTTGGCAAAAAGGCATCGATGCAGTCCAGCACGGTTTCATATGTGGGATCACTGGTGGCACTGACAACATCCTGCGGCTTGTTCAGCATAATAGATTTCCTCTTTATCCAAACAAACGACATCCACACCCTCCTGGATTTTCCTGTCATCCTTTCGGCATACCTCACCATTGACACTCACTCTTCCCTTGCGAATAGCCAGCTTGACCTCCTTGCGGGTACCCAAACCTGCATGGGCCAGATATTTATCCAGTCGCATATGCCTATCTCCTTCTTCCGCGCTTCAGTAAGCGGGACAGGTCAAGATGCAGAATGGTCTGCGGTATGGAAAAGAAATACGTGATGCCAAAGTATACCAGCATTGCAAGACTTCCGTTGACAGCAAGCTGTAAAAGACTCAGCATCCGCCCGGAGCCATAGCCCTTCAAGCCAATCAAATCGCAGCCTCTTGCGACTGCAAACAGGGCTGCCATCGCCAAAAGGATAACCAGAAGCTTATGCAGCGTATATTTCCAGCGAATCTTATAGCGTGATGTCAATGCATAGATATCCAGAATGATAAAAATCCCCATTGCAAGAATACTTGACATGACGACTCCCTGATAGCCGAAATATTTTAACAGTGGATAGGCCACCGAAAATTTCACCACCATCATGATGGCAAGGTTGCGGATATTCAGCCTGCGCAAGCCTACTGCCATTAACAGTGCCGTGAAAATCGGTCCGATGGTATTTAAAAACGCCTCAATGGAGAACCAGCTCAAAATATCGGCAAGCAGCTCCAGATTCTTCGGATCTGCCGGTGGAAACAAGATGGCATACAGCGGCTTTGCGTAAACAAACAGACAGAAGGAAATCGGCAGGCCGATATACAGGACGATATCCACACAGTCCCGGATATTTTTGCGTACCAGCTTCAGGTCATGATTGGTAAGTGCCGTAGTGATATGCGGTATGATGGCGGAGGAGAACCCCGGTGCCAGAATCATCGGAATGGACATCAGCTTTAAAACACCGTAATTGATAGAGCCGCTGATGAGTAAGATTTCCGCATCCGTATTGCCGTGCGCTTCAAGCCCCTTACTCAAAAACAGCGTGTTGACAATCGTGTCGCTGTAGCCCAGTATCGCTACAATCAAATAAGGAAACGCAATGAAAACAAGCTCCTTAAGAATTTCTCTTCGATCATTGTTTCCGGCAACTTCCTGTGTTTTGGCTAGCCTCTTCAGCTCGCGCATCTGCTTTTTATCATACAGCTTCAGATGCATGATCGCCAGAATTGCCGATATACTGGTGGAAATCACACCGAAATACAGCGCCCATACCTGATCCGTATGCAATGCATATACCGCAATCGCACTGGCGCTCAGCAGAAATGCCACACGGGCAACCTGCTCCAGAACCTGTGACAGTGCATAAATTTCCATGTGCTTGAGTCCCTGATAGAAGCCGCGGATACTGGAAAGCAGCGGAACGAAAAACAGGGCAAAGGAAATCAGTATCAGTACCATCTGCATCGTTTTAACGCTGTCTCCCTCATCCGGCATAACAAGTGCAGCCAGCGGAGAGGAAAACAGAATTACGATAATCATCATCCCGAAGCCGAAGCAGGTCATCAGGGATGCGGACAGCTTTTTGATCAGCAGTGAGGTTTGATAGTCCCCTCTAGTGGAATATTTTGCGATCAATGTCGCAATCGCAAACGGAAAGCCTGCTGTACAGATATTCAGCAGATAGGAATATATATTGAAGGCTACTCCGTAATAGGCCAGATTGTCCGCTGTTCCCAGCATGGAATTATAAGGGACTGCATAGAACAATCCAATGAATTTTGCAAAAAAGATGCCGGCAGAGCTGATCAGCCCTCCTGCTATAATCGACTGCTTCCGTTTGGAAACATCCATATTCTTACTCATATAACGTATCCTTTCTAGTTCCGTTAACCATTCGCCTCGTTATCCTTCTGTGCATAATTACATGTGAAGAATACACGGCTCGTATTAACCAGCTTGGAATCCTTCCAGGTTACCATAACCTGCAATGTAAACTGATCATGCTCGGATATACCGTCCAGAAAGATTTTACTGACAAAGTTACGCGCACCGTTTGCCTGATATGGAATCATGTTGAAGGAGGTTTTTGCGTCATCTCCCAGCAATCCCAGACACGGATAGACATTGCTGTTGCTGTCCAAGGCCGGATCTACAGCAATCGCCTGAATATTGTACATCGCCACGCGTGGATTGGAAATAATAATCTCATACTGATAGCTGTTGTCCTTCTGCTTAAATACAGAAAGCTTATAATCAAAGGGTATGATTTTGGATTCACTGCCCTTGTTGTTCAATACAGCGTCTACATAGCTCTCATAATTTTTTATGCTCTCCTGCTCTTCTTTATGCGCATCGCCGCAGCCGGTGAGCAGCAGGAAGCAGAGCAGACACCAAAGGGGAAATTTTCGCATGGAATCACCTCTCGAGATATTATACCATAAAGGCATTATTTAAGCCACATTTTATAATCATGCGGTACTTTATTTGTACATTTAGGATAACAATTGCGTACAAACGGCAAAGGATGAAAAGCAAAAAATGCTGCATCCGTGTACAGCTGCTTACAGGCATCGGGTCGGAAATAAAAAAAGACCCGCCAAAGCGCAGACAGATTTCTACGCTATGATAAGTCTGTATCACCAGCAAGTTGCACAGCCTCAATGCTCAGGTATATCAGTATGTTTATGCAGTGCATAATCCATGCAAATCGGGTAGCCATGTTCCTCGTCCTGCACGATTTTCGCATGAATATCATACAGCTGCAGCAGCTGCTGTTCCCGGATAACCTCCTGTGCCTTCCCGCAGTATAGTGCCCTTCCCTGCTTCATGCCAATCACATGATCCGCAAATTTTGCGGCCTGATTCAGATCGTGGATAACCAGTATGATCGTCGTCTGCTCCTCCCTGTTTAAGTCTCTTAGCAGTTCCAGTATTTCCAGCTGATGGGCGATGTCCAGATAGGTTGTCGGCTCATCCAGCAGCAGAATACCGGTTTTCTGTGCCAGGGCCATGGCAATCCACACACGCTGCCGCTGCCCGCCGGATAATTCATTGACATAGGCATCCGCATGCACAAGAACTCCGGTCTTTTTCATAGCCCACGCGACAATCTCAAGATCCTGTCGATTCAGCGAACGCATCGCCTTCTGATAGGGAAAGCGGCCGTACTGCACCAGCTCTCGTACACGCAGACCTTCCGGAACCAGCGGAGACTGCGGAAGCAGGGCAAGTCGCTTCGCCACCTGTCTGCGCTTCATTCCCTTCAGGGAAACACCATTCAGCAAAACCTCTCCCTTCTGCGGCGTGATGATACCGGCCATCGTCTTTAAAAGCGTTGATTTCCCACAGCCGTTTGGACCGATCATCATCGTGATTTTCCCCTCCGGTATCTGCAGGCTGACATCCTGCAGGATATTGTGCCCATCATATCCGGCATACAGATTGTGTACTTCTAGCATTGTGCTACCTCCTGTCGAGTTTCATCATCAGATAAATAAAATAGGGAATGCCGATCATGGAGACCAGAATTCCTGCCGGAATCTCCAGCGGTGAAAACAGATTTCTGGCCAGCATATCCGCAACAACCAGCAGTATGGAGCTGATCAGTGCTGCAAGCGGAAGCAGCAGGCGATGCCGCATACCGGTGATACGCAGTGCAATCTGGGGACCCAGCAGTCCCAGAAACGCAATATTTCCTGCCACAGCCGTTGCCAGAGCCGCAAGCGCCGCACCTGCTGCCAGAAACAGTATCCGTGTCCGACGGGTAGATACGCCTAGTGCTGTTGCCCCTTCATCACCAAGCGAAAGAATGTCCAGCGTTCTGCTGTGTGTCCATACCAGCCCCGCAAGGAACAGAATGAGCGGTGCACTGACAAGAATATAACGCCAGCTGCTTCCCCACAAGGAGCCGTTGGTCCACATCAGCACCTGATTATAATCTCCCCTGCTCATTTGCAGCTGATAAAAGCTGATCACTGCGGTAATTCCTGCATTGACACCGACACCGGTGAGTAAAAAGCGAATCGGGCGGATTCCCTTGCGCCATGAATACGCATATAGAAAGGCCGTAGTGCAAAATGCTCCGGCTATGGCAAGCAGCGGCATGAACAGCACCTTTACATTGGAAAGGGAGCTGTAGTATGCGTTCGCTCCATACGAAATCCACAAGACCACAAACAGTGCACTGCCCGCATTGATACCGATCATACCGGGCTCTGCAAGCGGATTTTTCGTAATCCCCTGCAGTATGGCGCCGGATACACCGAGAGCACTTCCAACAAGAATCGCAAGTACGATACGCGGAAGCCGTATCTGAAAGACTGCAAATGCATGGGTGCTGCTTCCCCCGCCCAGCAGCGTCCGCAATACGTCGGAAGGGCTGATTGCAAAGCTGCCGACCATGATGGAAAGTGCAGCGGCAGCAAGCAGTACGAACAAACAAAAGCCAACGATCCAAAATCGTTTACGCATCAGCCGCACTCCTTTCTCACCAGCAGCAAAAACACCGGTATTCCCAGCAGGGCAGTAAACAAGCCGACCGGTAGCTCATAGGGCGCACTCAGTGTTCTGGCAGCAATATCGTAAAACACCATAAGCACACCTCCAAACAAAAAGCTGAGAGGGAGTGTATGACGAATGTCCCGCGAGAGCATGCTGCGCAGAATATGCGGAACAAACAGTCCGACAAAGCCGATATTGCCGGCAACTGCCACGCACATTGCACAAAGCGGAATCATCACCAGAATGACCTTCTTTTTTAATCCGGCAGCATCAATGCCAAGGGAAATGGCAGCTTCAACTCTGTCTGGGTTTTCGCATCTGTATCCTGGGCATTGCTGCATCCTGCAGTGCCAAATATCATTGCGGCGCTAAGCAGGACAGCAAGACATAAATTTCTGTGTTTCATAGGTTGCGCTCCTCTCTGCCGAAAGCCTCCGGCAATCCAGAAGGCCAGCTCCTGCGAGCGATTTTGTATAAGTGCACTCAGGGAAGCCGCAGATAGAAAGAAAATGCTCAAAGCACTGCCCGCCAGAAGGATACGCGATACATCCGGATGTCCGGCATATTTAACAGCAAACAGAAACACCAGAAGACCACTGAAGCCGGCACCTGCAAGTGCTGTCCAGAAATTACCAGCCGCAGTAAGCAAAGGAAGCATGGGGGCGATTGCCACAAACATAACCGAGCCCTGCGTGATACCGAGAATGGATGGCTCTGCGATCGGATTACGCAAAATTCCCTGCATCATTACACCGCTGGCTGCGAGCAGTCCTCCCGTCAGTAAGGCGCTCAGCGCACGCGGCAGACGCACATCGCGAATCAGCTGATCATGAAGCGTTTCCTGATAATCGAACAGAGCATGCAGGACATCATCGAATGGAATATCCTTCGCTCCCGCCAGAACCGATAAGGCAATGCCAAGAAGCAATAGCAGAATGCCGCTTGCCGTCGCTATCAGAATCCTCTTGCGCATCTTACTTTACCAGCAGGCTTTGAACCTCATCCAGAAACACGTCTCTTCCGATACTGCTGTATCCGATATTGAAATACGGACTCGACGGCAGTTCAAGCACCCTGTTGTTTTTCACTGCCTGCATTGATTTATAGATGCTATTCTTTTTCAGGGCCTTCATATCAGCATCCGTACCGACAACGATAAGATGATCGGCATCCAGATCCGCCAGTCCCTCATAGGAAATAACGGGAAGACTGATGGAATCCTGCCGCGGCATATTGGCAGGCTTCTTCAGGCCCATATCTTCATAGAGAACACTTCCGATACCGGCTGCATCAAATACAAACAGCTGTCCCCCGCTTGCCAGCAGCGCCAGATAGGTGGTATCCTCACCATTCGCCTTGCGTACGGCAGCTCCAGCCTTCTTCGCTTTTTCATCATAGCTCTTCAGCCATGATGCAGCACGGTCCTCCTGCTGCATCATACGGGCAAAGGTATTCACATCCTGCCGCCAGTCTGTCTGTGCCAGCTCCACCATAAGCGTCGGCGCAATTTTTTTCAGCTGCTCATACATTTTTTCCTGCACACCGGAGATAATGATCAAATCCGGATGCAGTTCCAGGATACCCTCGATGTCCATGGTATCCTGCATACTGTAGCCAAGAATTTTCGCACCCTGTAACGGCTCCTGAAGATAGGTTGGCAATTGGGGATAATCATAGGCATCCGAATTTGCCGTACCGGCAACGGGATATCCTAGCAGAGATAAAATATCACTGTTTCCGCTTAGATCAACGATACGCTTCGGCTCTGCCGGAATTTCCACCTCTCCCTTCGCATCCCTTACCGTTATTGTTTTATCGCTTGAAGATGCCTCCTGTCTGCCTTGGCACCCGCTCACAAAGCCAAGTGTCACAAGAAGCATACAAAGCATCCCGATTGTCTTTTTCATAGATGTCCTCCTTCATTCTGTTAGCTTATTCTAACTTACGTGTGCCATTATAGCAAATCGCTCCTGTTCCTGCAAGCATTTCACCCGCTTTCCATATTTTAACAGCCAACCGCTGCCATGCAGCCGGATAAGATGGTGCAGGCTCTTTTCGATATGTATGCGAATACGAATCGACTGCGTATGGGTATGCGTATGTCATTTAAACAGTGTCCGGTGTACGATACATGACCATACCCATAGCACCTCATATTAAACAACGAAAATAAAACAGCCCCGGGGACTGTTTTATTTTGTACATCTGCAGCGGAAGGATTTGCATTCCGTTTCGTGACAATCATTTGGATGAACACAGTTATCACAGCATACGCTGATGGTTTCTGCGTTACAGCATGCATCCTTGTTATAAACACAATTGTGTACGCTGCATAAAATTTCGGTTTTCTTCTGCATGGTTTACACCTCCACGCTGTTAGTATGAACCATTGTCTGAAATCTATGTGCTGAAAATCACCATCGCACTGAAGCAGTAAATCTGTTCCTCTTCAAAATCACTCACGGCTGTTGAAAACTTGATATCCATCAGACGGATATCCGCATGCTCCTGAAGCCAGGCATTGACCACCTCTGTTAAATCATCCTCATGCTCCTCATCAAACACCTTGATTTGTACCATTGTATCACCGATTTCATCCTATCAGCTCAATCCTCCAATCGGTGTCGATATTTCGTGAAATACTCCTGAATTCTGTTTTCCGCTGCTTCACTGACGGCAACCATTGGCAGCCGCAGGATATTTTCACACTCATCCTGCAGATGCAGCATGTATTTCACCGGTGCCGGGGATGCTTCCGTAAATGTCAAGGCTGCCAGCTCATAGAGCCTCCGGCGCAGCCGGTTATCGACGCGTTCATCATCACAAAAGGTACGAAGCTCCTTCATACATACATGTCCCATAACAGAGACAAGTCCATCCATTCCGGCATCAAAGCCCTCATCAAAGAAGCCGTCCTCTCCACTGTAAATCAGAAAATCCGGATGCTGCTGCTTCAGTCTGCGCACCATATCCAGATTGGAACAGGCCTGCTTTAATGCCGTTATGTTCTTATGCTTCTCAAGCAGGGCATGGATCGTTTCATAGGTAAGCTCCACCCCGGTTCTTGCCGGCACGTTATACAGCATAATATTGGTATCCACAGCAGAAGCAAGTGCATCAAAGTGTGCATACAGCCCGGCGGCATTCGGCTTGCTGTAATACGGCGTTACAAGCAATACACCGTCAATTGCCTCCTTCTGCGCCTCCCTGCATGCCAGAATCGTCGCAGCTGTATCATTGCTGCCGCAGCCATACCATATCTCTGCGCGATGCTTCACGCGTTTGATGACATGGCGAAGAATGGAAAGCTTCTCGTTATGAGAGAGTGTCGGTGTTTCTGCCGTTGTCCCGCACACGATGAAGCCGTCGCACCCCTCCTTCAAAAGCCGGTGAAGGATGCGGTCCATCGATTTGTAGTCCACTTTGTTACCCCTGGTAAACGGTGTAACCAAAGCAACCATCAGTTTTTTCATAATTTATCTGCCTCCCAGTAAGATTGGCTGCAGCTGTCTGTCGTTTAAGGCCTGATCCATCGTCTGCTCCATCAGCTCCCAGTCAGACACAATGCTTCGCTCCTTGGAAAAAGGGGCATCCTGTCGAAACGGTATGATATAAAAATGCTTCATATTGATCAGAGAAAAGATATTCACCCCGCTGATTCCCAGACCGTCATTCGTCGCGATGCCGAATACGATATTCCGCTGATTGCGAATCATGGCCTTTGCAGACAGTGTAACCGGATGATCGTAAATACCATGTGCCATCTTTGCTGCAACAGTGGCTGTCATGGGTGCAATCACCATTATATCATATGCGTTTGCCGGTCCAACTTTCTCTGCTTCCACGATTGTATGGATGATGTCGTGTTTTGTCACATCCTTTACTTTTCCCAGGAATACGTCCTTATCGAAAAAACGGGTGGAGCACGTATATACATTTTCACTGACGACAGCCGTCACATCGTTGCGCTCACACAGTGCTGTCAGCTGCTCGAGAACTGCCGCATGGTTACAGAAAGAGCCGCAGATACCGAACAGAATGCGTTTATTTTCCATTGTTCAGTTTCCCCCTTATACATTCTGCGATAATATTTCCTGCACTGATGCAGGCAAAGCGTCCCGGCAGATTTCCCGCCTTGATCACGGGAATACCTTCCTCATGTGCCGCCTTGAGATCAATCAGATCCGGTGTGGATATATCGATGATGACCGGCTTGTTTTTCCAGCTGCGCATTCTGGATGGTGCAATCATGACACCCGTTGCCGTATGGATGATAACATCACCGCAGGTTTCCCAATCACGAACCGGCAGAAAGTCCCCCTCCTTTTTACAATCCCTTCGTATGATGCGAACACGGACATGCAAATTCTTCAGCATGTCATAAATCACCTGTCCGCAATGACCATATCCGACAATATCGACCTGTATATCGTAAATGCTCTTACAGATACAGCTGATCAGCTCATTCAGCACACCCTCAGCCGTCAATACCGCATTTTCATGAATCACGCTCTCCTCCAGCATGTAATAGATTTTTCGCTGCGGCAGAGCATCCAGCACTGCATTTCGAATTCCGCAAAACAACAGACAATCCTTACCCTGCATTTCGTAAAAGGCGTGCGGTATGTGAATCGCCTGCTCCTGTATGCGGACATATCCAAACTCATCGACGCCCTTTACCGGGAAGACCACTGCCTGATACTGTGGCAGATTCAGGAAATCCGTTTGTGCATCCAGACGATCTACCATAAAGTCCCTGGACAGATTGTCATATACCTGTATCATTCTTTCATCACTGCATATCACTGCAATCTTCACACTATCCCTCCTTACGCCATTGTATGTCGCAAACAGGCTTTTGCCATTAGGAAAGCCGTTTGCGCATGGAAATAGAAGGAATTTCGTGTCGCAATTCATCAAGGCTTCACAAAAAAAGCAGACTGCAATAGATTCTTCGTACTGCAGTCTGCTATCTTCTTTTCTCAGCTCTATTTCTGTGAAATCACAAAATAATTCCGTTTTCCCTTTTTGATCAGTGTACGTCCCTTCGAGATGGCATTTTTAGAGGATACGATAAACTCCACATCCTTCACCTTATCCCCGTTGATCTGAATAGAGCCCTGATTGATCCATTCTCTGGCTTCCCGCTTGCTGCTTGCAATACCGGCCTGCACCAGTGTATCCGTCAGAGTCAGCTCATCAGCAATTTCCGCGGCTTCAAAGCCCTTCAAAGCATCCTGCAGCTCTCCTGCATCCAGCTCCTTGATATTTCCCTTAAACAGCGCGTTGGTGATTTTTAACGCCTTGTTGTATTCCTCCTCCCCATGCAGGAAGGTAACGACCTCTTTCGCCAGTGTTTTCTGTGCCTCTCTGAAATGCGGCTCGGTTTTCACCTTTTCCTCCAGTGCGTCGATTTCCTCCTTGCTCAGGAAAGTCAGCTTCTTCAGGTAATCAATTACCTTTTCATCCTCGGAATTTACGAGGAACTGATACATTTCATACGCACTTGTTTTATGTTTATCCAGCCATACCGTACCAGACTCACTCTTTCCAAATTTCGTACCGTCAGCCTTGGTAATCAGCGGCATCGTCAGTCCATAGCACTCCACATCCGCACCATGCTTCTTGCGAATCAGCTCCAGACCGCTTGTGATATTTCCCCACTGATCCTGTCCGCCAAGCTGCAGTGTACACCCCTTATCCTCATACAGATGTAAAAAGTCCAGTGCCTGTAAAATCATGTAGGAGAATTCCGTATAGCTGATACCGGCATCCAGACGGCGTTTTACCGTTTCCTTGTTGATCATGTAGTTGACATTGAAGTATTTTCCATAATCCCGCAGGAAATCAATCACGGAAATATCCTTTGTCCAATCCAGGTTATTGACCATTTCAAAGCCGAACAGCGCTTCAATCTGCTTGCTCAGACACTGGTAATTGTGCTCCAGCACTTCCTTTGTCAGCATATTGCGTTCACCGCTTGCCTTCGGATCACCGATAAATCCGGTTGTGCCTCCAACCAGCATGATTGGGTGGTGCCCATGCTCCTTTAACCGTTTTGCACACAGCAAAGAGGAGTAGTGTCCGATATGCAGGGAATCACCGGTCGGATCGGTTCCGATATAGAAGGTCAGTCCTCCGTTGTTCAGTTTCTCTTCCAGCTGTGGACTTGTCACATCATTGATCAGTCCGCGGTATTTCAATTCATCAAATAATTTCATCATCG
>OGRS01001622.1_pt1 | contig 12605 bp, 9 predicted proteins | sample 1553561 | NCBI WGS metagenome assembly OGRS01 (sample SAMEA2580103, study PRJEB22360) | human gut metagenome | biome: human gut; feature: human-associated habitat; material: faeces | place: Denmark | collected 2008/2010
CACCCCCATCCGGACCGGCCCCTCGAGGGGGAGCCCCTCCCGGCCGATGACGGTGGTGTGGAGGCTCTGGTAGCCGTTGGGCTTGGGGGTGGAGATATAGTCCTTGAAGCGGTTGGGCAGCGGGTGGTACATATCGTGGATGAGGCCCAGGGTGCTGTAGCACTCAGCCAGGGTGTCCAGGATGATGCGCACCGCGTAGATGTCGTAAATTTCATCGAAGGACTTGTTCTGCATGATGGTCTTGCGGTAGATGCCGTAGATGCTCTTGACTCTCCGCTTGATGGTCGCGCCCTCGATGCCGCTCTCCTCGAGGCGGCTCTTGATGACGCCCGACACGCTGGCCAGAAACTCATCGCCCGCGCGCTCGCTGAGCATCTTGTTGATCTCCTCGTAGCCCACGGGGTCGAGGTAGTGGAGGCTGCGGTCTTCCAGCTCCTCCTTGACGTTCAGGATGCCCAGACGGTTGGCGATGGGCGCGTAGACCTCCATGGTCTCCCGGGCCTTGTCGCGGCGCTTCTGCTCCGGCCATGCGTCGCCGGTGCGCATATTGTGCAGGCGGTCACAGAGCTTGATGATCATGACGCGGACGTCACGGCTCATGGCCAGCAGCATCTTGCGCAGGTTCTCGGCCTGCAGCTCTTCGATATTGGAAAATTGGATCTTGGTCAGTTTGGTGACGCCGTCCACCAGCGCAGCCACCTCTTCGCCGAAAGCGGCAGTCAGGTCGGTCAGCGTGGTGGGGGTGTCCTCCACCACATCATGGAGCAGGGCGGCAGCGATGCTCTCGCTGTCCATGCCGAGGTCCAGCACGAGGCGGGCCACAGCCAGCGGGTGGCAGATATAGGGCTCACCGCTGCGGCGGCAGACCCCCTTGTGGGCGTCGTTGGCCAGATTGTAAGCCTTTTCTATCATGGCCATATTGTAGGCTTTGCCGCTGGCTTTGATGGCCTCCACCAGCTTCTCCCAGGTCACGATCTCGGGCCGCACCTCCGAGGGAAGGGTCCCCTCAGGGGCGTTGGCCGGCAGGGCCGTTGCGGCCACGGTAGCCATCTCCGTCACCGGCACGGGCTGGTGGAGATGGGTCTTTGCAGAGTAGCTGTCCTCTTTCGCCGCAGCCGGTGCTGCGGGCGAGGGGAGGATAGTTTTCTTTCCCTCAGGCATCTTTATCGTTCCTCCAGACATTTCAGGATGGGCGCATCGGCAAGGTTCTTCTTTCCGGTGGCAGGCACGAGTTCCCAGAACTTTGCCCCGCCCCGGTCAGCCGCTGTGATGAGGCCGACCTGTTCCAGCGCGGCGACGGCCACCAGCGTCCGGCCGGTGTTCTCCTCGCCGAGTTTTGCAAACAGGGGCTGCAGGTCTTCGGCGTGCCAGCGCCGCGCCTGCAGCTCCCGATAAACGGTGATGATATGGCTGCGCTCCGGGGCGATGCTCTCCTTCTGCTCCGGCGTCAGGGGCGTACCCCGGCGCAGCGCCTGCACCAGCGCGGCCTGCTCTGCAGCTGTGTTGCCGAGGCCCGCCGGGTGCAGCTCGATGATGCGTCCCGACAGCTGTGCGCCCCGGGGCGAATCGTAGACCGAAAGGCTGATGGCTGCGTCCACGACGTCGCCCGTCGAGTAAGGCACCTGTTCCGGGTGCATCCCGAACCAGACGGCGTAGATGCTGGAATTGCCCTGCCGCAGACGCAGGCGGCAGTGCTTGCCCTCCGAGACGGCGTAGACGCCCTCCACGACAGCCGTTTCCAGCACGAAGACCGGGCTGGGGTTGTCGGCACCGTAGGGTGCCAGCTGGTCGAGGCGGCGGACGCTCTCCACCGTCAGGCGGTCGAGGTGGACGGACAGATCGCATTCCAGCGGCGGGGTGCGCAGCACGGGACACTCCCGGGCCGCCCAGTCGTTGAGCCGCTGGCGGAGCGTCTGCAGATCCTCTTCCCGCACCGAGAGGCCCGCTGCCATGGCGTGGCCGCCGAAGCGGAGCAGGATGTCGGCGCAGGAGGCGATGCACTCGTGCAGGTTGAAGCCCTGCACGCTGCGGCCGCTGCCCTTGCCCTCGCCGTGCTCATCCACCGACACCACGATGACCGGGCGTCCGGTCTTTTCCACAAGGCGGGAGGCCACGATGCCGATGACGCCGGGATGCCAGTCTTTGCCCCAGAGCAGGATGACCCGATCTTCGAGGCGTTCCGGCTCAGCGTCCAGCAGCTCCTGCGCAGCTTTGACGATTTCCATCTCCGTCTCCTGCCGCTGGATGTTGATGTCACTCAGCTTATGAGCCAGTTCGACCGCCCGGTCTTCGTCTTCACAGAGCACCAGCTGCAAAGCGGTCACGGCGCTGTCCATCCGGCCCGCCGCATTGATGCGGGGCGCGATGGCGTAGCTGATGTTCTCTGCCGTCACCGGCTTGCCTGCAAGGCCCACTTCTTCCAAAAGGGCGCAGAAGCCGGGTCTGTCCGTATTTTGCAGCTGGCGCAGACCTGCTTTGACGATGGTGCGGTTCTCCCCTGTCAGGGGCATGACGTCGGCCACGGTGCCAACAGCGGCGAGGTCGCCGCAGTATTCCAGCATCTCTTCCGGCGGGCAGCCATCCAGCGCGGCGCAGAGCTTGAAGGCCACGCCCGCGCCGCACAGGCCCTTGAAGGGGCTGTGGTCGTCGGCACGGCGGGGGTCCACGATGGCCGCTGCCTGGGGCAGGGTGTCGTGGGGCAGATGGTGGTCTGTGATGATGAGGTCGATGCCGAGGCTGGCCGCGAATGCGGCTTCCTCTACGGCAGAGATGCCGTTGTCCACCGTGACGATGAGGCGGCAGCCCTTATCGTAGATCGACTGGATGGCGTTCTTCGAGAGGCCGTAGCCGTCGCCCTCCCGGCTGGGCAGCATGCACTTGACGGCGGCGCCCATCCCTTTCAGGTGCTGATAGAGCAGGGCCGTGGCGGTCACACCGTCCACATCGTAGTCGCCGAAGACGACGATGGTCTCCCCCTCGTCGATGGCCCGCAGGATGCGCTCACAGGCTTTGTCCATGTCGGTCAGGAGCATGGGGTCGCTCAGCTCTTCTTCGCCCGCCAGAAGGGTCAACGCCTCGGCGGGGTCGGTGATGCCCCGGGCAGCGAGGATGCCGGCCAGCAGGCCGGCTTCTTTCTGCTGGGCCGCGAGGACAGAGCGGTACTTTTCCTCGCTCCACTCTTCGTCCATGTTCTGGTATTCCAGCTCTTCGGTGTTCTGCTGGGCGATGGCCGCTGTCAGCTCTTTCAGGGCGGCGCGGTCAACGGTCTTGGTGTTCCAGGCCCGGTAGGTCATCGCAATCCCTCCCCGGCCAGACCATCGTTCGCCAGCATCCCCTGCAGCGCAGCGATCTCGCTGGAAACGTCCAGTGCCACGTCCGACAAAAGCTTATCGTAGAGGTTATCATAAGCCTGATTCAGGGTGTGCAGGATGCCCGCAATATCCCGGCGGATGGCCTCCGCGTTCTCGCCCTGCTGGCTCTGCACGTCGTTGTAGGTGTGCAGGAGCTTGAGGGTGGTGGGGATATAGTATTCCGCAAAGCGGCGGGCCTTGGGCAGGCTCTCGGGGTGGGCTTCCAGCCAGGCACAGATGGACTCGGTGGTCTTCTGCATATGCTGCAGCTCCTCCACAGCCCGCTCATCCTCCATGAGTTCCTGCTCCTTCTCGAGCACCTGCGCAAAGCGGCGAGTCGTCTCGAGGTTCAGGGGGACTTCTCCGGCCTGTTCCGGCGCTTTTTCCGGTTCGGGCTGGGGCTGATTTTCCTGTGCAGCGCGGTAGTCCTCTGCCGTCAGGTAGAGCTTGTCGTTTTTCTCGTCCAGCCAGGCACTGAGCCAGCCCTTGTGGATGAATTTCCGCAGCATCTTGAGTGCCTTGGTCTTCTTTTTATGCGTCAGGTCGGCCAGCATGGAGAGGGACAGGCCCTTGTGCCAGTCGAAGCCCTCGGCGGTATCGGCGTAGAGCTCCAGGGTCTTGGCGGCCTTCATACGGGACGCGCCCGCTGCGGTCAGCCAGCCGAACACAGCGGTCACCGCGGCAGAGAACCACCCCGTCACCGCGATAGCACCCAGTGCGAGATCGCCGATGGCACTGAGGAACGTATCCGCGGTTTCGGCGGCTGCTGCTCCCAGCGCCAGCTCATCGCCCACCATCACGCCGCCGGACGTGAACGCCCCCGCCGTGCCAAAGCAGGCGATGGCCGTGATGCCGAAGAGGACGGCGAAGGTGATGCCGGTCGCCAGCATGGCGACGCCTGCGCTGTGGCGCTTTTTCGCGCTGGTGCGGATATTCTCGATGGCCGTCGGTTCCGGCTTCTTCGCAAAGAAATTACGCGCCCAGTCGGTCATCCCGCTGGCGCTGGCACTGCTTCTGGCCTCCTCAGCCCGCTTCTGGTACTCCTGTTTTCCGGCCTGAAAGGCCCGGCCTGCCTCCGAGATGCCATAACCGGCAGCGTTCACCGCGGCGCGGCCCACATCCCACACACGGTCGCCGATCTCCTCGCCCCGGCCCTCAAAGCCGTGGCGGAAGGAGTCGGACATGGTGTCGCCCAGCTCGCGGAGCTGGCGTTCCAGCTCCTGCTGCACCTTACGGCCCTCGCCGTCCTGCGCCGTGCGGTTAAAATCGTTTTCACGATCAGTCATTCAACTTCTCACCCTTCTGCCGGGCTGTACCGGCTGATGATGGCGCGGGCCACCCGCAGGCCATCGACGGCGGCACTCATGATGCCGCCCGCATATCCGGCACCCTCGCCGCAGGGATACAATCCTGCCAGCTGGGCGCATTCAAAATTTTCTTCCCGTTTCAGCCGCACCGGGCTGCTGGTACGGGTCTCGAGGCCGGTCAGAATGGCCTCAGGGGCGGTGTAACCCGCAATTTTCCGCTCGTAAGCCCGCAGACCGGCCCGTAGGGTGTCGGCCAGTTCGGTCGGCAGCAGTGCGCCGAGGTCCGCAGCGACGACGCCCCGGTCATAGGTGGGCTGGACGCGGCCAATGTTCAGCCGGCCCCTGCCCTCCAAAAAGCTCTGGATGTTCTCCGCCGGGGCAGCATACTCTCCGCCGGGACGGCCTGCCGCATAGGCCCGGGCTTCCAGCTCCCGCTGGAAGGCGATGGCCTTCCGGGGGTCGTTGCCGAAGTCTTCACCGCCCACACTGACCACCACGGCCGCGTTGGCATTCCTGCCGCTGCGGGCGTGGTAGCTCATGCCGTTGGTCACGACGCGTCCCTTTTCGCTGGCCGAAGCCACCACCTGGCCGCCCGGACACATACAGAACGTATAAACGCACCGTTTTTCAACGTGCTTCGAAAGCTGATATTCGCCGCGCGGCAGGGCCGGATGGCCCGCCGCCTCGTGGTAGAGGCTCTTTTCGATTTCCGATTGGAGATGCTCTGCCCGGAAGCCGACGCTGAAGGGCTTGCACTCCAACACGAGGCCGCTGTCCATCAGCATCCCGAAGGTGTCGCGGGCCGAGTGGCCCACCGCGAACACCAGCGCCTCACAGGGGAACGCACCGTCCGTGGTCTGGATGCCGACGAGCTGGCCGTCCCGCCGCTCGAAGCCGGTGAGGGCTGTGTTGAAGTGGACTTCACCGCCCAGCGACTCGATCTCTTTTCGAATCGAAGTGATGACGCCCCGCAGCAGGTCGGTGCCGACATGGGGCTTCTGCTGCCAGGCAATTTCCTTCGGCGCGCCGTGCTCGAGGAACACTTCGGTCACGAAGCCGCATAGCTCGTCGCCAATGCGGGTGGTGAGCTTGCCGTCCGAGAAGGTGCCGGCGCCGCCCTCGCCGAACTGGATGTTGGCGTTTTCGTCCAGCTCACCGGTGGTGGAGAAATGCTCCACGGCCTTGACGCGCTCGTCCAGCGCCGGGCCGCGTTCCAGCACGATGGGCCGGTAGCCCTGACGGGCCAGCAGCAGCGCCGCAAAGAGGCCCGCCGGGCCGAGGCCGCAGACCACAGGCCGGTGCGTCAGCGGCAGAGTGCCGTTCTGCACCGAGAGATCGGTCTTGCCCCGGACGGTAACACTGCGGGAAGCACCCGCACAGGCAGCCTCTTCCCGCTCCTCTTTCAGGGTCACGGCCACGGTGTACACCAGCTTGGGCTGGCCGTGGCGGGCGTCCACCGAGAGCCGGGCGATGCCCAGATGGCTCACCTTTCCCCGGGGGATGCGGGCGAGGCGGAGGGCTTTTTCGTAGGCCTGCGGCTCCCCGGCGGAGAGGGGCAGGCGAATATCATGGATCAGGATCATATACTCAGTTACTTTCTATCTTGCACTGCACCACATAGCTGCCCAGCGCAAAAATTTTGTCGTTGGCCGGCACATAGAGGCGGCAGGCGATGTTCTGCTGGCCGATGGCGACATAGAAGTCGTCGGCGTCGATCTCAATGACCACCTGTTCCGGATTCAGTGCTTCCAGCGAACCGGCCGGGCCGCAGAGGGTGACGTTCATCAGCCGCTCCGTCTCCACGGTCAGGGTGTAGGTGGAGGGCAGGTTGATGACCTGCACACAGCTGGCGGGCAGGTTCATGGTCTTGGTTTCCAGACGGGAGCTGTCGAAGCTGACCGTGATGCTGGAGATGTTGTCCAGCAGACGGATGCCGCTGGGCAGTTCGATGGGCATTTCGTACACCTTATCCAGTGCAAAGGTGGAAAGGTCGATGGTACCCACCGACAGGGTGGACAGACGGTCGATCTGGGACTCCGGGCCGGCCACATTGAGGGTCTTTTTGCTCAGGGAATAGACCAGCACCGAGGGGTCAAAGTCGCGGGGCGCGTTGATAAAGCTGACTTCCACCGGCAGGGTGGCCAGCTTATACACCTGCAACGTGACCTCGACGCTGTCCGTTTCCAGAGTAGTATACTCAAATTCCACCTCTCTGCCGCTGCGGGTGTAAAAACGCAGGCTGGTGTCAAGAGTGACCGGGCTGGTCAGCTCGCCGTTGTAGGTCACCTCGGCGGTGCAGGTCTCCACCTGGCTCAGCTCAGTGCTGGGTCCGGAGAGAGTCACCGTCTCCTTCGAGATGTCGGTGCCGTAGAGGATATAGCCGTCTGCTATCTTCAGGTAATTCGTCGTCACCTGGATGGGCAGGGTCTTTTCTTCCACCACATCGAACACCACGTCCACGGTGTTGTCGCCGTCGATGGAGACGGATACACCGGTGAGCAGGGTGCTCTGGCTCCGCACCTGAAGGCGCAGGCTCTTTTCGCCGCTGTCGCGGACGCTGGACCAGTCGGGGTAGACGACAAAGTCGTTGGCCGACAGGCTGCCGATGGTGTAGCCGTCGCCGGAAAGTTTCAGGTTGACCGTTTTTTCCTCTGCATTGACGATGCTCAGGCCCCGGGAAGTGTAGGCAGCCGAATCATAGGTAAAGTCCACCGGAACATTATAGATGGTGGTGGTGGTGCCGGGCTGCACGACGATGGTGACAGCCATCCACGCGATGACTGCACCCAGCAAAGAAAGCAGGAGCCGGATGCGGCGGTCGTTCAGCAGATTGCGCTTGGGGGGTACGGCAGGCTTGCCGTTGTTCTGCTCAGTGCTCATTGCTGCTCATCCTCCTCCTTGTTGTTCACCCAGTTCAGCAGGCGCTTGCCCCGGGCCTTCCAGCCCTCGGCAGCGCTCTTCTCGCTGGCGGTCTCCTTGGGTATCATCTCATCCACCAGCCGGGTGTAAAGGGTCTGACGGTCAAAGTGGCGCATGAGTACACCGTTTTTCGCCATCGAGATGATGCCTGTCTCCTCGCTGACCACGATGGCGATGGCGTCGGAGTTCTCGGCGATGCCGAGGCAGGCGCGGTGGCGGGTACCCATGTCCTTGCCCAGGTCTAGGTTGTTGGAAAGGGGCAGCACACAGCCTGCGGCCTTGATGCGGCCATCCTCGATGATGGCTGCGCCGTCGTGGAGGGGGGTACCCTCGTAGAAGATGGTACCCAGCACCTCGAGGTTGACTGCGCTGTTCACGGGCGTGCCGGTGCGGACGATCTCAGAAAGGTTGGTGTTCCGTTCCAGCACGATGAGCGCGCCGGTCTTGGTCTCCGAAAAGCGCTCTGCCGCGTCGCAGATGGCGATGATGGCGCTGCGCCACGCGCCCTTGAGGCTGGTGTCGTTGTAGCGGTTTTTATTGAAGAAGCGATAGGCCCACTGGTCGGTCTGGCCCATCCGCTCCAGCGCACGCCGTATCTCGGGCTGGAACAGCACCACCAGCGTCAGCAGACCGACTTGCAACAGCGAGTTGAGCAGCCAGGTGACGGTGCGCATATTCAGGATGTTCGCCACCAGATAGACCGCCATGACGATGAGCGCGCCCTTGGCCAGCTGGCCGGCGCGGGTGCGGTTGACGAAGCCCAGCAGCTGGTAGATGAGGAACGCGATGATGAGGATGTCCAGCAGGTCTACCAGCTTGAAGGTCTGGAAGTTTGCTACGATAGAGTTCAGAGTCATGGGTCACATTCTCCCGTTCACACTGCTTCGATGAGGGCGACGGCATGGGCCGCGATGCCCAGCCCCTCGCCGGTAAAGCCCAGATGCTCCTCGGTGGTGGCTTTGACGCTCACGGCGTCCACCGGCATCCCGAAAGCCTCGGCCAGCTTTGCCCGCATGGCCGGGATGTGGGGAGCCAGCTTCGGGCGCTGGCAGAGGATGGTGGCGTCGATGTTCTCGATGCGCCAGCCGTGCCCGGTCATGATTTCTGACACACGGCGGGCCAGCATGAGGCTGTCGGCCCCGGCGTACTCTTCCGCCGTATCGGGGAAGTGCTGGCCGATGTCGCCCAGCGCCGCTGCGCCCAGCACGGCATCCATGACCGCGTGGGCCAGCACGTCGGCGTCCGAGTGGCCCAGCAGGCCCTTCTCATACGGCACTTCCACGCCGCCCAGGATGAGCTTGCGGCCCTCCACCAGACGGTGGACGTCGTAACCATGACCAATGCGCATTTTCTTTCCTCCGTTCCCGGCCCGGGGCAGGTCCTCCCGGGTGGTTATCTTGATGTTTGCGTAGTCGCCCTGGACCAGCTCCACCGGACGGCCCGTCAGCTCGAACAGGCTGCAGTCGTCGGTGACGAGGCGGGCGCTGGCCTCGTCCAGTTCATCCAGCGCCGCCAGATAGGCGGCCCGGTCGAAGCACTGGGGCGTCTGCACCGCATAAAGGGTGCTGCGGTCGGGGGTGTTCTCCACCATGCAGCCTTCCGGCACAGTCTTGCCGTCGCCGCCCTTCGCCTGCTTGATGGTGTCCTTCACCGGCACCGCCGGGGCGGCGGCACCGCAGCGGGCAGCGGCCGCTATCGTATCGGCGATAACGCTCTGGCTCACGAAGGGCCGAGCCGCGTCGTGGACGGCCACCAGTCTACCGTGGGCAGCGGCCACGCCGCTGCGGGCGCTCTCGGCGCGGGTCGAGCCGCCCTTCACCAGCCGCACCGGCTTTTTGCAGCGGGCAGCGGCCCGCTGGGCATTCTCACCGGACGCGCCGGTCACGATCACCAGCTCGTCCACCTCCGGACACTCGTCAAAGGCCCGGACGCTCCGCTCCAGGACGGTCTCACCGCCCAAATCGAAGCTCAGTTTGTCAAATCCCATCCGGGTGGAAGAACCAGCCGCCACCAGGACTGCCGTCACACGATATTCCAATTTCTTACACCTGCCCCATTTTATTCCTGCCCTGTGCCGCACTGCACAGAGCGTATTATTATTCATTGAATATTATAGCGTATCCACCCACAAACTGCAACTGCTCGCGCCTATCAAAAATGCCCCCGTGCAGCACTTTTGGCGCTGTACGGGGGCATAAATTTTTTATGAAATTTCTGCGTTATGCGAGGATGGGCTCGATGGCAGCGGCCAGAGCATCCTTCTGAGCCTGAGCCTCGGCCAGGTCTTTGCCCAGAGTGGTGAAGTAGGTCTTGATCTTCGGCTCAGTGCCGGAGGGACGGACGACCACGGTAGCGCCGTTGTCCAGAGTGTAGATGAGGACGTTTGCGGCGGGCAGGCCGGTCTCTTCGGGCTTCTTGTAGTCGGTGACCTTGACCACCTTGTGGCCGGCCAGCTCGGTGAGGGGCTCGTCACGCAGCTTCTGCATGATGGAGGCCATCTTCTCCATGCCGGTCAGGCCGGGGAACTCGAAGCTGTCCACCTTGTTCAGGTAGCGGCCATACTCCTTGTAGATCTCTTCCAGACGCTCCTTGATGGAGGAACCGATGCTGCGGTAGTAAGCGGCCATCTCGCAGATGAGCATGGAGCCGATGACAGCATCCTTGTCACGGACATAGGGGCCGGCCAGATAGCCGTAGCTCTCCTCGAAGCCGAAGATGAAGCGGTCCACTTCACCGGCAGCTTCCAGCTTTGCGATCTGGTCGCCGATCCACTTGAAGCCGGTCAGCACGCTGCGCATCTCCACGCCGTAGTGGGCGGCGATGGCATCGGCCAGCGGGGTGGAGACGATGGACTTGACGGCGACGGGATTCTTGGGCATGGTACCCTTCTCGATGCGGCCAGCGCAGATGTAATCCAGCAGCAGAGCACCCATCTCGTTGCCGGAGACCAGCTCATAGCTGCCGTCCGGACACTTCATGGCGATACCCACGCGGTCGGCGTCGGGGTCGGTGGCCAGCATCAGGTCGGCGCCGGTCTTGGTGGCGAGGTCGAGGCCCAGCTTCAGAGCCTCGAAGATCTCGGGGTTGGGGTAGGAGCAGGTGGTGAAGTAGCCGTTGGGGTACTCCTGCTCCGGCACGATGGTGATGTCGGTGATGCCTATGTCGTTCAGAACGTGGGTGACCGGCACCAGACCGGAACCGTTCAGCGGGCTGTAGACCAGCTTCAGGCCGGCGGTCTTGCACAGGCCCGGGCGCACCTGACGTGCCTCGATGGCGGCGTAGAGGGCGTTCTTGCAGTCGTCGCCCACAAAGCGGATGAGGCCCTGCTCGACGCCTTCGGCAAAGGAGATGTACTTTGCGCCGGTCAGGACATCGGTCTTCTGGATCTCGTCATAGACGATGGCGGCGGCGTCATCGGTCATCTGGCAGCCGTCGGGGCCGTAGGCCTTGTAGCCGTTGTACTTGGCGGGGTTATGAGAAGCGGTGACCATGATGCCCGCATTGCACTCATAGTAACGGGTGGCAAAGCTCAGGGCCGGGACAGGCATCAGAGCATCATAAATGCGCACCTTGATGCCGTTTGCGGCCAGAACGCCGGCGGCAGTCTTGGCAAAGACGTCGCTCTTCAGGCGGCTGTCGTAGCTGATGGCCACGGTCTGATTGCCGCCCTGGGTCTTGACCCAGTTTGCCAGGCCCTGGGTGGCCTGACGCACGACGTAGATGTTCATGCGGTTGGTGCCAGCGCCCAGCACGCCGCGCAGGCCGGCGGTGCCGAACTTCAGTGCAACGGCAAAGCGGTCCTTGATCTCGTCGTCGTTTCCCTCGACCTTGGCCAGCTCCGGCTTCAGATCTGCGTCCTCCAGATCCGCTGCCAACCAGCGCTTATACTCATCCTGATACATATTGCACACCTTACCTTTATAATTTTTGACCATAATGGACAAATTCATCCAAGTCTACTTATAATATAAGCTTTTATACGCTTTGTGTCAATTCAGGATTATGTACCAAGTTTGCCCCCTCAAAACCAGCAAATGCCACAAATCGTGCAGACTTTCCGCTCTCCTGCTGCCCATTTGCAGCCGTGCAGGGCCAGTACACCTGCCCTGCGTCGTCCAGTACATCCAGCCAGTGGCCCAGCCCTACTCCATTTTCGCACAGATACCGCATCAGGGACATCAGCCGCCCGAAGTCGCCCACCGGGCAGATGACCTGCTCCGTGACACACTCTTCTCCCTGCTGCCGCCGCACTGCCAGTACAACCCCCTCTTCCTCTACGCTTGCGCTGTAGTACAGCGTGTGTGCAAGCTGAAAGCCTTCGATACTGGAATAGGGCCTGGTGTAACAGCAGTACTCTTTCGCAACCATAAGATTCTTCCTCCAATCGCAGATCGCCCGCGTTTCGTTGACATCTCACATGCCCTCTAATATAATAGATTCAAACAGAAAATTGTGTCGAACTTGGGCATCTGCGCCCTGTCATTCCCATTTCTTAGTCAGTTCTTAGCCGACCATTTCATTCCTTTTGTCTGTTATCTCAGAAGAAATTTCGAAGCACCGCAAAAATTTTGTTACTCCCTTTTATGGATGGTTTCTGCCGCCCCATCGGGCAGAAAGGAGCGCCCATGTACGCAGTCCTCAAGAGCTTCGGCCTCAAGGGCCTCAACGGCTTCCCCGTGGAAGTCGAGGCCGACATCTCGGGCGGGATGCCCGCCCTCTCCATCGTCGGCCTGCCGGACTCCGCCGTCCGGGAGAGCGGTGACCGCGTCCACGCAGCCCTGAAAAATCTGGGCTTCAAGTGGCCTGACCGCCGCATCACCATCAACCTCGCTCCCGCCGACGTCCGCAAGACCGGCCCGGTGTATGACCTGCCCCTGCTGCTGGCGGGGCTGGCCGCCTCCGCCAAGACCATCTTCGATACCGAGGACCCCAAGGCCACCATCACCAAGACTGTCCCCAAGCAGTAACATCCGACCATACCAAACAGGGCCGCCCCGCATGAGGCGGCCCTGTTTTAAATCCGGGAGGT
>OGRS01001627.1_pt1 | contig 12573 bp, 17 predicted proteins | sample 1553561 | NCBI WGS metagenome assembly OGRS01 (sample SAMEA2580103, study PRJEB22360) | human gut metagenome | biome: human gut; feature: human-associated habitat; material: faeces | place: Denmark | collected 2008/2010
CAAAAAGGCACAAAACATATTTACACTCAAATATATTCAGTAACAAAATTTATTTAACTTCCTATTGACAACTTAATATATTCAGTGTATAGTGTAGACAAGAGGTGAGGACAATGTTTATTAACAAAGCCATTCGCAATATCATGAAAGAGAAGAATGTTTCCCTGCTGACCATGGCGAAGTCTCTGGGTAAGGAGCGGGGCAATGAGATTAGCTCCCGTCTTCGGAGCGAGAATCTGTCCTTTAATAGCGCAGTTGAAATGCTGAATGTCTTGGGCTATGAGATTGTGGTTCAGGAGCGCAAACCCGGCCCTCGCAGAGCTGACCAAATCGTAATCGACCAGCTTGAAGACAAGAAGTATGACCTGGACGCTCTTCTTTCTGCGGACGGTGAGTCAAAATGAGATACGGCTATGGTCGAGTCAGCTCCCGTGGGCAGAAGCTCTATGGAATGTCTCTCGAAGATCAGGTCGATAGGTTGATGGCGGCTGGTGTTCAGCGTGAGAACATCTACCTTGACACCTATACTGGACACACCATGGAGAGGCCTGGGTTCGATGACCTTCTCTCTAAGTTGAAATCGGGAGACGAAATGGTGGTCTGCAAGCTGGACAGATTTGCCAGGACTGCCCCGGAAGGTGCCTTGTTGGTGCGGGATTTGGTTGACCGAGGTATCACGGTGCATATCCTGAACATGGGTATTGCTGATAATAGCCCGATGGGTAAAGTCATGGTGACCGTCATGCTGGCCTTTGCTGAATATGAGCGTGACATGATTGTGGAGCGTACTTCTGACGGAAAAGCCTACAAGCGTGAGCATGACCCTAATTGGCGTGAAGGTCGGAAACCTATTGTTGTAGATCAGAGTGCCTTTGAGAGCTGCCGGGAGAAGCAAAAGAAGGGCGAGATGACCGTTGCTGACTGTTGCAGGGAGTTGGGTATTGGCAGAACCACTTGGTATGAATTAGTGAGAAAGGCTGTGTAATATGAAAAAGCTGTCGATTTTGGTAGCGGCTCTGATGATTCTGAGCCTTTGTTCCTGCGGTTCGTCCTCTGAGCCTGAGCAAGCTGCTGTGGAGCAATCCGCACAAGTCATCTACAAGGACGAATATGTTGAGGTGACCTTCGAGGGTGTCAGTGACCTTCCCATGGTGGAGGGTATGACTGCTGTGAACCTGTCATTCCAAAACCTGAGTGACCAGGAAATCACGGTTCTTCCTCTGGACTCGTCTGTGAATGACTCCATGGTTCAATTTGTAAGCGGAACCCCAGCCACCATGCAAGGTGGTAAGAAATTGGCGTATGCCATGAGTTTCAACAACGAGACTGCCGGGATTTCCGATTACAGTGAGGTCAAAACTCTGGAATTTTCCCTCTCAGTTAATGACGCAGACTTTAACGAAATCAGCAGGAGTGATATACTAAGCATAGAGGTGAGTTAAGGTGAAGTTCTTTGGGGAGCTTATAGGTTATCTACTCCTGGCAATTATAGCCTTACTTGCCTTGGCATTCATTATTCCACGAATACTGTAAGGCTCTTGCAGGGGCAAGGGTAACAGCCACTACGGGCTATCGGAGAAATCCGGTAGTCCGTTTTTTTCTTTTGGAGGTATCTATGAAACTGGTAAAGAAAATCAATATTCTCGGTACCCAATATTCTGTTTATCGGGTAAAGGCTAATGAGAACGAGTACATGACAAAAATGAATTATGGTGGAATGTGTACTACTGATGACCACCGCATTTACATTCTCGATTTGAGTACAGTTCCTGATTGGGCCGATGAATCGGAAGAGGTTCGTAAGAGCCAGGAAAATTGTACGGTGCGGCATGAAGTCATTCATGCGTTCTTCAATGAATCCGGTCTTCAATGGAATAGTTTCGCTCCTGAAAAAGCCTGGGCAAAGAACGAGGAAATGGTGGACTGGTTTGCCATTCAGTTTCCGAAGATTTATGCTGTGTATCAGCAACTCGGAGTCATGTGAGGTGAGATCATGGATTATGTGAAGCTGGCAAATACTATCAATCGGCATATCGAGAATAGACCGGAAGATTACGGAGCTTATATCGACCTTCTTTCCCTGTGCCGTCAGTGGGAAGAGAGTGATTTTCAGGCCGCTCATGAGCTGAATGAGAAGCTGAGAAACCTTTGCGCCAAGCAGTTGAGAGTGTGTTCGCCAAAAGACGCTCAGAAATTCTATGAAGCGTGGAGAAAGAGTCTTCTGTTTGACGCTCCCCATAAGTTTGACGCATTTATGACCTATATCGAACTTGACCGAAAGCCCGATAAGAGGTTCTATGCTCCAAGGCGGCACTATTTGAAGCCCATGGTACAGGGTTTCCAAGATGTTCTTGACAAAAAGCTGCGTCTTTTGACAATATCTATGCCTAAAAGAGCCGGAAAGTCTCAAACAGGTATCAATTTTGTGAATATGATTTCCGGTAAGTTCCCAGACCGCTCCACTCTTATGGAAGGAACCGGTGATGACCTTGTTAAGAGCTTTTACAACGGTTGCCTGGAATACCTAAGTACCCCGAATGAATATCTGTTTTACGATGTTTTCCCGGAAGCGAGGTTAGTTCAAACTGGTGCCGATACCAAGATCATCAATCTGAAATCTAAATCCAGATTCCCCACCATCATGTGTCGTTCCATTGACGCTCGTCAGGTAGGTTTGTCCGAAGCCACGAATGTTCTATACCTAGATGACTGTGTGGAAGGTCGTGAGGAAGCAAAGAACCGGCAGCGGCTTGATGATAAATGGGAAGTAATTTCTGGCGATATTATGGGTCGTGCTATTGAAGGTACCCCCATGGTATTTACAGGAACTCGTTATTCCATTTATGACCCCATTGGTCGAATTCAAGAACACGCTCAAAAAGAAGGTTGGGAATGGAGAGCAATCGAAATTCCGGCTCTTGACCCCATCACAGACGAGAGCAATTATGAATATGAGCGAGAGGGTCAGAAGATTTTCACAACCGCTTATTTCAGAGAGCAGAGGGAACTTCTGTCCGCTGAACAGTTTGAAAGTGAATTTCAGCAACAGCCTTTTGAAGCTAAGGGTCTGTTATTCAACAAGGACGAGCTGAATTATTTCTTCGAGCTTCCACCTGACCGTGACCCAGACACTATCATTGCGGTCGGAGATACAGCGGAAAGCGGAAGTGATAGCACTTCCATGCCGGTAGCGGTTATTTATGGTACCTCAGTTTATATTGTTGATGTTGTATTTGACGATTCTCCTGCTGAGGTGACTAAGCCTGAATGTGCCAAGTGCTTGATTACCAATAAAGTCGCTTCTGCTACCTTCGAGTCTAACAATGCTGGTCAGTATTATGCCCGTGATGTAGCTGAGATTGTGCGGCAGATGGGGTATTCCATTGGTATTCGCACGAAGAGAACAATTTCCAACAAGCAGACCCGTATCGAGTTTGCGTCCGACAACATCAAGAAGAATTTCTATTTCAAACACCCTTCCACCTACAAGAGAGGTAGTCAGTATTGGAATTTCATGAAGGAGTTGACCACCTACACCAGAAGCGGTAAGGTTCCCCACGATGACGCTCCTGATTCTCTGGCCCTGCTGGAAAACGAAATTCGTATGCTTGAGGGAGGCAAGATCGAGGTGTTCAAGCGTCCCTGCTGAACGAAATTTTTGACAAATTAACTCTCCAATGGTACTCTAAAGAGTTACACTGTTGACAACCATTGGATATTCTGCTATTATGAAGTATGAGGAATTAGTCTGGAAGGAGGTGGAATGAGTGGGTGCCAAAGCGTTGTTTGGACGCAGAGTGATTTACACTGATGTTTCCGAAATCAATGATAGCAATATCATTGAGGTTCTTCAAAAGTCCCTGTTCATTCATCTTCTGAATCAGGCAGATATTAACTACCTGTATCGGTATTATAAGGGTGACCAGCCTATTCTTTATCGACAAAAGGATGTTCGCCCTGAGATCAACAACAAGGTAGTTGAAAATCGAGCCAATGAGATCGTTTCCTTCAAGGTTGGTTATCTGATGGGAGAGCCTGTCCAGTATGTCAGCCGGAAAGACGATACAGCTATCACGGAAGCGGTTACTCTCCTGAACGATTACACTCTTTCTGAGGATAAACCGTCTGAGGACGCAGAATTAGCCGAGTGGTGGCATATTTGTGGTACTTCTTATCGTATGGTTCTTCCCGATGGAGAAGCCAATGTGGAAGAAGACGAAGCTCCATTTGAAATCTTTACACTTGACCCCAGATATGCTTTTGTGGTCTATTCTAAAGACCTTGGAAATCCCGCAATGCTGGGTGTAAAATACATTCTGAGAGAAGACGGGGTTCTGGTCTTTAGCTGCTATACAGAAGATCACTATTTCGAGGTTGAGAATACCTGGAAAATCAGACGGAGCGAAGATCAAATTCTAGGTATCCCCATTATCGAGTATCCGGCGAACAAATCTCGCCTGGGTGCCTTTGAGATCGTTCTTCCTCTGCTGGACGCAATCAACACCACAGAGTCTAACCGAATTGACGGTGTTGAGCAGTTTGTTCAGGCACTCATGCTCTTTCACAATGTCGATATTAGTTCCGAGGATTATCAGAAACTTCGTGATGAAGGGGCAATCAAGTTCAAGGACATTGACCCTCAGTTTAAGGCCGAGATTGAGTATCTGACCGCAGAATTGAACCAGACGCAAACGCAAACGCTGGTGGATAGTATGTATAACATTATCCTCACGATTTGCGGTATGCCGAACCGGAACGGTGGTTCTTCCACCAGTGATACCGGTTCTGCGGTCATTATGCGAGATGGTTGGTCTGCGGCAGAAGCCAGAGCCAAGGATTCTGAGAGAATGTTCAAAAAGTCCGAGAAGCAGTTTTTGAAGCTGTTGCTTCGTATCTGCCGGGATTTGGGCGATTTGGACTTGAAGCTGTCTGCTATCGACATTCGCTTCACTCGCCGGAATTATGAGAACATCAGTGAAAAAGCTAATGTTCTTACTACTATGCTGGGTAATCCGAAAATTGCCCCCATTCTGGCTTTCATTCATTGCGGAATGTTCTCTGACCCTCAGGTTGCTTACAAAATGAGCATGGAGTATATGGCCGAACAGGAAGCCAAGGCGCAACAGATTGCTGAACAGCAGAAAACTCAGGCAGAAGGGAACGGTGGGAATGAACCCGGTAGTGAGCCTGTCAACCAAGGCGATTCAGGAGATCAATGAAATCCTCTCCCGTGGCAAGGGAGTTGAGATTGCCGTAAGAAACGGCAAGCTGGTGGTTTGGGAAACAGCCAGCAAAAAGAAATATGAGGTCGTTATATCGAGATAACGGCAACAGCCATTACGGGCTACTGGTAAGGACTTAAATGTCCCTGCCGGTAGCCCTTTTTGTATGACCTTGTAGCTCAGTAGCGAGAGCCTTTGGTGCGTAGGTGCAATTCCTACCAAGGTCACCATTCAGTCAGTGAAGACTTAAAAACGCAACGGGGAGACAACCCCGACAAAAACAGAAAATAGTGCTGAGTGAACAGCCTTATTAAACGCAGGAGGAATTTGTTATGGCAAAGATTGACACTACCAAGATCGACGGTTATGCGGATATGTCCGCAGAAGACAAGCTGAAAGCCCTGGAATCCTTTGAGTATGAGGATAACGCTGCCGAGTTGGAACGGCAGAAGAACGCTCTCTCTAAGGCCAATTCCGAAGCTGCTGAGTGGAAGCGTAAGCACAATGCCCTTCTGTCTGAGGACGAGAAGAAGAAGCAGGAGGACGCTGACAAGCTGGCTCAGATGGAAAAGGAGCTGTCCGAGCTTCGCAAGGGCAAGACCGTTTCCGAGTATAAGGCCAAGTTTATTGCTCAGGGCTACGATGAAGCTCTGGCAGAGGATACCGCCAAGGCCATGGCTGACGGTGACAGTGCCAAGGTGTTTGCCAACCAGAGCAAGTTCCTTGAAGATTATGCGAAGAAAGTCAAGGCTGACGCTCTCAAGAAAACCCCCAAGCCGACCCCCGGTAACGGGGACAACGGCGGTGCCGTTGATTACGGCAAGAAAATTGAGGAAGCGCAGAAAAACGGCGATTTTGCCGCTGTCGCTTACTACACTCGCCTGAAAGCTGAGGAAGAAGCTCAGGCTAATAAAGAGTAAAGGAGAATTATCATGGCAGATACTATTGCTACCAGCTTTGGTGTTCTGAACTACTCCGGTATGCTCTTCAACAAGGGTAATACTCGGTGTCCGCTGAGTTCCATTATCGGCGGTAGAGCTAAGATCACATGTTGAGTTTGTTACCGGTCAGGAATATACCACCGGTGGCGGCTCTCAGCCTTCCATTTCCGAGACTGCTTCTCTGACTGCCCCGGAAGCTACCGTTGTGACCCGTGAGCAGAAGACCAATGTGACTCAGATTTTCCAGGAGTCCGTGGGTATTTCTTATGCCAAGCAGTCCAATATGGGTACTCTGAGCGGAATCAACATTTCTAACCAGCAGGCCAACCCCATCAATGAGCTGGACTTCCAGGTTGCCGCCAAAATGCAGAAGGTGAACCGTGACATTGAGTTCACTTTCATTCAGGGTACCTTCAACAAGGCTACCTCTGACGCAACCGTGAACAAGACCCGAGGCTTGGTGGAAGCGATTACCACCAATACCAAGGCTATGGGTAGTAAGCCCCTTGGTCTGTGGGATATTGCCGACATGGTGAAGAAGATTTACGGTGCCAACGCTCCCACCGAGGGCCTGGTTCTGTGGTGTGATGCTACCACTTTGTTCCAGATCAACGCTGATGCCGTGCAGAACGGCCTTACCGTTATTCCCACTGCCCGTGAGATCAACGGAATTTCGCTGTCCAGTGTGGTAACTCCCATCGGTGTGGTTTACCTGTACCTGGGCGAGTTCCTTCCTGCCGGTACTGCTCTGCTTCTGAACCTGAATGTGCTGGCTCCTGTGTACCAGCCTGTTCCCGGTAAGGGTAATTTCTTCCTTGAGCAGCTTGCCAAGACTGGTGCCGGTAAGAAGTATCAGCTCTTCGGTCAGATCGGCCTTGACCATGGCCCTGAGTGGTATCATGGCAAGTTTACCGGCATTGCTCAGAGCTTCACCGCTCCTAAGTACAGCCGTAGTGTGTTCATTGCGAACGACGCTTCCAACCCCGTGAACACCAAGGAAGTCGCTGGCGGTTAATCGAAATTGATGGAGAAAGGATAGGTGGAAAGTATGAGTGATTCGGATAAGCTGATTATGCTCAAGGCAATGACCGGCGAGACTGACGAGACTGTGCTTTCCACCTATCTCTCTATCGCCGGGAACAAGGTTCTTCGCAGAGCCTACCCCTATAATAGCTCCGTAACCGTGGTTCCTGACCAGTACGCCTATAACCAAGTGGAGATTGCCGCTTTCCTGTTGAACAAGCGAGGTGCCGAGGGTGAAACCGCACACAGCGAGAACGGCATTTCCCGTTCCTATGAGGACGGAGATGTGCCACCCACTCTGCTTCGTGAGATTGTTCCGTTCGCAAGTCTGATTCATGAGGTGACTGCCGATGAAAACGATGGAGCGGAATAAAGTACCATTCTGGTATCTCCTGTACGACAAGAAAGAGCCTGTCATTGACGAGTACGGCAATGAAACTGGTGACTACCGGGTGGTCTACAAAGAAGCCGTCCAGAGGAAAGAAAACATCTCTGCCGCAACCGGTTCCGCACAAGTTGAGCAGTTTGGTAATTTCATCTCCTATGACAAGGTGATCGTGACCGATGACCTCTCCTGTCCGATTGATGAAAATTCTGTACTGTTCATTGACAAAGAGCCAGAGTATGACTCGGACGGCAATCCTTTGTATGACTACATTGTGAGACGGGTTGCCAGGAGTTTGAATTCCATCTCCTACGCTGTGAGCAAGGTGAATGTGTCGTGAAGGTTATCAAAGTTCCTCTCTCTGTGGCGGGGATTGACAAGGCCATTCGAGAGATAGACCGCTATCAAGCATGGCTGAAAGCCAAGACAAGTCTTTTGCTTGACCGCTTGAGTCAGCGGGGATTTGAAATCGCTTCTGCCAATTTTGCCAAGGCGGTCTATGACGGCACCAACGATGTGTCTGTCTCCGTTGAACAGCGAGGGGCAAATGCCAGGGCAGTCGTGGCGATTGGTTCTTCGGTGCTTTTCATTGAGTTCGGAACTGGCGTGACTTACCCGGATAATCACCCGGAAGCTGCCGAACTCGGTATGCGCCGGGGAGAGTATGGTGCTGGTCACGGCAAGCAACAGTCTTGGGGCTACTACGGTGACCCCGGTTCAAACGGTGAAGTGCGTATGAAGGAAAACGGGAAAGCCGTGGTTATCACTCACGGTAATCCAGCCAATATGTCTATGTACGAAACTGTGAAGGAGCTGAAAAGAATTTTACCTGATTTGGCAAAGGAGGTCTTTCGATGATTGATGTGGAAAATCAGATTTACACACCGATTGCTCAGGCTCTCCGTGAAGCCTTTCCGGGTATCTATGTGAGTGGAGAGTATGTCAGAACCCCGTCCTCTTTCCCCCATGTGAGCATTGTTGAGCAGGACAACTACCCCACTACGGAGCATTTAAGCACCAGTGATACGGAGCAATTCGTAACGCTGATGTATGAGATCAACATTTATTCCAACAAGACAACCGGGAAAAAGGCACAGTGCCGAAGTATCATGCGGGTTGTTGATGACCTCATGTACCAACGCAATTTCATTCGTACTGCCATGTCCCCGGTTCCTAATTTGGAGAACGCAACTATTTACCGTATCGTTGCTCGGTATCAGGCCGAAACGGACGGAAAAAATCTTTACAGGAGGTAAAATCATGGCTATTAGCACCTATAAGGTATTTCTTATGCACCAGACTGATGGTGGCGGCACCTATGAGAAGCTGTGTGACATTAAGGAGTTCCCTGACCTGGGTGGTGAGCCGGAAATGCTGGAAACCACCACTCTGTCTGACAATATGCAGACCTACATTGCCGGTATTCAGTCCCTTGACGGCCTGTCTTTTACCGCTAACTATGATATGCCGGTTTTCCAGTCTCTCAAGGAGCTTGAGGGAAAGACTGAGAAGTTTGCCGTGTGGTTTGGCGGTCAGGAGAGTGGCGGTACCGTAACCCCTGATGGTTCCAATGGCAAGTTTGCTTTTGACGGTCAGCTTTCCGTTTACCCTGTTGGCGGCGGTGTCAATGAGGTGGTCGATATGAACATCTCCATTGCTCCTTCCAGCCCCATCGTATTCTCTGCCACCTAACAATCAAAATCGCCAAAATGATAAGGAGGATTTATCATGGCAAAGCAGCTTATTATCAAAGACCCCTCTTCCGACAAGACCTACACCCTGGAATTTACCCGGAAGAGCGTTGAAACCATGGAGAAGCAGGGCTTTGTCGCTGCCGATGTGGAGCGTAAGCCTATGACCTTGCTGCCCACCCTGTTTGCGGGTGCGTTCCTGGCCCATCACCGCTTCGTTAAGCGTGATGTGATCGACAATATCTACAATCGGCTGAACCGCAAGGACGAGCTGATTTCCAAGCTGGTCGAGATGTATAACGAACCTCTCTTGACCCTTCTGGATGACCCTGAGTCTGAGAATGACGAGGGAAACTTGGAGTGGACGGCTGCTTGGTAAGCGGCAGCTCGTCCGATAGCGAGGGGGGCGGTGGCAACAAAGGCCCCGCTCCCCGTTTTGCTTACACAGACGCTTTCAATCGGGTCTTTCCATATTATCTGTCTATCGGAATGACTTATGAGCTGTTCTGGGAGAAGGACGCTACGCTTGTAGAGCATTACAGAAAGGCGGCAAAAATACGGCAAGACCTATCCAATCAAAACGCATGGTTGCAAGGTGCCTATATCTATGAAGCCCTAATTGACGCTTCCCCTGTTCTTAGAGCTTTTGCGAAAAAAGGCACTAAACCTACACCGTATCGTGACGCTCCGTATGAGCTGTTTGACAAGAGCGATAAGAAGCAGAAGGTCACTGTTCAGGAGAAAAGTGATATGAAAGCCAAGCAGTATATGGAAATGTTTGCGGCGGCTACGAACCAGAAATTCAAAAAGAAAGGTGGTGGAGTGAATGGCTGATAATGTTGAAATTCAGGGTTTGGAATTCCAAATCCAAGAGAATAGCACCGGTGCTGTTGAGGGGCTTTCGGCACTAAGAGATAGTCTTAATCGTTTGAAGACGGCAACCAGTGGAAGTGCCAATGGACTGTCTAATGCCAGTAAGAGTATCAGGGAACTCAGTAATACCTTGAAAGGCTTGAACAGCGGAGACACGGCTCAAAAAATCAATCGTATTTCTACTGCTTTGAAAAGTCTTAAAATGTCCAGCCCGATTTTGAATCAGCTTAAAAGCCTGAGTACGAGTCTTGACCAAATCCGCTGGACAGACGGAGATAAACTGGCAGCTTTAGCCGAAGGTATGAAACCTCTGTCTGAGCTGGGACGCTCCAACCTGACCACCTTTATCAATCAGCTCAAGAAGCTCCCCGGTGTAATCGAGGAACTGGAAAAGGCCGATGTAGATAAATTTACTCGGCAAATGACCGCTCTCGCTGCCGCAATGAAACCCTTTGCTGATGAAATGAATAAGGTTGCCGCTGGTTTCTCTGCGTTCCCCTCTCGAATTCAGAGGTTGATTACCAGTACAGAACTGTATAACAACACCATTCGCAATGCAACAACCCATACGGGTATGTTCGGGAAGGTTCTAAACGGCATTCACTTTACCGCTATTTTCTACGGACTGAGACAAGTCGCTTCCGCAATCGGAACTGCTATCACTAAGTCCAACGAATATCAAGAGAACCTGAACCTTTTCACCGTTGCTATGGGAGAGTACGCAGAGGAAGCGTTTGCCTATGGTCAGACGGTAAGTGAAGCTCTGGGTATTGACCTGTCTGATTGGATTAGAAACCAGGGCGTTTTCAACACTTTGCTGACTGGCTTTGGTGATACCGCAGACAGAGCGGCTCTCATGAGTAAGAATTTGACCCAGCTCGGTTACGACCTGTCTTCTTTCTTCAACATTTCTGTTGAAGACGCAATGCAGAAGCTACAATCCGGTATTTCCGGTGAGTTGGAGCCGTTACGCCGTCTTGGTTTTGACCTGTCTCAAGCCAGGTTGGAAGCGGTTGCACTTTCCTTGGGTATCGACAAGAGTGTGGCTTCCATGACCCAGGCTGAAAAGGCAGAGTTGCGATACTATGCCATTATGACTCAGGTCACAACCGCTCAGGGTGACTTGGCGAGAACACTGGAAGCCCCTGCAAACCAGCTTCGTATTCTGCAAGCGCAGTTGTCCATGGCGGCAAGAGCAATCGGCAACATTTTCATTCCCGCTCTGAATGCCATTCTCCCCTATGCCATTGCGGTAGTTCAGGTTATTCGGGAAATCGCCAATGCCCTTGCTTCTCTGTTTGGGTTCAAGATGACAGAGGTTGATTATTCCGGCCTTACCCTTGGAGCCGCTGGTGCCGAAGACATGGCAACTGGCCTTGACGATGCCGCTGGTGCTGCTAAGAAGTTGAAGCAGTACACCGCTGGTTTTGACGAACTGAATGTGTTTTCTCCCGATACAGCAAGCGGTAGCGGTTCCGGTGGTGTCGGTGGAGGTGCGGGAGGTTTCGATTTTGAACTTCCCGATTATGACTTCCTTGGTGACGCTATTTCCACCAAGGTTGGTGAAATCAAAACCATGATTGAAAACTCCCTGGCTGAGATCACCGTAATTGTTTCCGGCGCACTTCTGGCTGTTGGTGCCATGTTGGTTCTGACCGGTGCTAATATCCCTCTTGGCCTTGGCCTTATGGCGGCTGGTGCAGTTGGTCTTGGAGCCACTATTGCTCTGAATTGGGGAGGTATGAGTACAGAGTTGGCAAATACCCTAGCGTTGATTACCGGCGTGGTAGGCGGTTTCATGCTTGCCTTGGGTGCAATTATGGCGTTCTCTGGTGCTAACCTTCCCCTGGGTATTGCACTCATGGCTCTGGGAGCAGTAAGCCTTGTGACGGCGGCAGTCGTGAACTGGAACGCAAGTAACCAGAATATTACGGACGCACTGACTACCTTAACCGGTATTCTTGCCGGTGCTTCTCTCGCAGTTGGCGCATTACTGGCATTTACCGGTGTAGCTACCGGCCTTGGTATTGCTCTTATGGCTATCGGTGCGGTTAGCATTGCAACGGCAGCGGCTTTGAACTGGGGTACGCTCACCAAAGAGATCAGTGAACTCCTGTCTCGTATTGGTGTGTTGGTGGGAACCTCTCTCCTGGCTCTGGGTGCTATCTTGGCATTCAGTGGCGGCGGTGTCCCCCTCGGTATTGCTATGATGGCGATTGGTGGTGCTACCCTGGCTTCTGCGGCGGTTCTGAATTGGAGCGGCCTGTCTGATGAAGTCAAGAACACTCTGACCATTATCACAACTGCGGTGTCGATTGCGTTCCTTGCCCTTGGTGCTATCTTAGCCCTTTCCGGCGCAAATATTCCTCTCGGTATTGCGCTTCTGTTGGCTGGCGCAGTCATGATTGCTACGGCAATCGCGCCGAATTGGAGCGGCC
>OGRS01001634.1_pt1 | contig 12529 bp, 15 predicted proteins | sample 1553561 | NCBI WGS metagenome assembly OGRS01 (sample SAMEA2580103, study PRJEB22360) | human gut metagenome | biome: human gut; feature: human-associated habitat; material: faeces | place: Denmark | collected 2008/2010
AATGTGCGCTTGAATTTTTAAATGAGGATTGCAATTTTCTGATCATTTTCAATGAAACGGCACCACAGGAGCTGGCGGATATCTCTGTATTGCATACCGTTGCAATGCTGCAGGAAGAACCCTGTGTCGGAGATACCGTGCAGATTTGTGATGTATCCTATACGATTACGGCAATTGGTTTTGAAGCACTTCATACATTAAAAGAGCTTGGACATTGCTGTTTATCCTTTTCCGGAAGTACACAGGCACTGCGTCCGGGGAATATAGAGCTGAAAGGACCTGTATTCACAGAAAATCACCTCTACAAAGGCGGACGGCTTCAAATCCTGTAAAAGATCATATTGAATTTCAAAGAGAGCGTGAACAACAGGCATATGTTCAGGCTCTTTTTCCATATGGGTTCGGATAAGGATATCAAATAGTCTGACAGCATTTAAGAAAACTCCTCATAGTAAAGAATACTTCGGATATACGGATTCAACTATGCTGTTAACTGTATGATATTATAGGAATGTGAAACATTCACTGAACAGCATATAAAGGATACGAATGAAAGGCTGCTTCTTTCTGTCAAGAAGGAAACCATGATGGGCAGGATGTTGATTTTACTGTTTTAGGGCATTCAGATTCATCGAGTGAATCCCCTGTGTTTCTTCTGAATCAAACTGCATGGCTTCATTGCCTGAAAGCGCATGAATATATGCCAGCGTATCTCGCACATCGGCTTTTGTCAGCTGTAAGGTATGTCCTGCATAGAAGTGTGTAACAGGTAAGGTTAAGAAATATTCCAGTGTCTGCCTATACTCTGAAAGAGAGGATCCTTCTATTTGAATCAACGGCTTTTCCAGTGTATCTCCAACAAACAAAGCATTCAGCGTTTGATCATAGACACTGATTCCATCCAGGGTGTGTCCGGGTGTATAAAGCAGCTGAAGACCGTCTGCCATCTGTAACTGTTTTCCATCAAAGCAGTGATTTGGTAAAATCAGCGTTTGTGTTCCTTGAAAATATTTCTTCTGTTCCTGCAGTTCTCTTATACCATGGCGCTGTATCATGGTTTTACAGAGCTGATGAGCATAGATTGGACAATGAGAAAAGCTGTAATTTCCCCATATATGATCAAAATGATAATGGGTGTTGATCACAACAAAATCTTTTCCCGGATAATCCGCTTTTATAATATCCATAAAGGTGGAACCGCAGAAGGTATCAATGATATAGACCCTATCATCTCTTTGAAGAGCATATACATAGGTTTTATAGGGGTTTAGTTCCATAAATTCATAGGCATACAGTGATGGATGTATCATATGTTTTCTCATATACGGTGCCTCCTGTTTCTTTCGTACCATCTTTTTTTCATGTGGCATTGTTTTCCTGTATTTAAACCGGTATGTGATCATTTCACAGTGCTGCGATCAGTAAGCAGGCAGAATACTAGCTGTTTGAAAAAAGAAGCCATTCTATGGTTTATAGAATAAGACTTCTCATGTTTCTTTATGTATTTTGTTCCTCATGAAGCAGATGGATCTGTTTCAAATCACGCTGTGTGGTAACTTTTATATTGTCATAGCTTCCTTCTACAACCTTTATTTTTGTATCTGAGAACAATTCTGCAAGCATAGCATCATCACTTGCGACAATCTCCGGATGCTTTTTTGCTTCTTCATGACAGTTTTTGATCAGCTCCGTGCGAAATGCCTGCGGTGTCTGCGCACTCATATAATTGGAACGCTCAGGAGTGTGAACGACATAGCCGTCCTTCACTTCCTTAATGGTATCGATCAGCGGTACCATCAGTAATGCGGCATCCTCTGTTTTCAGTGCATCCTTCAGGGCCTTCAGATGCTTCGCAGTTAGGAACGGACGTACGCCGTCGTGAATCATGACAAACTCTGTTTCTACTTCCTGCAGACCGAGGTATCCGCTCTCCTGTCTGGTTGCCCCACCTGGAACATAGACGATCTTCTCACTGTGAATGACCTTTTCAAATTCCTCCTGTTCATGTGGAGAGATCGACATGATGATTTTTGCACAATCCGCGTCTTCCAGAAACGGCTTCAGCGTTTGTGTGATGATGGGAGCATTCCCGATTTTGTAAAATACCTTGTTATAGGTCAGGCCGGTCCTCGTACCTTTTCCGGCCGCAACAATAATTACACTATAGTTCATGGCAACATCATATCATATATGGAAAAAAAGTAAATATAAGTCAATGGAGAAAAAGAGAAGAAAAAGAGAAAACAGACCAGCAAAGGAAGTGCAGGGTACTTGTGTGTGCGAATGTTAGAGTGTTCTCTACCTAATAAGGTTTTCTTATTTTTTTGAATACTGTTACAGAACATATCCATTTGGTAGATTCTCTTTAGCTTCCTACATCCAGCGGTATGATGCAATATAGATCAAATCGATGTATCGTATTTATTTCACCCTATAACAAATATAAAACACCATCTTGGCTAAATGACCAAAATGGTATTACGTTACGCTATTTTCTTTTGAAAAAACCATCTTTTTGTAAATCAAGCTCGTCCTCATACAACATATCGAAAATATCTTGACCAAGAACACGTTCTAACTGATATCCACTTTCGCTATATATTTGAAAACATTTTTGATTTCTATGCAAAGCCATCCACGAATCAAAAAATACTTGTGCATATTCCTTACTCATATGCAAATAGTTTTTTGCCAGATAAAATGAAGTCAATGCACGAACACAGTCAATGTTGCTTTGGTTTGACATTACAGAACGTACTTTGCGGTCGTCAGAATAGAAAATATACAATTCCATAATACTCACTTCCGAATATGTCAATTTACTTCTTATATTATTAAACATTTACTTCCGATTTTGTTGTTGTTTTACTTCAGAGGATACTTTGAAGTAACATCCTACAAACAGGTTTGTTACCTAAGTGCTGCATAGAACCTCCACATCACGCATACATACTCATACAAACAACAATAAGCCCCATTTACGGGACTTATGTGAGTATATAAGTGTAAGTAAGCAAAGAAATAACTGTTTGTTATCGCTTTGTGAAACTGTCCGCAATATGGGTTAACGGATCCAGTGTGACCGTTTTAACGCCTGCCTCCTGAATTGCCAGAAGTTCTTCCTCAGGCGCAAGATGATCAGTGATCAGATAATCGAATGACTGAATCATTCCGCTGATGAAGCTGTGATTAGTTCCGATTTTTGTATGGTCTGCCAGAATGAAGGTCTCACCGATACAGCGGGTGATCATCACCTCATTGATAGCAACCTCCTGCAGGATCGCTGTGGTCATACCACTGGCAACACTGAATCCGCTGCAGCCGAGAAAGGCTTTTGTTGCCGATACCTTATTCAGATTGTTCAAGGCAAAATCACCGACCATGCTTTCTTTCGGAATGCGCAGCTCACCACCGCTCAGACAGATGCTGACCATGGGATCATGGTCCATGAAAATCGCTTTGCCGTTGTTGGTGATAACGGTGACACGCTTGTTTTTAATATACTTCAGCACAAGCAGTGCAGTTGAGCTTGTATTGATGAATATCGTATCACCGTCCTGTACATACTGTGCGGCATATTTTGCGATGGCATGCTTGTACTGTTCGTTAGAGAGCTGTGGGTCATCGTTTTCTACAAAATGCTGAATCAGCTTGGCACCGCCGTAATAGCGCTCCACTGCCCCCATTTCCTCCCAGAACTGCAGATCACGCCGTATGGTCAGCGGTGATACCTGCAGCTCCTCTGCCAGATCCTCGACCGCAGCCTTTCCCTGACTCTGAATCTTCTGCATGATTTTATTGCGTCGTGCATCCACGACTGCCTTATTCATTTTCATATTGTATCCCCTGTTTCATTTCATAAACGATGGAAGCAGGCACCTGCCTCCCTGCTGCTGGACAGCTGTTTCCCTGTTTCCATAGCCTTTGTAAACATTATAACTGCATTTTCCTTATCATTCAATTCTTTGTAAACTTTTCCAAATTCCGTATAATACTGCGCCATTTCCCGATTGTTCATATATCTGGTATCAATCTGCTTGAACTTTGCCAGACTTTTCTTATAATCCTTCATACAGGAAAGAAACACTGCCTCGATAAACTCCCAGTTATACAGAGGAGAGACCTTGCTGCCCTTGATTTTGGTATCCTTCAGCTTCATGACCTCCGGATACCAGTGCTTTACCTTTGTTCGGTTCCCCAGCTTATAATAGGAATAAAAATAGGTATAATTGCGAATCAGCAGATAATCAAGGGAGGAGCGAAAGGTTTTCTCATTGCTTTCCAACAGCTCGATGCAGGTCTGTGGTTTTCCAATATCCTGATAATACAGAGTATCAAAGATCAGCTGCGTTGTCCGGTAGCTTTTCATGAAATCCCGCTTTTTTAATATGTTATAATAGTGTTTCGCAAGACCTGCGTCACAATCCATATTCAGTGCCGTAATCATTTTCTGATATAGAATCCGCAGATATTCCGCCCAGAGTGCTACCCCCATAAAGATGATCAGAAGCAGACCATAACATATCTTGCCTTCCGGGCTTGGTTCCTGAAGCAGCTTATATAAGGTATATATTGTGAAGAATGCATAGATGGCAATGGTGATGATACGGCGTGTTGTTTCACTGAACGTGAGTCTTGATAATCCTTTTTTCATATGTCTGCACCTCTTTTACAAATACATTATATGTTCTTTATGAATGGTTGTCAATCATATAATTCATAAAATAATTCATTTATTCATGGTTATATGAATTGTAATCGCACACATTTCTCAAATTGTTCATATATTTTATGAACTGTTCATTTAAAACTATTGCCAATTGTTCATGAAATGTTTATCATATGGGTGTACAAAAACAAGCGGCGCGCTCAATTAAGAAACTGGAGGAATATGCAATGAGTCAAGTAGATGAAATTACCAGAGAATCCTGGATTCTGGGAGCTTTTCCGGAATGGGGAACCTGGCTGAATGAGGAAATTGATCAGGAGGTCGTAGAAAAAGGTACCTTCGCCATGTGGTGGATCGGCTGTACCGGCTTATGGATCAAGACAGAAAACAATACCAACATTTCCATTGATTTATGGTTTGGTAATGGAAAGCGTACAAAGAAAAACAAAGAGATGGCGAAATTCCATCAGATGCGCAATATGACCGGAGGGAGAATGACACAGCCGAATCTGCGTGCTGCGCCAATCGTATATGATCCCTTCGCTGTGACACAGGTGGATGCTGTATTATCCACTCATTATCATAACGATCATATCGATCCGTTCTATGCAGCAGCTGTCTTGAAAAACTGTGATGCTGCCGTACCGTTTATCGGTCCGCAAAAGAGTGTGGAAAAATGGCTGAGCTACGGCGTACCGAAAGAGCGCTGTCAGGTTGTAAAGCCGGGGGATGTGGTGAAAATCAAGGACACACAGATCATTGTTGTGGACAGCTTTGATCGTACCTGTCTTGTTACCAATGATGAGGACGTACGTGGTAAGTGTCCAACCGATATGGATGAAAAAGCCGTCAACTATATTATAAAGACACCAGCCGGAAGTGTTTATCACAGCGGAGATTCTCATTACTCCACCTATTATGCAAAGCACGGCAAGGACTACGATATTGATGTTGCATTAGGCTCCTATGGGGAAAATCCGGCAGGAAATCAGGATAAAATGACAAGCGTGGATATCCTGCGTATGGCGGAAGCACTGAACTGCAAGGTCGTTATTCCATTCCATTACGATGTATGGACAAACTTCAAGGCAGACCCGCAGGAAATCAATATGCTGTATGAATACAAAAAGGATGTTCTGGATTATAAATTCCATCCGTTTATCTGGGATGTCGGTGGAAAATATGTGTGGCCGACAGATCAGAACAAGCGCCAGTTCCATTACCGCAGAGGCTTTGAGGACTGCTTTACGGATGAACCGAATGTTCCGTTCCGTTCCATATTATAGGAGGTAAAGCGCATGCTGAAGGAAATCATTGAGAAAGGCTACTATTCCTTTGAACAGCACTTTGATGACTGGCAGGAGGCAATCCGTGCCGGTTATCGTACGCTGCTGGAAGCAGGAGTTGTAGAAGATATCTATGTGCAGGCAGTTATTGACTGTGTAAATAAATACGGTCCCTATATCGTTATCGTACCGGATATCGCCATGCCGCATTCCACAGAAGGGGCAAAGGGGTGCCATGGCACTGCCATCTCCTTTATGAAGGTGGAAGAGCCTGTGGATTTTGATAAACAGGACCCTGACAAAAAAGCAAGACTGTTTTTCTCCCTGGCCGCTGTCGATCATGAGCAGCACCTGCATAATATTCAGGAGCTCATGGATGCCTTGATGAACGAGGAGCTCGTCAATGCATTACTGGAAGCGCATACAGTTGAGGAACTGCAGCAGGCAGCACAAACATACGAAGCATAAACCAATATAAAGAGAGGGAAAACTTTATGGACTTTTTAATGAGTATCTGGAGTTTCTTCGCAACAAATATTCTGACACAGCCGGCGTATTTCATCGGGCTCATGGTTCTGGTCGGATATCTGCTGCTTAAGAAACCGTTATATGAAGCATTCGCAGGCTTTATCAAGGCAACCGTCGGGTATATGATTCTGGCTGTCGGATCCGGGGGACTGGTCAATAACTTCCGCCCGATTCTGGTCGGATTGAAGGACCGCTTCAATCTGGATGCGATGGTCATTGACCCGTATTTCGGACAAAATGCAGTTACAGCAGGGCTTGGGGAACGCTTTGGCAGAACCTTTTCACAGGTCATGCTGCTGCTGTTGATTGCGTTTATCATGAATTTACTGCTTGTTCGTTTAAAGAAATGGACAAAAATGCGTGCTGTATTCACGACAGGACATGTACAGATGCAGCAGGCTTCCACCGCTTTCTGGCTGATTCTGTTCTGCTTTCCTACACTGGGAGATACACCGATTCTGATCCTCATGGGTCTGATTCTGGGCCTGTACTGGGCAGTCGGCTCCAATCTTACCGTTGAAATCACGCAGGAGCTTACCGAGGGCGGAGGCTTTGCCATCGCTCACCAGCAGATGTTCGGTATTGCAATCTTTGCGAAGCTGGCAGATAAGCTGAAGGGGAAATCCACCAAGCGTCTGGATGATCTGAAATTCCCGGGCTTCCTGTCCATCTTCAATGAAAATATGGTGGCAACCTCCATTCTGATGTTCCTGTTCTTCGGAGCGATCCTGCTCGTGCTTGGCAAGGATTATCTGGTCAGCATGGAGTTCATGAAGGCCGCTGATAATTTCTTCTTCTACATTATGACCACGGCATTGAACTTCGCTGTCTATCTGGCAATCCTGCAGCTTGGTGTACGTACCTTTGTTACCGAGCTGACAAATTCCTTCCAGGGTATTTCCAACACCTTCCTGCCTGGTGCAGTTCCGGGCATCGACTGTGCAGCGGTATTCGGTTTTGGAAGCGCCAATGCAGTTACGGTCGGCTTCTTGATGGGAGCGCTTGGTCAGTTCCTTGCCATCATGATTCTGCTGCTGATGAAGAGTCCGACACTGGTTATCGCAGGGTTTGTACCGGTCTTCTTCGACAATGCGGTAATCGCAATCTATGCGGATAACCGAGGCGGTATCAAGGCAGCTATGCTGTTCCCGTTTATCTCCGGTCTGATTCAGGTATTTGGCTCAGCTCTGATTGCCGGAGGTGTCGGTCTTGCGGCATATGGCGGTTATCTGGGAATGTTTGACTGGGCAACCGTATGGCCGTTATTCACCGTCATCATGAAATTCCTCGGATACTTCGGTGTCGCGATCGTTGTATTGATTCTGCTTGCAATTCCACAGCTTCAATATCGCAAGCATCCGGATACGTACTTCCTGATTACAGAGGATTATGATGAATATCTGGAAAAAATGAAAGAAAAAGAAGCGCAAAAGGCGTAAAATAGAAGTGACATAATCAATAAAGGAGAGATAACAATGGCTGGAAAACTGAAACTGCTGGTCTGCTGTGGAAATGGTGCAGGCACAAGTATGATGATCAAATTAAACGTTGAAAAGGTAACGAAGAAGATGGGGCTGGGTATCCAGGAAATCCGTCACTGTGCGGTATCCGAAGGAAAATCTGCCGCAGGCCAGTATGATATCGTTCTGTGCTCCAAAAACTTTGTAAGCATGTTTGCGGATGCGGAAAAACGTGGCACAAAAATTGTCGGACTGAAAAATGTAATGTCCGCAAAAGAGATTGAAGAAGGGCTGGCAGCCGCTATAAATAAGTAAAAAAGAATAAGCTGCCCAGTGCAGCTTTTCTTATACGCAAAATTCGTGAATTTAACGAAAATCTATAAAATCAACGATAAAACGTTCTATATGAACATACAGAAATGAGGGCTTTGACTATGAAAATTACAAAGAAAAAACTGGATGAAATCCGGCGCTGTTACTGTGCTGCCAGCATCCATATGAACCATGAGAATCACATTATCTATGCCAGTGAGGATCCGGATGTGATGTGTGAAATGTTTTCGGGAAAGAGCTTTGAGCATAAGGAGACGATCTGGAAAAAGGCCGGGGGCTGCATGTCCATTATTCCGATTCCCAATCGGGAGGGGGAGTTTCTGGCAGTGCAGGAATTTTACCTCAAGGTATCCCCATCTCTCTCCAAAATCGTGTGGGGGAAATATACAGAGGGCGGCTTTGTTATAAAGGATGTATTACAGCTGCCGTATATTCACCGCTTTGATATCTATCATAAAAACGGAGTGAATTATTTTATCGGTGCCACCATAGCGACTGCAAAGCAGAACAAAGAGGACTGGAGTGTTCCCGGACGCATCTATGTCGGTGAGCTTCCTGAGGATTTGAACGAGGGTATACAGATTGAGGTCCTGATGGATGGGCTGTATCGCAATCACGGCTATTATCGGGATGCACAGCATACCTGCGGATATTTCGGAAGTGATCAGGGAATCGTTAAGGTCACACCGCCTGCGCACAGAGGCGGACAGTGGCAGGTGGAATACGTGCTGAGCGGTACCATTGGTGAGATTGCTGTGCTGGATATTGATGGAGACGGGGAGCAGGAGATTATGACGATTGAGCCGTTCCATGGAACAGAGATCCATATTTATAAGAAGCTGGAGGGAAGCTATCAACGGGTATATACGTATGAGAATGAGATTGACTTTGCCCATACGCTGGTGGGAGGCACCCTGCGTGGCGTACCGACCTTTCTGGCAGGTGTGCGTCGAAGGGATGCGGAGCTGTTTTATGTGCAGTATAAGGACGGCGCCTTTGTGACGAAAGAAATCGATCGTGGCGTGGGTCCGGCAAATCTGTGTCTGGTTAATGAAGAGGACCGCGATCTGATCGTTGCCGCCAATCATACGGCGAATGAGGCAGCGGTCTATATTGTAGAGGACTAGGAGGTATACGATGCTGGAAGAACTGAAAAAGAAGGTGCTGGAGGCAAATCTACTGCTTCCTAAGTATGGACTGATTACCTTTACATGGGGAAATGTATCTGGGATCGACAGGGAACACGGAATCGTCGCCATCAAGCCGAGCGGTGTGGAGTATGACGACATGAGTGCTGAGGATATCGTTTTATGTGATTTGGAAGGAAATGTGGTGGAGGGAAAGCTGAAGCCAAGCAGTGATCTGATGACACATCTGGAGTTTTATAAGAACTTCCCGAATATCGGAGGAGCCGTGCATACGCATTCCCGCTGGGCTACGGCATTTGCACAGGCAGGAAAAGCAATCCCTGCGCTGGGAACGACTCAGGCGGATTATTTCTATGGAGATATCCCCTGTACAAGGCAAATGAGTGAGGCGGAAATCCATGGGGAGTATGAGCTGGAAACCGGACATGTAATCGTGGAAACCTTCAAGCAGAAAGGGATTGATCCCAACAGTATGCCGGGGGTGCTGGTACACAGTCATGGACCGTTCAGCTGGGGAAAGGATCCGTTTGAGGCAGTGCACAATGCCGTCGTGATGGAGGAGTGCGCCGCTATGGCATTTGTGAGTGTGATGCTGCAAAATGGGAGTGCACAGCCGATGCAGCAGGTATTGCTGGATAAGCACTTCAAGCGCAAGCATGGTCCCAATGCCTACTATGGACAGAGGAGCTCCTCATGAGAGCATATGAGCTGGGCCAATATGAGAAATCCATGCCAAACACCCTGTCATGGAAGGAAAAGCTGCAGCTTTGCAGAGAATTCGGCTTTGATTATCTTGAAATGAGTGTCGATGAGAGCGACGAAAAGCTTGCACGGCTGCAATATACCAGAGAAGAACGCGGGGCTATTGTGCGGGCCATGGAGGAAACCGGTGTGCGGATTCATTCCATGTGTCTGAGTGGACACCGTAAGTATCCTCTGGGGCACCCGGATGAGCATATACAAAAAAAGGCTCTTCAAATCATGGAGGCTGCAGTACAGCTGGCAGATGATCTGGGAATCCGTATCATACAGCTGGCAGGCTATGATGTATATTATGAAGAGGGCAGCGAACAGACAAAGCAGAATTTCATCCGCAATCTGAGACATTGTGTGGAACTGGCAGCGAAAAAGGGAATCCTGCTGGGCTTTGAGACGATGGAAACACCGTTTATGGATACGGTGGAAAAAAGCATGCACTATGTTCAACAGGCTGCTTCTCCCTATCTGGGCGTATATCCGGATATGGGAAATCTGAAAAATGCGAGTCTGCTTTACGGGAAGAATGTAAACGAAGATATCCGGACGGGAAAGGGTCATATTGTGGCGGCACATTTAAAGGAAACTATTCCCGGTCATTATCGTGAAATACCGTTTGGCAGTGGTCATACGGAGTTTGTGGAAAATATAAGAGAGCTGAAGCAGCAGGGTGTACGGATGTTTGTAGGGGAATTCTGGTACACGGGAAATTCTGACTGGCAAAAGGTATGCACACATGCCTCTGCCTTCCTGCGTGATAAGCTGGATCATGTTTTTGTATGAGCAGCTTTGCGGATATCCGGCTTGTTGTTGCCGATCTCGACGGTACGCTGCTGGATGATGAAAAGCAGCTGGATGCCGGAATCGCTGACGTGATAAAGGAATTAGCGAAACGCGAAATCATGTTCACACTGGCAAGCGGGCGCAATATTCATATTATGAAGCCATATCTGAAGGAGCTGTCTCTGCAGCTTCCCTTTATCGCAAATAACGGGGCGAATATGTTTCAGGGGGATGCCTGTATATATGAGAAAAGCATGGAATCCGTAGAGTTGGCATTTGCTTTCCAGCAGCTGCAGCAACAGGATATTCCATGTATTGCTTACACAAACGATGTTGTTTTTACAACCTCACTGCAGGATGCGCGGCTGCAATTTTTTCTGAACCGGCTGCGTGGAAAAACAATGGTGAAACAGGCAGGCAATGATCGGGATATGCTGGAGCATGCCATCTTCAAGGTGGTTATGGTCGCAAAGAATGCGAATGTGATGGAGCCTGTTCTGCATACGATCAATGCACATTGTGAAAGCCTGCATGCTGTACGCAGTGAGGATGATGTATACACGATCACGCATGTGGATGCGACAAAGGGAAAGACGCTGGTACGACTGATGGAGCTGCTGCATGTACAGCCGAAGCAGACGATGGTGTTTGGTGATAACTTCAATGATGCGACTATGTTTTCCACAGCCGGAATCAGTGTTTGTATGGAAAATGGTCAGTCAGAGGTAAAGGAAATGGCGGATTATATCGCAAAGGCGAATACCGAGCAGGGAGTCAGCCGGTTTTTGAAGGAATATGTGTTAAGGTAGGGCAGTATTAAATCTGATATGTTTAAAAAGGTTCACAGGATAAAATCAACGTGTGAACCTTTTTGTGTCTTATATACTTGTGAAGGATCTGGTTAGTAGTTGAAAAAACTGATTTTGGCGATATGAGTATAGCCCTGTAACAATAATTCTACGTGCATGTTCGACAACAAAATAGGTATCATCATAACTTGATATTTTGATTATAATTTGTATGTCTTTCCTTATAGTCTTAATTTTGGGATAGATTGTTTTTCAAAACTGTTTACCGTGCAGAAAAATATAAATACTCACTCACGTTTGGTAAAGCATAGATATACAAAGCACATGTTTCTATGTGAATCTTTGTGAAATTTCAAAAAAATCTTCTGTTCTGCAACAAAGTGTGTTATGATGAGGTTGCTTAAATTCAAGGCTAACGCGATACTTAGGGATGAACAATAAGTATCGCTTTTTCATGCCTGATAGAAAGAAGAGAACATGAAATTTCAAACATTACATATAACAGAGCCTATTTTAAAGGCTGTTAAAGAACAGGGATATGTTGTTCCCACACCAATTCAGGAACAGGCAATACCCTACGCTCTGCAGGGTCGTGACATTCTCGGCTGTGCACAGACCGGTACCGGAAAAACAGCAGCATTTTCCATTCCGACGATTCAGATGCTGAAAAAGCATTATAAACAAAGCATCCGCTCCCTAATCGTAACACCGACCAGGGAGCTTGCCATACAGATTCAGGAAAACATCACAGCTTATG
>OGRS01001636.1_pt1 | contig 12492 bp, 10 predicted proteins | sample 1553561 | NCBI WGS metagenome assembly OGRS01 (sample SAMEA2580103, study PRJEB22360) | human gut metagenome | biome: human gut; feature: human-associated habitat; material: faeces | place: Denmark | collected 2008/2010
GTCCAGACGAAAGCTGACCGACATGCCAATGGCTCCCCCTTTGGGGGAGCTGGCGCGGAGCGCCTGAGAGGGCAAGGACGCTGGCGGAGAAGCGAAAGCGCAGCAGACGCTGGGAGCCGCAACCCGGCATGGGCGCGTCAGCGGCTGAGAGGGTACTGCCACTCCTTCACATCCTTGACCTCATCGTACATAGCGCAGTAGCTGTCGTAGCGGGTCTGGGAGAGCTTGCCCTCCGCGAGGGCGGCGCGGACGGCGCAGCCCTTCTCGGAGCGGTGGGAGCAGCCGGTGAACTGGCACGCGCCGAGGTAAGGCCCGAACTCCGGGAAGGCGTGTTCCAGAGCCTCTTTCGGGATGAAGCCCGCCCGGCTGGCCTCGAGGCTGGCGAAGCCCGGGGTGTCGGCGATGCGGCCCCCGAAGGCTTCAAAGATGGTCACCTCGCGGGTAGTGTGACGGCCACGGCCCAGCTTCTGGCTGATGGCGGCGGTCTGACGCTCCACGTCGGGCAGGAGGGCGTTCAGCAGGGTGGATTTGCCCACGCCGGAGTTGCCGCAGAAGGCGCAGAGACGGCCATTGATCCAGTGCCTGATGTCGTCCAGACCCTCGCCGGTGGCGTAGTCGATGCGGATGAAGGGCAGGGTCGATTTTTCGTAGGCGCTGCGCAGAAACTCCGCCTCGGCGAGGTCGCTTTTGGTGCAGACGATGACGGGCTGGACGCCCTTGTCCACCGCGATGGCCGAGAGCTTATCCAGCACGAGGGTGCTGGGGGTGGGCTGGGTGGTGCTTGCCACGAGGAACAGCACGTCGAGGTTCGCCATGGGCGGGCGGACGAAGACGTTCCGCCGGGGCGCGATGGCCGCGATGACCGCCCCGCCGTTCTCGGTCTCCAGCGTCACCACGTCACCCGCCACGGGGGTGATCTTCTGCTTGCGGAAGATGCCCCGGGGCTTGCACTCCACGACACCTTCCGACGTCTTAACGTAATAAAATCCGCCGATGCCTTTTGTGATATAACCTGTCATACCTTCTCCTTTAGCCCAGCCAGGACGTCCACCAGTCGCTGAGACCGCCGCCGGTGGTGGAAGAAGACGAGCTGGCGCCGGTGCTCTCGCTGGAAGAGCTGCTGCCCCCGAAGAGGCCGCCCAACCAGCCGCCGGAGCCGTCGCTGCTGGCGGTGCTCTCGCTGGGTGCTTCGGGTTCCGGTGCAGGCTCAGGGCCTGCGCTGACCACGACGCTGACCCGGGTGTTCAGCTTGGCCGATGCGCCCTCGCCGGGGCTCTGGCTGATGATGCTGCCCACGGGCTGGTCGCTGTACTGCTCGGTCTGGCTGCCCAGACCCAGTTTCCGCTGCACCAGCAGGGTGCGGGCGTCGTTCACGTTCATGCCGATGAGGCTGGGGACTTTGGTGGTAGTGGCCACCTGCGGGCGGCTGACGTAGATCACCACCGTGGTGCCTGCGGCCACCTGACTGCCTGCGGCGGGGTCGGTGCGGATGATGGAGCCTGCGGCCACCGACTCATCCACGGCCTGAGTGACCAGCACCGACACGCCCAGGTCCTTCAGCTGCTGTTCGCCGTCGGCCTGCACGTAGTTGGTCAGGTCGGGGACGGTGACGTAGTGGATGCCGAGGCTGACGGTGAGGGTCACGCTCTGGCCCTCGCGGACGGTGCGGCCCGCCACCGGCGACTGCTTGTAGACATGGCCTGCGGCGTAGTCGTTGTTGTACTCCTCTTCCCAGTTGACGACCACCTGACCGGAGGCCACCTGCTCAGAGGCGTTCACCTCGTCCTGCGTCATGCCGCTGAAATCGCCCAGCACGATGTCGTCGCTTTTGGTCATGATGTTGCTGGAATCGTTCAGGATGGTCCAGCACAGGGCCGCACAGGCCAGCGCAAAGGCCGTTGTGATGCCCAGCAGCACCGGCATAAAGCCGCTGCGCTTCTTCTTTTTCGCCCTGGCCTTGGGGCGGGCGGGATTCGCCGCCGGTTTCTCCGGGGGTCTGCGGATGCTGCGTTTCTGCGGCATGGGGTCATTCACCACCTTTTCAGGTTCTTCCTTTACATATTGATACTGGAACGTGACGGAGGGGTCCTGCACGTAGGCGTCCAGCGCTTCCAGCATCTCTGCGGCGCTGGAATACCGGTTGACCGGCAGCTTCGCCATGGCGCGTTCCGTGATCTGGACGAGGCCCAGCGGCACGTCCGGGGCAAGCTCGGCCAGCGGCTTCGGGGTGTCCCGGATCTGCTTGCGGGCCACCTCCACCATGTCGTCGGCGTCGAAGGGCAGCCTGCCCGAGAGCATCTCGTACATCATGACGCCCACGGAGTAGATGTCGCTCTTGGGGTCGGTCTCCTCCCCCTTCGCCTGTTCGGGGCTGATGTAGTGGACGCTGCCCATGGTCTTTTTGCCGTTCTGTATCTGGTTCTCGGCCCGGGAGATGCGGGCGATGCCAAAGTCCATCATCCGCAGCTGGCCGTTGTCCAGCAGCATGATGTTCTGGGGCTTGATGTCCCGGTGGACGACGCCGTTGCGGTGGGCGTGGTCGAGGGCGCGGAGGATCTGGGCGATAAAGTGGACGGTCTCCCGGCTGGTGATCTTGCCGCCCCGCTCGTTGAGGTACTCCCGGAGGGTCATCCCCTCCACGCACTCCATCACGATATACTGTAGGTTTTCGCCGACAGAGACGTCGTAGACCTTGACGATGTTGGGGTGGTTGAGCAGGGAGATGGCCTTGGACTCGTTCTTGAAGCGGCGGACGAGGTCGGCGTCATGCATCAGCTCCTGACGCAGCACCTTGACGGCCACCACCGTGCCTTCCGGCACAGGCCCGCCGGGGGCAGAGACCACGGCCTTGTAGACGTTGGCCATGCCGCCTGCGCCGATGAGCTCCCGAATGGTGTAGAGCCCGTCCAGCGTCTTGCCGATGAGATTATCCATGCTTCACCTCCAGCGGCTCCACGCCCAGCAGCAGCGCGGTGATGTTGTCGGGGCCGCCGCCCGCGTTGGCGGCGTCCACCAGCCGGTCGGGGATGTCGTAGAACCCGCCCTTGGTGAAGATCTCCTCGATTTTTTCCTTGGGCAGGACGTTGGTGAGGCCGTCGGTGCAGAGCAGGAGCATATCGCCCCTCTGCACCGGCAGGCTGGTGAACTCGGGGTCGAGGCGGTAGTCCACGCCCAGCGCCCGGGTGATGATGTTCTTCTGGGGGTGATGCTCGGCTTCCTCGGCGGTGATGGTGCCGCAGTCCACCAGCTCCTGCACATAGGAGTGGTCGTGGGTGAGCTGGGTGAGTCTGCCGTCCCGGACGAGGTAGGCCCGGGAGTCGCCGGCGTGGCAGATAAAGGCGCTGCCGCCCCGCACGAGGGCGCAGACCGCCGTGGTGCCCATGCCCGCCAGCTCCTCCTCCCGGGAGGCTTTCTGGAAGACGAAGCGGTTGGCATTGATGAGCGCCCGCTTCAAAAACTTTTCCTCGTCGCCGGGCAGGCACTGGGCGTACTGCTCATGGAAGCTGTGCTCGATGACGTCGCAGGCGCTCACGGAAGCCTCACGGCCTCCCCGCGCACCGCCCATGCCGTCGCACACGAGGCCCCAGGCCGCGTCGCTGTTCAGCTCGCCTGCCCGGTAGTCGTCCTGATTCTCGGGGCGGACGCTGCCGACGTCTGTTTTTCCTGCAAGTTTCATAGGATTCTCCTTCTCAAACTTTGCCGTTCATCTCGTCGCGGCGGAGCTGGCCGCAGGCGGCGCTGATCTCGCTGCCCAGACGGCGGCGGACGGTGGCGTTGACGCCGAGGCTTTCCAGCTTCTGCTGGAAGCGCCGGACGTTGGCGGCGTCGGTGGCCGAATAAGGGCTGCCGTCCACCGGGTTGATGGGGATGAGGTTGACGTGAGCGCCCATCCCCCGGATGAGGTCGGCCAGCTGCTTAGCGCAGGCGTCGGAGTCGTTGACGCCCCGCACCATGGAGTACTCGAAGCTCACTCTCCGGCCCGTCGTCTCCTGATACCGGCGCACGGCCTGCATCAGCACCTCCACGGGGTAGGCGTCGTTCACGGGCATCATGCCGCTGCGGATGTCGTTGTTGGGGGCGTGGAGGGAGACGGAGAGGGTGAGCTGGAGCTTCTTCTCGGCCAGCTGGTCGATCTTCGGCACGAGGCCGCAGGTGGAGAGGCTGATGTTCCGCATCCCGATGTTCACGCCCTCGGGGGACGAGATGTTCTCGAGAAAGCGCATGACTTCGTCGAAATTATCCAGCGGCTCCCCAATGCCCATCAGCACGATGTGGGAGATGCGCTCCCCGATGTCCTTCTGGGCGGTGTAAATTTCGGAGCATATCTCGCCCGCCTCGAGGTTGCGCACCCGGCCCGCCTGGGTCGAGGCGCAGAAGCGGCAGCCCATCCGGCAGCCCACCTGAGTGGACACGCAGACCGTGTTGCCGTAGTGGTAGCGCATGACGACGGTCTCGATGCAGTTGCCGTCGGCCATCCGCAGCAGGTACTTCACAGTGCCGTCCTTGGCCTCCTGCCGCCGCTCGATGATGGGCGCGGCGATGTAAAATGCCTCCTCGAGCTTTGCCAGCAGGGCTTTGGGCTGGTCGGTCATGGCCGAAAAGTCGGTCACGAGCTTCTGGTGGACCCAGTGGAAAATCTGCTTGGCCCGGAAGCCGGGCTGGCCCATCGCTTTCAGCTCCGCTGTCAGCTGTTCCAGCGTCAGGGAGGATATACAGCGTTTAGTCTCCATGAAAATCTCCTTTTGTCAGGAATCACGTTTCTGCATCGCGCAGAGGAAAAAGCCGTCCATGCCGGTGCGGGTGGGAACGGAAAGCGCACCCCAGTCCCCCACCGTCATCCCGGCCGGGAAGCGGACGTCCGGCGTCACCACCCGGAACTCCGGGTGTCGGCCCACGAAGGCCCGCACCTGCTCTTCGTTCTCGGCAGGGTCGATGGTGCAGGTGGAGTAGACCAGACGCCCGCCCTCTTTCAGGTGGGCGGCGGCTGTATCCAGAATGGCCGACTGGGTGGCCAATAATTCATCATGACGCGCTTTTTCGAGGGTCTTGTACCGGATGTCCGGCTTCTTGGCGAGGATGCCGAGGCCGCTGCAGGGGGCGTCTACCAAAATCGCGTCCGCCATGGGCAGGTCGGCGTCCGGTCTGGTGCCGTCGGAGACCCGGGGCTCCACGTGGGCAAACCCCATCCGCTCCACGGCCTTGCGGATGAGCTGGACGCGGTTCTCGCTGACGTCGCAGCTCACCAGCCGCCCTTCGTCCCCCATCTCCTCGATGAGGAGCAGGCTCTTGCCGCCGGGGGCGGCGCAGAGGTCGAGGACGGTATCGCCGGGCTTTGCCTCCACACAGAGGGCGGCAAGCTGGCTGGCCTGCCCCTCCACGTGGAAGAAACCTTCCCGGAATAAATCACTCTCCGCCGGACTCCCCTCGAAGCGGGCCAAGATGCTGCCCGGCACAAGGCCCGGGGCGGCGGTCTTTGCGCCCGAGGCCAGCAGCTTTTCGCAGAGGGCTTCCGGCGTCCCTTTCAGGGGGTTGACCCGGAGGCTGGTCAGGCCGCCGTCGGCGGTGTGGGTCAGGATGTCCAGCGCCTCGTCGGGGTAGTGTTGGTGGAGAAAGGCTGCCACATCCCGGCCCGCCGAGCCCAGCACCATCAGCCGCTCCACCTCGTCGGCAAAGACGGCGGAGCCGAGGTCATAGCCGATGGCCCGGCGCAGCACGGCGTTCACGAGGCCGGAGGCGCTGGCTTTCCGGAAGGTGCGGGTCAGCTTGACGGCCTCATTGACCGCCGCCGAAGCAGGCACCTGCATATAGCGGGCCTGCGCCAGCGCGGCGCGGAGGATCTCCCGCACCTGCGGGTCGAGCTTGGCAAGCCCTTTGGGCAAAAACCGGCTCAGGATATAGTCCAGCGTTCCCTGATGTTCCAGCACGGTGTAAAATATCGCGCTGGCAAATGCTTTATCGCGGCCTTCCAGCTTCTGGCGGCGCAGCTCTGCGTCGAGGATGAGGTTCGAAAAACCGTCCTGCTCCTGCCGCACCAGCGCCGCCACCGCCGCCGCGCGGGGGTTCGGGCCGCTCACAGGCTGTCCCCCGCCTTGAGGCGGAGACCGGCGGCGAAGGAGGTGCCGTCCATGGGCTTCTTGCCCTCCGGCACGACGTGCAAAAGCTGGACAGCGCCCTCACCGCAGGCCACAGTCAGGGGCTTGGTGGCGAGGACCGTGCCAGCGGCTTCGCCGTGGCTTTCCGCGACGCGGCACTCCATGACTTTGACCTTCCTGCCGCCCGCCGTCACGAACCATGCCCCGGGCCACGGGTTCATGCCCCGCACCCAGTTGTGGATGTGGTCGGCGCTGTCGGTCAGCTTGAACTGGGCCATCTCCTTGCTCAGCATGGGGGCGGTGGAAGCGTTCTCGTGGGCCTGAGGCTCTGCTTTGAGCGTACCGGCTGCGATGGCAGGCAGGGTCTCACAGAGCACCCGTGCGCCCACGGCAGTGACCCGGTCGAACAGCTGGCCGCTGGTCTCCTCGGGGTCGATGGCGATCTTCTCGCAGGCCAGCACATCGCCGGTGTCGAGGCCCTCGTCCATCTGCATGATGGAGACGCCCGTCTCGGCGTCGCCGTTCAGCACCGCCCACTGCACGGGGGCGCTGCCGCGATATTTCGGCAGCAGGGAGACGTGGAGGTTGATGCAGCCGTATTTCGGCGCTTCCAGCACCGACTTGGGCAGGATGCAACCGTAGGCCACCACCACGATGAGCTCAGGAGCCAGGGCGCGGATATTCTCGTCCTCGCCGCCGTCCCGCAGGGTGCGGGGCTGAAAGACGGGGGTGCCGTGGGCCAGCGCCACTTCCTTCACCGGGGGTGCGGTGAGCACCTGCTTGCGGCCCACGGGCTTATCGCGCCGGGTGTAGACCGCGCAGATGTCGTGGCCCGCCTCATACAGGGCTTTCAGGCAGTCCGCCGCAATATCCGGCGTCCCCATGAACAGAATGCGCATCAGTCGTTCTCCTTCTTCTTGGCGGCAGCGGCGCGGCCCTCCTCGGTGTCCTCATAGAAGAACTCGCTGGACTCCATGATGGTGATGCCGTCCAGATGGTCGTTCTCGTGCTGGATGCAGCGGGCCAGCAGGCCCTCGGCTTCCAGCTCGAACCACTCGCCGTTCCGGTCCTGTGCGCGGACCTTGACGGCCACGGGGCGGGTCACGGCGCCGTTGTGGCCCGGGAAGGACAGGCAGCCCTCGTAGGCGGTCTCCTCGTCCTCAGACACGGCGAGAATTTCCGGGTTGACGAAGTCGATGAACTTGTACTCGTAGTTTTCGGGAATCTCCTCCGGGGCGTCGGTGGTGTCCCACACCACGAAGACGCGGCGCAGCATCCCCACCTGCGGGCCTGCGAGACCCACGCCGTCGGCGGCGATCATCGTCTCGCGCATATCGTCCAGCAGGGTGGCCAGACGGTCGTCAAAGTTGGTCACGGGGCGGCAGACCTTGTTCAGGATGGGGTCGCCCTCTTTTACAATGTTGCGGATAGCCATGAAGTATACCTCCAAATAATCTTATCAAATATCACCGTCAGAATGCATATCCACCACCACGGTGGCCTTGCTGGGCAGCTTTTCCTGCTCGTAGAGGCCGAGGGTCTGGCGGACAAGGTCGCGGAAGCGTTTGTCGGCGCGGCACTTGATGGTGAGCTTGTAGCGGTAGTTCTCGTTGATCTTTTCGATGTTGCCGGGGGTGGGGCCAAGCACCCGGAGGGGCAGGTCCGGCTGCTGCGCGGCCTGACGGCCTAAGAGGGCCGAGAACCGGGCGGCGGCCCGGGCCACCTCGATCTCCTTCGGGCCGGAGAAGCCCACGACGCAGAGCCCGCAGAAGGGCGGGTAGAGGCCCAGCTTCCGGTAGGCGATCTCCTGCTCAAAGAAGGCGTCGTAGTCCTGCGCGGCGGCGAGGTTGAGGACGGGGTTGTCAGGGTCGGTGGTCTGGATGATGGCGAAGCCCGGGTCTTTCGCCCGGCCGGAGCGCCCCACCACCTGGGTGATGAGGCTGAACACCGTCTCGTAGGCCCGAAACCCCTGCGCAAAGAGCAGCGAGTCGATGCCGAGGACGCCCACGAGGGTCACGTCCTCGAAATCGAGGCCCTTGGCCACCATCTGCGTTCCCACCATGATGTCGTACTCATGCCGGGCGAACTTCGCCAGCAGCTTTTCGTGGGCGTCTTTGGCGGCGGTGGAGTCCTGGTCCATCCGCAGCACTCTTGCCTCCGGGAAGAGCTGGGCCAGTTCCTCCTCGGCCTTCTGGGTGCCGAAGCCCCGGTAGAGCAGCTTGCCGCCGCAGGCGGGGCAGGTCTTGGGGGGCGGGTCGAGCTGGGTGCCGCAGTAGTGGCAGAGCAGCTTATGGCCCGCCTTGTGGTAGACCATGGGGACGCTGCACTTGGGGCATTTCAGCACCTCGCGGCAGTCGTCGCACTGGGCCATGGTCTGGTAGCCGCGGCGGTTGAGCAGCAGGATGGTCTGCTTGCCCGCGTCGAGGTTGCGCCGGATGGCGTCCTCCATCGCAAGGCTGATCTCCCTCGGGTTGCCCGAGGCCAGCTCTGCCCGCATATCGACGATCTGGACGCGGGGCAGCGGGTTGCCGCCGTAGCGCTGGGTGAGCCGGACGAGCTGGGTGCGGCCATTCCGGGCGGCGTAAAAGCTCTCGGTGCTGGGGGTAGCGCTGGCCAGAAGGAGCAGGGAGCCGTTCTCCGCTGCCCGCTGCCGGGCCACCTCGTGGGCGGCGTACCGGGGCGCGGACTCGGAGCGGTAGGTGTGCTCCTGCTCCTCGTCGATGATGACGAGGCCGATGTTTTCCAGCGGGGCAAAGACGGCGCTCCGGGTCCCCACCACGATGTCGGCACCGCCGTCCTGTATCATCTGCCATTGGAGCAGACGCTCGGTGTGATTGAGGGCCGAGTGCTGGACGGCCACCCGCCGCCCGAACCGGCTCTTGAGGCGGAGGATCATCTGAGGCGTCAGGCTGATCTCCGGCACCAGCACGAGGGCGCGGCGGCCCAGCGCCAGACACCGCTCGATGAGCTTTAAGAATACCAGCGTCTTGCCGCTGCCGGTGACGCCGTAGAGCAGCGCCGAGTGGGGGGCGGTGTCTTCGAGGCCGGGCAGCAGGGCGTCATAGGCCGCCTGCTGCTCTGCCGTCAGGGTGATGGGCTCGTTTTTCAGCGGGATAGACGAATACAGGTCGATGGATTTGTTCACCTTGCTGCATTCGACGACGCCCTTGGCGCAGAGGTTGTCCAGCACGGCTTTGGTGATGCCGTGGGCCTCCATCTCGTTCTGGGTGCGCTCTCCCCCGCTCAGCAGGGCCACTGCCGCCAGCTGCTTGGCCGTGGGTTTGGGCTTTTGCTGCAAAGCCCCCACCAGCTTATAGCTGTTCTCGGTGTGGCGGGTGAGCTGCTTTTGGAGCACCGGCGTCACGCCGTCCGCCGCGAGGGCGGGCTTATACTGCGCCCCATAGGGGATGACCGCCTTGACGGCCTCGTAGTAGGTGCAGAAGGTGCGCTCCTTGAGGAAATGCACCAGCCGCAGCAGCTCCGGCGTCAGGCAGGCCGAGGCGGGAGCTACGTCGAAGAGGTACTTGAGCTTTGCATGCTCCGGTTCTTCGTCGCAGGCCAGCACCACGCCCATCCGGGCCTTGCTCCCCCGCCCGAAGGGCACCAGCACCATGCTGCCGAGGCGGACGGCCTCCTGCTGGTCGGGCATGACGGCGTAGGTATAGAGTTTGTCGAAGTGAAAGGTCGCGTTGCTCACGGCAACGCCTACCGTTTTTGGCATTCGCGGCTCCTTGTTATCTGTCGAGGCCGGCCCGCTGGCGGATGATGCCGTAGAGCTTCTCGGCGCAGGCGTCCACCTCGTCGTTCACGAGGGTGAGGGTGAACTTCTCCTGCTCGGCCAGCTCCTTCTTTGCGGTGTCGAGGCGCTCGAGGATGCTGGCTTCCGTCTCGGTGCCGCGGCCCCGGAGGCGGCGTTCCAGCTCCTCCACGGAGGGCGGCAGCAGGAAGATGGTGGTAGCCCCCGGGAACATCCGGCGGATATTGGCCGCGCCGTGGACGTCGATGACCAGCACCACCAGCTTGCCCGCCTCGAGGCGCTTATCCACCTCTTCGCGGAGGGTGCCGTAGTAGTTGCCGTTGTAGAAGTTGTGCTCCACCACCTGGTCGGTTTCGATGAGGTGCTGGAACTGCTCCCGGGTGCGGTAGTAGTAGTCCACGCCCTCCTGCTCGCCGGGGCGGGGTGCGCGGGTGGTGGCGGAGACGGTCTTTTCGATCTCGGGGTGGGCCTCGCGCAGGGCCTTGACCACACTATCCTTGCCGGTACCGGCGGCACCGGAGACGACAAACAGGTACTTTTCGTTTTCCATTTTTTACTGCTCCTCTGTCGATTTTCCCTCCGGCTGGCCCGCAGCGCGGCCTGCCACCGTCTCAGGCGTCAGGGCCGAAAGGACTACATGGTCGGAGTCCATGATGAGCACAGCCCGAGTGCTGCGGCCATAGGACGCATCAATGAGCATCCCCCGCTCCCGCGCCTCCTTCACCAGACGCTTGACCGGCGCGGAGTCGGGGCTGACGACGGCCACCACCCGCCCTGCGCTGACCAGATTGCCAAAGCCGATGTTGATGAGCTTCATCTGAACTCCTCCGTACTGTTTTTATTCGAGGTTCTGGATCTGTTCGCGGATCTTCTCGATCTCCGCCTTCATGTCCACCACCGTGCGGGTGATGTCCAGGTCCTGACACTTGGAGCCGATGGTGTTGGTCTCACGGTTCAGCTCCTGCGTCAGGAAGTCCAGCTTGCGGCCCACCGGCTCGTCCAGCTCCAGAATGGAGCGGTACTGGGCGATGTGGCTGCGCAGACGGACGGTCTCCTCGTCCACGGCGGTCTTGTCGCCGAAGATGGCGGCTTCCGTCAGGACGCGGGCGTCGTCGATGCTGCGGTCCTCGAGGATGGTCCTGAGCTTCTCGTAGAGGCGGTTGGTGTAGGCTTCGACGCGGCCTGCACTCAGGGTCTCCACCCTGCCCACCCGATCCTCGAGGAAGCACAGGCGGCTCTCCACGTCGGCCTTCATCTTGGCACCCTCGGCGGCGCGCATGGCGATGAAGTTGTCCAGCGCCTGAGCCGTCACGGCGGAGACGTCAGCCCAGAGCTGTTCCTCGTCCACGTCGGCGTGGCGGGTGGCCAGCACGTCCGGGAAGCGGGTCAGCGTCGAGACGGTGACGTCGTTCTTGATGCAGAGCTTCTCCGAAAGGTTCCGCAGGGCCTTCTGGTAGCTGCGGGCCAGCTCCATGTTGACGGTCACTTCTGCGTCGGCGGCCTCCACGTTCTGGATGGTCATGCTCAGCTCGACCTTGCCGCGGGTGACCCGCTCGTTGAGCTGCTTTTTCAGGCGGCTGTCCATGTAGCTGCAGCTGCGGGGGATGCGGGACGAATACTCGAAATACCGGGAGTTGACGCTGCGCAGCTCGACCGTGATCTCGCGGCCATTCAGCACAGCAGTCCCCCGGCCAAAACCGGTCATGCTCAGGATCATATGCTCCACGTTTCCTCTCTGTTGATGGGTGGATATGCGGACAAATTACGGTATATGTATCCGCGTTTGGGTATACAGGCCCATGTTACGATACATATGTTATTATTCTACTCTGATGGCCGCTTTTTTGCAAGTAAAAGAGCGCAAAAAGCCCCCCGCATCTCTGCGGGGGGCTTTGAAAAGCCTTATGCTGTTTTATCAGACGGGGTGAGACTTATTTGCAAAATCTGCATGGTCTGCATCCACGCCCTGAGCCTTGGCGTTGCGCTTCTCGAAGAACTTGGGAGCGACCTGCGGGAACATGGCGTAGGTCAGGACGTCCTCTTCCTGAATCGCCCACTTTGCAGCCTCAGCCTTCAGCTTGTCCATCTCGGGAGCGAGGGTGTCAGCAAAGCGGCAGGTGATGGGCTGCTCGTCGCCCAGGATCTTCTTGGTGAACTCGGCGCTGATGGGAGCGGGAGTCTTGCCGTAGTCGCCGTGGACCAGGCCCTTGAACTCCTTGGTGACCATCTTGTAGCGCTCGCCCAGGATGACGTTGAAGACAGCCTGGGTGCCGACGATCTGGCTGGTGGGGGTGACCAGCGGAGGATAGCCGGCGTCCTCACGAACGCGGGGGATCTCAGCCAGCACTTCGTCCAGCTTGTCTTCCTTGCCGGCATCCTTCAGCTGCTTGAGCATGTTGGAGAACATGCCGCCCGGCACCTGATACAGCAGGGTGTTGGCGTCCACGCCCAGAGACTTGGGGCTGATCTGGCCGTTGGCGATGTACTTCTCGCGCAGCTTTGCAAAGTATGCACGCACGACGTTCAGCTGCTTGAGGTCGAGGCCGGTGTCGTAATCGGTGCCCTGCAGGGCGGCCACGAGGCTCTCGGTAGCCATGTGGCTGGGGGCGCCGCCCCGGGGGGGCCAGGGGGGGACACCCTGAG
>OGRS01001639.1_pt1 | contig 12428 bp, 9 predicted proteins | sample 1553561 | NCBI WGS metagenome assembly OGRS01 (sample SAMEA2580103, study PRJEB22360) | human gut metagenome | biome: human gut; feature: human-associated habitat; material: faeces | place: Denmark | collected 2008/2010
AAAATGAGGGTCAGATGATTCTATAGTCATGGGGTTATGAATGGGAAAAACTCTTACCAGAGTTAAGAAATCTTTAAAAATTAGTAACTACAGTTTGATTGTTTGGGAGCAAGCTGCTGGTAGTATGACTACCTAGAAAATGGTAAGGCTGAAATGATTTTAGGAAAAGTAAGTGATTTTTTAATCAAGCACCAAAGATTGTTAACGTATTTGAGTATTTTTGCTGCGTTAATGTTATTAACGTACTTAGTGTATGATGCTTGGATTGATCATGATAATCCTACCATTTTGGTAACCTTGGTCGTGATACTCGTCCTCTGTACCATAGCTTCTCACCTTAATCGAAGACAATATATATTATCCCACTTTATTTTAGAGAGTGCGAAGCTTATTAATGTCTATGCTGTAGACTTAGATTATCGCTTTATTGCGGTCAATAAGAACAATATTCGGCTTATGGAAGAAGTCTTTCATTTCACTCCCAAAATTGGTGATTTTCCAATGAATTATCTTGATGGTGAAGAGGCTGCGCGTTTAAAAGTGAATGTTGATCGTGCGAAGAAGGGTGAAACGTTTACATTTATGGATACTATCAAGGCAGGTGATAAAACGCTTTACTGGCAAAACATGTATTCTCCCGTTTATAACAATCGCCAAAAAGTGATTGGCGTTTTTTGTTGTGTTCTTGATGTTACAGAGCAGAGAGTTCATGAACTTGAAATACAGAAGATAGCATACGAAGATGTTTTAACACGGGTTCATAATCGACGATATATTGAGCTTGCTTTTGAGGAATGTCTGATGCGTAAAGAAGAAAGGATTACGGTTATTATATCTGATTTGGATAAATTCAAAGAAGCCAATGATACCTTTGGACATGCTACGGGAGATAAAATTCTTATTGAGTTTGGTGATATTTTAATGAAGATAATGCCTGAAAGTGCTGTAATAGCAAGGATAGGCGGAGATGAATTTGCTGTTTTACTCCCTGGAGTTCCTGAAAATCAAGCTGAATTTTTAATAAAACTTGTTCAAGCAGAAATGACTCTCAAAGATATGGGGGTTACAGCATCTTTAGGTGCTTATACGGACTCTTATCAATCACATAAAAACTTCGTTGATTTTTGTGCAATAGCTGATAAGAAAATGTACGAAAATAAAAGTCAGAAAGGAGAACGTCGATGATGTTTCAAGATGTTGTTATTGTCATTCCTGCCTATGAACCTGATGACCGTTTGTTGGAACTTTTGAAAAATATTCGGGATAAGGAAAATCAAATGTTTGACATTATTCTAGTCGATGACGGTAGTGGAGCTGATTTTGCACCATTATTTGCAATAGCGCAGAGTAACTATGCTTGTCACTTGCAAAAACACGCTGAGAATAAAGGAAAAGGTCGTGCTTTAAAAACGGCTTTTTCATATATTTTGGATAATTTTCCTAATGCCAAAGGAATTGTGACGATTGATTCTGATGGTCAACATACCTACGAAGACCTGATGAAATGTTTGGCTGAATTTTTGCAACATCCTGATAGTTTGGTGCTGGGTGTTAGAACATTTGAAAAATCTGTTCCTTTACGTAGTAAATTTGGAAATTTATTGACAAGAGACGTCTTGGGGGCTATGACAGGTATGAACGTTTCTGATACGCAAACAGGGCTTCGTGTGATTCCTATGTCATGGCTACCAAAACTCTTAACCGTGGAGGGTGAACGGTATGAATTTGAGATGAATATGTTACTTGAGGCAAAAGAGGACAATATTTCAATTTGTGAAGTTGGCATTGCAACGATTTATTTAGAGGAAAATCAGTCATCACATTTTGATGTAATTCGTGACTCGATTAGAATTTACAAGGTTTTCTTCAAGTACATTTTTTCATCATTGTTTTCCTTCTTGGTTGATATTGTTGCTTTTACGATTTTAATTTCTTTGTTTAATGGATTGAGTTTTAGTGCGGTGACGTTAGCTTCGGTTTTAGCGCGTGCGATATCATCTGTTGTTAATTTCACCTTGAATCATAAAGTGGTTTTTAAACAAGGTCAATCAAATAGTGCGATAAAATACTTCACTTTGGTGGTAGTACAGATTGTTTTGTCAAGTTTATTGGTAACAGTTCTAGGAAATGCCTTGACGATGCTGCCAATTTCATTGGTGAAGATTTTAGTTGATGGTACACTTTTCTTTGTCAGTTATTTTGTGCAAAAACATTTGATTTTTAGTGGAGGCGAGAATGAAGACCAGTAAGAGGGTACTCTATTTCGTTGCATTTGTAACGACTGCCTTTTATTTAACTTGGCGTTTGGTGGCGACTATTCCGTGGCATGATTCATGGTTTGCGCTAATCTTTGGGATTTTATTGTGGGGAAGTGAGGTAGTTTCAGCCATTACAGGTTACATTCTCATTTGGAATAAGCAAAAGGACTTTGAGCTTGAAAAGCCTGAGATCGCTAAGGAGCGTTACCCAGATGTGGATGTTTTGATTGCAACGCATAATGAGGATCCAGAGTTGCTTTATAAGACGATTAATGCCTGCACTTTTATGGAATATCCTGATAAGTCTAAGGTGCATATCTACGTCTGTGATGATACCAATCGTCTAGAAGTTTCCAAATTGGCTGATGAGCTTGGTGTTGGTTATTTTGGTTTGGCGGATAATAAAGATGCCAAATCAGGAAACTACAATAATGCTTTACGTCAGACGTCATCACCTTTGGTGGCGACATTTGATGCTGATATGATTCCTTATCGTAAATTCCTGTTGGAGACTGTGCCTTATTTTGTTGAACAAGTTGAGGCTTATGAAAATGGTGACGATTATGATAAGTCAAAAGTTGGTTTGATTCAAACGCCACAAAGTTTTTACAATGCTGATATTTTCCAATTTAACTTGTTTTCAGAATCAACCTTACCAAACGAACAAGATATCTTTTCCAAAGAAATTAATATTTTCAATAATTCGCACGGTGCAGCGGTTTATACGGGATCTAATACGGTTATTTTCCGCAAGGCGATTGAAGATGTTGGTGGTTTTCCGACAGATACCATTACGGAGGATTTCGAGCTAGGTGTTCGGATGAATGCGGCTGGTTATGTAAATTATTCGACGAAAAGTCCAATGGCTAGTGGGTTAACGCCAACAGATTTGAAGAGTGTCATCAAACAGCGCGTGCGCTGGGGACGTGGCGTTATTCGCAGTAGCTACAATATGAATATCTTCTTTAATCCCAAATTGACAAAGGGGCAAAGAATTGTTTATATTAATAGCTATCTTTATTGGTGGTCTTTCTTTAGACGGTTGTTGTATATCTTGGCGCCGATTTTATATACGGTTTTCCATGTGCGTGTGGTGGTGTCAAATATCTGGCTACTGTTCCTATTCTGGTTGCCAAGTTACGCCTTGACACGCTTGTCAATGCGAGAAGTCTCAAAACAATACCGAACACAGGTTTGGGGAGAAATTGTGGAAACGATTTTTGCTCCGTATTTGTTTATTCCCATGATGTTGGAGTCCTTTGGCATTAGCGAGAAAAAATTTAAGGTGACACGTAAGGGAAATGATACGTCGTGGACGTTGTACCTTTATGCGCTTCCTTATCTTGTTTTGTGGGGATTAGCCGTTTATGGTTTGGTGATTTTTAACTATGGAAAATTTGGTTCAGAGCTTTTTTATGGAAGTATTATCAGTTTTTGGTTAATTTATCATATTATCAATTTGACCTTTGCGATTTTCTGTGCGTTTGGTCGTCCGATTTATCGCTCAAGTGAGCGTTTTACTGTTGATGAAGCTATGGTTGTTGAGGTTGATGATGATTCTTACCAAGTGAGAGTCTGTGATATTTCAGAAACGGGGATTTCATTCTATACGGATTTACCATTGTATTTGCCGAAAGAAAAAGAACTGACGCTTAATTTGCAATCACGTGATTATCATGCGAGGGTAAAAGGTCATGTTATTCGTGTTTTTGCGATTGATAATGGCTGGCGCTACGGCGTTCAATTTTCAGAAGTTCCTGAAGCTGATAAGCGTGAATTTTATCAGTACATTTATGACCGCGTTAATCACAATCTTCCGAAGGAAAAAGACCCTTGGATGACAACACGGGATGATTTATTTGAGAACTTTAGTCAACGTTTCCAAAGTAATGAACGTCCTATTTCAGCCTATGACCAAGTAGCTTTTCCGAAAGTCCGAGTCAATGAAGAGGTTCAAGTTGCTGGAAAAAAACGCCAGCTTAGAAAGACAGATTATTATTACATGACATTTTCTGGAAAATTGACAAATCCTAAAAAAGAACCGAATGTCGCATTTACCTACAAAGATTTACCAATTCAGTTGACTTTTGTGTCCTATGATATTGATAGAGGCGAATCGCTTTATCAAGTTACCAATTTAGCGGATTTGGATAGCTTACCTGCTTTTAAAGCCTTAGCCAATGAGTGGAGAGGGAGAGTATGATTAGTATTGCTAGATTACTGTTGTTCTTTGTAATTACTATAGGGTATGATGCTTTTTTCCGTAATACTGTGAAGATGAATCGTCGTTTGACATGGGTGTTTACATTTTCGGTCATTACATTGGTATTGTACCTTGGTAGTTTGTTAGGCTTTATGTTACAGACTGTGTATGCCATTTCTGTTTTAGGCTGTCTTTTGAGTCTTTATTATCTTTGGGCGGTATGGAAAAAGAAATATCGCTTTAGGAGACTTGATTATATTGCGCTTGGAATGATGGCTTATTTGCTTTTGTTTGGAATAACGCTCTGGTATTCACCGCTTTTACATTATGATAATTTTACGCATTGGGCAACGATTGTAAAATTTTTCCATATCAATAATGCTTTGCCAACACAGCAGGATACGATTATTAGTTATTATACCTATCCTGTTGGAAGTTCACTTTTCATTTATTTTTTCACGACTATCGTAGGCTTTTCAGAAGGCAGTATGTTGATCGGGCAATTCTTCTTGATTGCTTCATCTCTTTATGCCATGTTTGCAGCACTTCGTGATGATCGACGTGTCTTAATGGTTAGCATGATTTTTGCTTCGTTTGCTGTTTTTAATACGTTCAACATTGCTATTCGATTAAATAATTTGCTGGTTGATTTTCTGCTTCCAGCCTTGGCTTTGGCAGCCATAGCAGGTTGTTTTGCCTATCGTAATCGTTTCTGGTTTTTGTCGCTAAATACGGCGGTAATTCTTGGATTATTAAGTATCGTCAAAGTAAGTGGACTTTTCTTTGTCACTCTCGTTTTAGTAGCTTATGTGGTTTGTATTGTGCGTTTACTTGTTCGTAAAAGAGCACGCTTAAAGGCACTAGTGCTGCTCATAATGACCTTACTAGTCAGCTTTCTTCCTTTTGTTATCTGGCAAAAGCATGTGACGGATAACTTTCCAAATGCCTCAAGTGCCAAGCATGCAGTGTCCATGTCAGAACTTGGTCAGGTATTGACGGGAAATCTGTCAGGCGACCCACAAAAAATTATCACTCTTTTTGTCAAATCGGTGTTTACGTTTGACAGTTTGGCAAGCAATGGAATTTTGATAATCAATCTGATTATGCTGATTGCCTTTGTTGTGATTGGCATTCGTTTGAAATATAAGAAATTTGTCTTGTTGACATGGGGATTTGTTGATATTTCGATTGTGACTTACTATATTGGTATTTTGCTCATGTATCTGACAGCAATGCCGACTGATGAAGCGTTAGAATTAGCAGGATTTGAGCGCTATGCTTCGAGCATCGTTATCTTTGCTTTTGGTTGTTTGACCATGTCTTTAGCATGGGTAATGGACAAGTGTCTGTATGAAAAAATCATTAGTAAACGTAATGCTAGGTCTTACAAGAGCTTATTTAATAAACGCTTGTACCAATACGCAAGCCTTGTTTTGACAGTTTATGCCATTGGAATGTTCTTGTCAGAAAATAATAGCATTGTTTACAATAACAATCAGGAAACAAACGAGGTCGCAAAAGAAATTCATCAGCTTACTGGAAGTCAGAGTGATTCGTCAACGGATAGAATTTTGGTTGTAACAGCAGACAAGGAGAATGTAGATAGTTATTTTGTCCAATATACTAGTAGTTATTACCTCTGGAATGAAAATGTCGATACTAGAGATGATTTCAATTTAACAGACGATGACTCTATTGCACTCTTAAAAACATATGACGAAGTCTTGATTTTAGATGACCATTATACGTTTAATGCCTTGACGAAAAAGCTTTTCGGTCGGACATATTCCCCAGGATTGTATAAAGTATCAGATATTCTTGCTGGAAAAGGGTAAGTTTTCTAGCTTTATCAAGCATAAGTCTTGATATTTCAAATAAAATATGCTACTATAATAGAAAATATGTAGAAGGAGGCGGAGTTTGTGACTTCGCCTCTTGTGGTGCTTAAATCTCATTTTAGCCTAAAAGGCTAGTGATTACACGAGATTAAGAGCAAAGTTCTACGATGAGACGCTACAAATCTACTTTCTAGAAGTGAATGAGCGTAGTGAACTTTCTATTTTTGATTTTGAAAGATAAAGGAGGGGATTCTTATCGCAAACGCAAATACAATCATTGATGTCGTTACAGAAGTGGTTGCACCAGCTATTAAAGAGCCGTTTGAATTGGTTGATGTCGAGTATGGGAAAATGGGTAGCGATTATGTGCTTAGCATTTTAATTGACAAACCAGAAGGGATTACCGTAAATGATACAGCTGATTTGACTGAAATCATCAGCCCTTTGCTTGATGCGGTTAAACCAGACCCATTTCCAGAGCAATATATGTTGGAAGTGTCTAGCCCTGGTTTAGAACGCCCGTTAAAAACGAAAGAAGCTCTTGAAAAAGCTGTAGGTTCTTATGTCAATGTTAGTCTTTACAAAGCTATTGATAAAGTTAAGGTGTTCCAAGGAGACCTTGTAGCTTTTGATGGTGAAACATTGACCATTGATTATTTGGACAAAACACGCAAGAAAACCGTTGAAATTCCATATTCAACAGTTGCAAAAGCGCGTTTGGCAGTGAAATTGTAGTCAAACTACTACAACAAACTACAATCTGATTTTACTTAGATATAAACGAAAGGATTACATCCTGCTTATCCATGCAGGGCAATGAAAAAAATGAGCAAAGAAATGCTAGAAGCCTTCCGTATTTTGGAAGAAGAAAAACACATTAACAAAGATGATATCATCGACGCTGTCAAAGAATCTTTGAAATCAGCTTATAAACGTCGTTATGGTCAATCTGAATCATGTGTTATTGAATTCGACGACAAAAAAGGTGACTTTAAAGTCTACACAGTTCGTGAAGTTGTTGAAGAAGTTTTTGATAGCCGTCTAGAAATCAGCTTGTCAGATGCATTGAAAATTAGCTCAGCTTACGAATTAGGTGACAAAATTCGCTTTGAAGAATCTGTTGCTGAATTTGGTCGTGTGGCTGCTCAATCAGCTAAACAAACAATCATGGAAAAAATGCATCGTCAAATTCGTGAAGTGACTTACAACGAGTACAAACAACATGAAGGCGAAATCATGACTGGTACTGTTGAACGCTTCGACCAACGTTTCATCTATGTTAACCTTGGTTCTCTTGAAGCACAATTGTCACACCAAGACCAAATTCCTGGTGAAACATGGAAATCACACGACCGTATAGAAGTTTACGTTTACAAAGTTGAAAACAATCCAAAAGGTGTTAACGTCTTTGTAAGCCGTAGCCACCCTCAATTCATCAAACGTATCATGGAACAAGAAATTCCTGAAGTATTTGACGGAACTGTTGAAATCATGAGCGTTTCACGTGAGGCTGGAGATCGTACAAAAGTTGCTGTTCGTAGCCACAATCCAAACGTTGATGCTATCGGTACAATCGTTGGTCGTGGTGGAAGCAACATCAAAAAAGTTATCAGCAAATTCCATCCAAAACGTTACGATGCTAAAGCTGGCGTAGAAGTTCCTGTTGAAGAAAATATTGATGTTATCCAATGGGTTGAAGATCCAGCTGAATTCATCTACAACGCTATCGCACCAGCTGAAGTTGATATGGTTCTTTTCGACGAAGAAGACAGCAAACGTGCAACTGTTGTTGTTCCTGACAACAAATTGTCACTTGCTATCGGTCGTCGTGGACAAAACGTTCGTTTGGCCGCACATTTGACTGGCTACCGTATCGATATCAAATCTGCTTCAGAATATGAAGCACTTGAAGCTGAACGTGCAGAACAAGCAGCTGCTCCAGCTGAAGAAGTTGCTGAAACTGCTGAAACAGAAGTTGTAGCAAACGACGCAGAATAAGAAAGATAGAGGTGTTTCATGGCTAAAACACGTAAAATACCTTTAAGAAAATCAGTTGTTTCAGGTGAAGTTATTGATAAGCGTGATTTACTTCGCATTGTTAAGAACAAAGAAGGTGAGATTTTTATCGATCCAACTGGTAAGCAAAACGGACGTGGTGCTTACATCAAACTTGACAATGCAGAAGCTCTTCAAGCCAAAGAAAAACGCGTCTTTAACCGTAGCTTTTCAATGGAAGTTCCTGAATCATTTTATGATGAATTGATTGCTTACGTAGATCACAAAGTCAAAAGAAGAGAGTTAGGTCTTGAATAACCACCAAAGATTGTCAAATTTAATTGGCCTAGCACAACGTGCAGGAAAAGTTATTTCTGGAGAAGAATTAGTCATTAAGGCTATCCAATCTGGCAAAGCAAAATTTGTTTTTCTGGCAAATGATGCTGGTGATAATTTGACAAAGAAAACAACTGATAAAAGTCATTATTACAAAGTAGAAGTCTCCACAGTGTTTAACACACTGGAATTAAGTGCTGCGCTTGGTAAACCACGTAAAGTGGTTGCCATAGCAGACGCTGGATTTTCAAAGAAAATGAGGACTCTTATGAACTAACAGAATAGGAGGACATCAATTGTCAAAGAAAAGATTATATGAAATCGCTAAAGAACTGGGCAAATCAAGCAAAGAAGTTGTTGACTATGCTCAAGAGCTAGGACTTGATGTGAAGAGCCATTCTTCTAGCGTTGACGAATCTGATGCCAAACGAATTGTGGCGAAATTCTCAGGGAATGCCAAACCAGCTGCGGCAAAAGCCAAAGTTGAAAAAGTAGCTGAGAAAATAGTTGCAGAAGCTCCTAAAGCAGCTCCTGCTAAACCTCAGAGCCGTAATTTCAAGGCGGAGCGTGAAGCGCGTGCTAAAGCTGAAGCTGAAAAACGAGCTAAAGTCGGCGATAAAAAGCGCAATAACAATAAAGGACGCGACAATCGTTCTAATCGTGACAGGCAAGAGAATGCCCGAAATAATCGCAAACAACGCGATCGCAATTCTCAAAATCATAATCGAAGAGATCAACAGCGTGATAATCACCAAAGAGATCAACGAAACGATCAAAATCAAGCAGCAAAACCACGTATCGATTTCAAGGCACGTGCCGCTGCTTTGAAAGCAGAACAAAATGCTGAGTATTCTCGCCAAAGCGAAAATGTTATTGCGAGCAAAAACCCCATTCACAAAAAAGAAGCCGCTAAGCGTAAAGCAAAAGCAACTAAAGAACAAGAGCACAAAGCTCGTGTGGAAGCGAAAGCTAAGGCTGAAGAACACAAAGCAAAAACAGCAAAACCTGCAACTTCTGCGTCAAAATATGTGGCTGCAGAACAAGCAGCACCTGCTGTAGATAAACGTCGTAAGAAACAAGATCGTCCTGAAAAATCACGTGATTATGAACGTGATAATGAAGATAGACTACGCAAGAATAGAAAAAACTGGAATAATCATAACCAAGTGAGAAATCAAAGAAATAGTAACTGGAATAATAACAAGAAAAACAAAAAAGGTAAACATAACAATCGTAACAACGCTCCAAAACCTGTAACAGAGCGTAAGTTCCACGAATTACCTAAAGAATTTGAATATACTGAAGGCATGACTGTTGCTGAAATCGCAAAACGTATCAAACGCGAACCAGCAGAAATCGTTAAGAAACTCTTCTTGATGGGTGTTATGGCCACTCAAAACCAATCCCTCGACAGTGATACAATCGAATTGTTGATGGTTGATTATGGTATTGAAGCACACAAAAAAGTCGAAGTTGATGAAGCTGATATCGAACGCTTCTTTGCTGACGAAGGCTACCTCAACCCAGATGAAATGGTTGAACGTGCTCCTGTCGTAACTATCATGGGACATGTTGACCACGGTAAAACAACCCTTCTTGATACCCTTCGTAATTCACGTGTCGCTACAGGCGAAGCTGGTGGTATCACTCAACACATCGGTGCTTACCAAATCGTTGAAAATGGTAAGAAAATTACCTTCCTTGATACACCAGGTCACGCGGCCTTTACATCAATGCGTGCGCGTGGTGCCTCAATCACAGATATCACTATCTTGATTGTTGCCGCTGATGACGGTGTTATGCCTCAAACAATCGAAGCTATTAACCACTCTAAAGCCGCTGGTGTCCCAATCATCGTTGCTATCAACAAGATTGATAAACCAGGTGCTAACCCAGAACGTGTTATCGGTGAATTGGCAGAACACGGAATCATCTCAACTGCTTGGGGTGGTGACTGTGAATTCGTTGAAATTTCAGCTAAATTTGGTAAAAACATTGATGAATTGTTAGAAACAGTTCTTCTTGTTGCTGAAATGGAAGAATTGAAAGCTGACCCAACAGTTCGCGCTATCGGTACTGTTATCGAAGCTCGTCTTGATAAAGGTAAAGGACCTGTGGCAACACTTCTTGTCCAACAAGGTACTCTTCATGTTCAAGACCCAATCGTTGTTGGTAACACATTCGGTCGTGTTCGTGCTATGGTTAATGACCTTGGACGCCGTGTTAAAGTGGCAGAACCATCAACACCAGTATCAATCACTGGTTTGAATGATGTGCCTATGGCAGGTGACCACTTTGCGGTTTACGAAGATGAAAAAGCTGCACGTGCAGCCGGTGAAGAACGTGCTAAACGTGCTTTGTTGAAACAACGTCAAGTTACTCAACGTGTTAGTCTTGAAAACCTCTTTGATACCCTTAAAGCAGGTCAAGTTAAGACTGTTAACGTCATCATCAAAGCTGACGTACAAGGTTCTGTTGAAGCCCTTGCTGCCTCACTTCTTAAAATCGATGTTGAAGGCGTAAAAGTTTCAGTTGTTCACTCAGCCGTAGGTGCTATCAACGAATCAGACGTTACTCTTGCTGAAGCATCAAATGCCTTCATCATTGGATTTAACGTCCGCCCTACACCACAAGCTCGCGAACAAGCAGAAGCTGATGAAGTAGATATTCGTCTTCACTCAATCATCTACAAAGTTATCGAAGAAGTTGAAGATGCTATGAAAGGTATGCTTGACCCTGAATACAAAGAAAAAATCATCGGTGAAGCTCTTATCCGTGAAACATTTAAAGTATCTAAAGTTGGTACAATCGGTGGATTCATGGTTACAAATGGTAAAATTACGCGTGATGCTAGCGCACGTGTCATCCGTGACGGTGTCGTTATCTTCGACGGTAAACTTGCCAGCCTTAAACACTTCAAAGATGACGTTAAAGAAATCGGAAACGGCCAAGAAGGTGGTTTGATGATTGAAAACTACAACGATATCAAAGTTGATGACGTTATCGAAGCTTACGTTATGGAAGAAATTAAACGTTAATTCCCATTGAGACTGAAGTTTCTAATGGGAATACGGCAAGCACTATGGTGCCTTGCCTAAACGTTACACTAGTCTAAAACTTTCAGTATAATCGACTAAAAGTTTTAGACGTTGAAACGCTCCATTTTCTAAGAAACTAAAATCTCTAATGAGAATATGGCAATCCCTATGTAGCTTTTCTTAAACGTTACAGTTATAAATGAATAAAAGCTAGGCTTGCTTAGCCTAGCTTTTTCAAAAAGATTAGAAAGGAAATAACTATGGCTAATCATCGTGTCGACCGTGTTGGTATGGAAATCAAACGTGAAGTCAATGAAATTTTGCATAAAAAAGTTCGCGACCCACGTGTTCAAGATGTGACAATTACTGATGTTCAAATGCTTGGAGACCTTTCAATGGCTAAAGTGTATTACACAATTCACTCTGAACTTGCATCAGATAACCAAAAAGCCCAAATTGGTCTTGAAAAAGCTAAAGGTACAATCAAACGCGAACTCGGTCGCAACTTGACAATGTACAAAATCCCAGATTTGATATTTATCAAAGATGAATCAATCGAATACGGAAATAAAATCGATCAATTGCTTCGTGATTTGGAAGCTAAAAAATAAATTTTAGTTAACTAGAATTTTATATGAGAAAGGTCTGCCACTTGGCAGGCCTTTTTTGGGTGTGATATAATGAAAGTGGTTTAGCGAGGAATATTGAGAAGATGAAAATTACGGTTTATTTGGGGTCAAGTTTTGGCAATGACCCGATT
>OGRS01001640.1_pt1 | contig 12422 bp, 17 predicted proteins | sample 1553561 | NCBI WGS metagenome assembly OGRS01 (sample SAMEA2580103, study PRJEB22360) | human gut metagenome | biome: human gut; feature: human-associated habitat; material: faeces | place: Denmark | collected 2008/2010
AAAGTCCCCCTATGTCCGTGTGTCACGGACAAATTCCCCCAAATGTCCGCGTACGACGGACAATCTAGCACAATGCACAAAAAGCGGGGGTATATTTTTATGCAATTTTACTACTTGACAAACCTTAGTCTAGTAATCTTGCACAAAAACGATCCCCAAAATTGTACAACATGCACAAAAAAATAGCAAGGAATAAGCCCCTATGGGCGGCAATGTCCGCGGGTGACGAACAAAAAGGGCCGAATGTCCGCGGCTTCCGGGCGCTGTTCGCGCCCCGCGGACAAATTCGGCGGGATGTCCGTGGGCGAACAAAAATACCCCGGGGAGTCCGCTGGAGACGGACGACCGGGGGCACTCTTTAGCACTCTACTACACTAAAGCGAACTTTACAAAAAATTATTTGACAATTTACAGAAACAGTGCTATACTAAATATATAAGAAAGGAGGAACAGCACAATGACATTGCCTGGTGTAATATGTAAATGTGGTAGCGAAGAAATTTTCGTATCGCAATCCAACCAACACACAAAATTAATATGTGCAAAATGCGGGCGTTACATTAAATTTGCGAATAAACAAGAAAAGAACTTAATAGAAGCGATATTACAAAGAAATCCATTTAATGAAAACACAAAATAATAAAATATCAAGGAGGAACAAACAATGAAACTCAACCAAATTTGTCCACGCTGTCACCACAATGAATTCGACGTAGAGCCATCCAACTTCATAGGCTTTAAAGTAACATGCTCCATTTGTGGGAAGCGTCTCCCACAGTTCGGAAAAACATGGGCGTTATCCAAGGAGATAACTATGCGTCTAGCAGGTATGGACTTACCAATTACAGTACATCCAGAAGACACATTTTTCAATGAAAAGGGGGACTTATAATGAAGATAAATAGAAAACAATTTCAAGAATTAATGTTATTGGCTACAGGATTTCGAATCAGCTTAGATTTTGAAGGTTATTATATCTTAAATTACAGTGGTTTACATTTATATCGCTGTAGCGAAACAATCATTCTAATGAATAATGGCAATACAAGCAATACTGTGAAAATTGAATTTATAGAAGATATGGAAATTATTTTTGATAATGAAGAAGAATTAATAAGATTTTTCTCTCTTTTAATGGATGAAAAAATATCAACATGGCATTACAAGAATTTTCTAGGAAATATTTACTCAATATTGCATATAGGAATCGGGACATATCAACTTGTATCTAATACGCTTATTGTGAAATGCATAATGGAGGTAGAATAAATGAAAATTTCAAAGAAAAACTTAATGGCATTTGTGAAAAATCATGCATATGGAGAAGAAGTACTTGGTAAGGGAACCATTCGCTCACAAACAATAAATTCAGTTTTTGTGGAATTTATGTTCGGTGAGAGAGTTAGTTACAATGAAGTATGGTATAATAACCGAAGCTTTCATATTGTATAAATAAGAGAGGTGTATATTATGCCGAAGAAACCTAAAACATACGACTTTGAGGAAATCATGTCTTTGACAGACGAACAAAAAAGACAAGTAATACCACAGCTAGCATCTGTAGCGAATCAACGCTTACGAGAGTTAGAAAAGCAAGGCGAAACAAGATGGGCTTATGAGCGGGTTATAAAAGACCTCGCTCTTCCAAAAGGGGCAACTCCTCGTTTTTCTTATTCAACAACGAAGCTGAAACGGAAAGCAGCCTTAGATAACTACTTATCAAGTATTCTTCGTTTTCTAAATTCAGAAAGCTCAACAGTAACAGGAATACGAGCGATCAATAAAAGGCGAGTAGAAGCATTTAAAGAAAAAGGTTATACTATAAAAGATGAGGCTTTATTTATTGACTTTTTAAAAAGCGGAATATTTACAACTTTAGCGAATGTAGCGGCTTCTGAATTCATTTTGGAGGACATAGATTTAGCTATGGAGCAAGGATATACACTAGACGAAATCATGACAGGTTATCAAGCGTTCATAGATAGAGATTTATCTTTGCAAGGCATGCAAGCAGTTAGGCGATCCTATCGAAGAAGTTCCAAACGAAGGAAGGACAGAAGAAATAAGCAATAAAGGCGGTAAAAAAAAAAATGCGAAAATTATTAGTTGACACAATACAAGGGAAAAAAGAAGAAACAGTATTCAACTTAAATGATTTTCCATTTAAACATTTAGATACGTGTGATTTATGCAAAAAAGGAACTCATAGAAAATACTATAACGTACCATCTGCATTTGACATTGAAACGACAAATGTAGATGGCGTAAAAAACGCAAAAGGAGAATATATCGTTTCTCCTTTTGCTTTCATGTATCATTGGCAATTTTGTCTTGATATATTTGTAATTTTCGGCAGAACATGGGAAGAGTTCAGTGAATTTTTTGACAAATTGTCCGAAGAATGTGGGGGGTTTACGTTATGTGTCTATGTACATAATCTTGCGTTTGAATATCAATTCATAAAAGACTTTATAGAAATTGAGAACATGTTCGCAAAGGCAAAGCGTCGACCCATGAAATTTACTTCCCACAAAGGGGCTATTGAATGGCGTTGTTCCTATTTTTTAAGTAACATGTCATTAGCTAAGTTTTGTGAATCATCGGAGCTCTGTATTCACTATAAATTACTAGGCCAGTTTGATTATAATAAAATACGAACGCCATTCACTTCTCTCAACGAAACGGAAGAGGGCTATTGTTTCAATGACGTATATGGGCTTTGCGAAGATATACGTACATTATTAAAAGAAGATACAATAGCCACAATTCCATTAACTTCTACCGGGTATGTAAGGCGGGAAGTAAGGGAAGCAATGAAAAAGAATCCTGAAAATAGGGTGATCTTTGAAAAAACGGCTCTGACTGAGGAACAATACAATATGTGCAAGGAAGCTTTTCGGGGAGGCGACACACACGCCAACAGAATGTATGCAGGCAAAATTTTATTAAATATTGATTCCTATGACATGACATCTGCTTACCCAAGTTCTATGGAATTAGATTTATACCCTATGTCTAAATTTGTGAAAGTAGAGCCAAAGAATGACGAAGAGTTTTATAAAATGCTTGATAAATACGCATGTTTAATGCGGGTCAATTTTTTCAACATAGAATGTCAGCATTGTGCCCCATCTCCATATATACCGATAGCAAAGTGTAATAAATTTAGAAAGCCCAAAAATGATAATGGGCGTGTACTAAAAGCGGATTATTTGAATATAACATTAACAGAGTTAGATTTCGAAATAATAGAAAATATGTATGAGTATGAATCATTTTCTATAGAAAGAATGTACATAGCGAAAAAAGACCATCTTCCATATGAGCTAAGGAAAGTTACGTTTGAATATTTTAAAATGAAAACAGAATTAAAAGGCGTAGAGGGGCAAGAATATTTTTACATGAAAAGTAAAAATAGAATTAATTCTATCTTTGGAATGATGGTAACTGCAATTGATCATGCTGAAATTGAAACAGACGGGCATGAATGGACAGAGCGTAGTTGCGACATCAAGAAAGCATTAGAGGACTATTATAAAGCACCAAATTCATTTCTTCCATACCAATGGGGGGTATGGGTTACTGCATACGCACGTTACCGTTTAAATAAAATGAGGGAGAAACAAAGGATAAGGACAGTCTATAATGATACGGATAGTTTAAAAGGGATCAATTACAACAAAGAAATATTTGACGAAGAAAATAAACTAATTATACAACAATGTAAAGAAAATGAGATTCCGTTATTTGCCTATAATAAAAAAGGCGAAATTCAATATATGATGGTATGGGATCATGACGCCCACTACGAACGTTTTAAAACATTAGGCGCTAAGAAATACGTATATGATGAGAGAAATAAAAAAGGGGAACTAGAATTTCACATCACAATATCAGGAGTAGACAAGAAAAAAGGAGCGGAAAGAATCGGATGCGTTGAACATTTTGACGTAGCTCAGTTAAATAAAGAAAACGCAATCGGAGTTATGCAAGACATCGGGAGAAAGACATCTTATTATAATGAAGAAGAAATTCATACAATGGAAATAAATGGCGAGCGTTTCACAACGGCGAGTAACATTGCCATGATAGATACTACTTATGAGTTAGGTATCACCGATGAGTATTACAATGTATTAAAAAATTATTTTGATATTTCCGCAATTTGCTATTGACATAATTAGAAATTCATGCTATAGTATATATAGAAAGAGAAAAGGAGAGAACAACAATGAATAAAAAAGTCAAAAACGTATTAGAAACATTAAACGCAATTCTTAAAGAAAATGCTGGAAAGAGAATTTCAATAGTAGATGGGGGAGACATCCTTAAATTTAATAATTACGGATACTATGTTACACTATACAAAGGCAAAGTAGTTCTTTGCGATAATATAGGCAAACCATTAAAAGTGATTATATCAGACAACGATAAAGAAGCATTATTATTTATTAAAGCTGGTAATACAGATTATTGCGTTACAATAATGGATATAGAAAGCGAAACTATTTCAATTACATTATAAAGTCGAAACTTGGCGAGTGTGCTCGAACCTTTTAACCTAACCCAACGATTACCCCGTGATGCTCATTGTGTTTAGCCATGCACATATGAACTCCTTTCAAAAATCTCCACTCGCCAAGTCTACCGGAAACAGGCGATCCGGTACTGATGAGACAGCCTAAATAGAATTACATTCGTGTCAAGAAAAAACAGGAAAGGAGGAAACAGAAATGAAAAGAAGTGATTATTATTTCACACGTTCCATTACAACTGGTTATGTTTATGGAATTTATCAAAAGATCGACGGCCAGCTCGTCAAAGAGGGAGACGTTACAACGTCTACTATGATTCGATCCAACAAAACAATGGAGAGTGTTATCACAGAATACTTTAAATCACTTGGTGAAATCTTAGAAGATGTGAAAAAATATGTATGCGTATTGGATCATACAAATACATCCGTATACGGAATCAAGACAGAAGAAGATTTCTTAAAAGTAGCAGAAAAAATCGAAGAATAAAAAAAAAGGAGAACACAACTATGTATAATGTAAATTTTGTAAGTGATGATATTGTATCAGCAATGGGATATGCCGTACCATTCAAAGAGATGGCAGGAAAAACGATTACTGCCGTAGGTGCTTGCATCATGGACGTAGACGACCATGAGATTACATTTATTAAAGGGGACGATGGAGAATACTACAGCGGATCATCTGAGCCAGTCCGCAAATCCATGAAAGCGCTGTTAAAAATGTTTACGGAAGAAATGGAAAATGGACTGAAAAAACCACAGGATTTCAAATATACAGTTGAATTCGATCAGGGCGGTTCAGGAACAAGAAAATATATCATTGCGAAATGCAAGAAGTGTTAATAAATAGAAAGAGGGAGTTTCACTCCCTCTTTAAAAAATAGAAAAGAGAGGTACTTTACATGACACATTTTTCTTTTATATCAACTTATATTGAGCCATTCATGGGAATTATTCTATTAGCAGTTTTACTATATGGTCTTGTCTTACTAGTGGAGCTGGTTTTTTATTTATCACTAGATATACTGCAATTTATAATCAGGAGGGCGAAGCGTCATGCCAGACGTAAAAAGAAAAGAAGATTACATAGACGTAAGTAAATATTACGACTACGAGCGCATATTAAGTCAAAAAGATTCAGAAGGCCTTGTCCCATCCACATACATGATAGACACAAATAGAGGTGACGGGAAAACGACATCTTTTCTGATCGATGCTCTTCTACGCTTCTATAATAACTCATACGAAACGGTATATCTGTTCAGAGAAAAACAAGAATGTAAAATGGTTCCTTATATGTTCGAAGATGTGTTCAACACTTATCCAGAACTTTCAGGGGAGTTCAAGCGAGAGGAAATAGCTGATGGAATTATACAGCGTTATAGATTAAATGGGAAGCCATTCGCTTTAGGTGTATGTTTAAAAGATGAGGATAAAATAAAAAGAATATCCGGCTTATTCTTTAACGCAACAAGAGCGATTTTCGAAGAGTTTCAGACAGAAAGCGGAAAATATCTAACTAATGAAGCTGTAAAACTCCAATCTATCTTTACATCTATGAACCGTGGAGGTGGGAAGCGAGACCGAAACATGAAACTAATCATGCTGGGAAACCACATTTCCTTATTAAATCCCCACTATGTTATGAGGGGAATTCATAAAAAATGGAACCCCAGCCAACGTTATTACAGGGGAAAAGGCTGGGTGACAGAAATACATTACAACCAGTCAGCGGCAGAAGAAATCCAGAATTCCGCTATGTTCCGTTCTTTCGTTGACGAGAACGGATCCAACCGTTACGGGAACATGATTTCCGGCGATAACTATTTATTTGAGGCGGGAATTTTTATTGAACAACCCGTTGGGCGTTCTCATTATTTATGCACATTGAAGCATAACAATGAATATTTTGGGGTATGGGAGTACTATCAGCAGGGCGTTCTATACGTTTCACGGAAAACCGCAAAATACGATCAAGTTATCATTACATTCAACGCTGGCGACCATTCCACCAATACCATGATGCTAAACCGTTATTCTTTTCAATTCAAGCTATTTAAAAAAGCGTTTGAGGGAGGCTATCTCTATTTTGAGGACGATAGAAGTAAAATTGCTATTTTTGACATTTTGGGCTTGACGTTATACCAATAATATGCTATATTAATCATAGGAACACAATCCATGCGATAGCGCAAAAATAAAAGACCGAGCCTTAAATGGAAGTCGTTAAGGGAGGGTGGTTCCTCTAGTCATGGAATAGTTCTCGAAACTGCCTGTTACGATACTTTCTCAAGAATGTATTGTAACAGGCTTTTTCTTTTATGCGCTATCAAAAAAACGCAAAGGAGGTGGCCTTTATGCTAGGAACTCTTCTTACCACATCTTCGGACGTTGAAATCATTCAGGGGCTTGTCGAGAATTTAGGCGTTCCAGTAGTTATCATTATTGCGATGGGTGCCTTTATCTGGTTTATGTACACGCAAAACCGGGAAGATCGCATCGACAGTGAAGAACGCTGGCAAGAACTATTACTAGATGAGCAAGAACGTCATCAAGAGGAAATGAAGCAGTTCACAGAAGCGCTGAACAATAACACGGTAGCGCTTACAAAACTTACTACACTATTAGGGGGTGAGAAAGATGAGCCTGAACGGAATTGACATTTCCCATCACCAAGGAGAAGCAGGAATGACCGTTTCCATTTTTGAAAAAATGTCTTTTGACTTTGCCATTATGAAAGCGACAGACGGCACAAGATTTGTAGACGCATGGTGCGACAAATATTATCAATCGGCAAAGAAAAGAGGAAAACTCCTTGGAGTATACCATTACGCAAATGGAACAAATGCGGAAAAAGAAGTCGATTATTTTCTCACGCACTGTAAAAACTATGTGGGAGAAGCGCTCATTGCCCTAGATTGGGAGAAATCCTATAACCAGTCATTCGATAATCCAAACTGGGCGAAACAATGGTTAGACATCTTCTATGAAAAAACAGGCATTCGCCCTCTCATCTACATGAGTGATAGCGTAACTGAGGCGCATAACTGGTCGGACGTAGCCAAAAATTATGGGCTATGGATTGCCCAATACCCCGACGATTCTATCGTCCATGGGTATCAATCAAATCCATGGCGTGACGGAGACGGCCAAGGAGCGTTCGCTATCACAGCGATACACCAATACACCGCAACAGGGCGCATATCCCCGTGGACAGGAAACCTAGACTTAGATATCGCCTATATGTCAAAAGAAGCATGGGGGAAATACGCAAAAGGAAACGGCACTTACAAGCCTGACAGCGCCGGAGGCGCTGGAAGCACTGGAGACAACTCTAGTTCAGTCGATTCCCTTGTAGGAAAAGAGATTACAGTAAAGGTCACAGGAGTGAAGTGAAGTCCAGTCCAGTCCTGTGCTTTCCACTCCACTCCACTACACATGCGGTTGAGTTAGCGAATGCGAGCGGAGCGAGTATGAGCTTACATGCTGTTGAGTTGGTGAGTGCGTAGCACGAGTCTACTAACAGCGGTGCTCTTGGAGCACTAACCACGGTGCCGACATCCGGCGTAGCCGGATTAGGTACTGATTGCGAATTTCCTTGTAACTAGTAAACCAATATTTTCATAACTGCATTTGTCTACAAGTTCGTTCATATGTTCTTGACTTAGCGAGTGCGTAGCACGAGTTTACATGCTGTTGAGTTGGTGAGTGCGGAGCACGAACCTACTAACAGCGGTGCCCTTTAGGGAAGTAAGAACGATACCGCTTTCGGTATTAAAATTTATCTACAGGAGGTTTCGTACATGGCATGGATCGTAGCTGAATCAAGACCGCTGAATAGCGAAGAAATGAGGAATAACGCTCAAGAGCAAGCGAATTATATGATTAATTTCGGTTTTACTGCCAACGCAATCTCCGCTATTTTGGGAAATGAGCAATCAGAATCAACAATTAATCCCGGTAGATGGCAAAGCGACATTGTCGGAAATATGTCAGGCGGTTTCGGACTTGTTCAATGGACCCCGGCGACAAATATTATTAATTGGTTGACTGCCCGTGGACTGCCTAGGACAGACGGTAACGGACAATGTTTGTGGCTTGCTACGGAAAGCGGGAACGGCCAGTGGATTCCTACTGGCGCTTATCCGCTTTCTTGGGATGAGTTCAAGAACTCAAAGCAGTCCCCGGAATATTTGGCAAGGGCGTTTCTCTACAATTTTGAACGTCCTGCCGATCCGGCAGCCACAGCGGCGGCGAGAGCTAGACAAGCCCTAAACTGGTTCAATACTCTCGATTGGAGCGGGGCAGGGTGAATCTATACCGCTCGCCTCAGCTCTGAGGGAATAGAGGGTTCAAGATATTGGTACAGCTCTACAAACCCATTCTACCCTGACTATGGACTTCCGAACTGTACGTGTTACGCATGGGGACGATTTTGGGAGATTTCCGTACAATCCGGGGATGAGCATGTGCCGCATCTTCCTACTGGAAATGGCGGTGAATGGTGGGGCGCTGTTTCTGGATATGAAACAGGTCAGACGCCAGCGCTGGGAGCGGTTGCTTGTTTTGCAGAAGCAGGAAGCTTCGGTCATGTGGCAATCGTGGAACAAATTACGGAATGGGGATTTCGAAGTAGTAACTCAGGATATCCAAGCAGTTTTTTCTTTACAGATGAGCATAGAAAAGATAACGGCTATCTTGGAACATGGATGACAAATGGAAGATGGAGTTTTCAGGGATTTATTTATAATCCTTATGCCTGCCAATCCGTGACACCGCAACCGCCGGAAGATAGCGGAGGCTCAAAGTTATGGATGTATTGCGGGCGAATATTTTAGGAGGTGAACATTATGGCAGTTACAAAAGAACGACTGAATGAGATTTTTAATAAAATGACAGCCGATCAGGAACTTACACCTGAGTACATGGATGAACTGACAGCATATCAAGCAGAGATTTTGGGAGATCCAGACGATCAGATTGATGATACTGAAATCAAAGAAGTTCGTGAACGTGTTTCCACATTGGAAAAAGAAAACAACGATTTGAAAGCTGAAATTAGAAAACGGTTTTTCGCTGTAGCAGAAGACGCACAAGATGTAGACGGCGCAGAGGATACAGAGGAAGACGAAGAGGAAGAAACAGTGGATTATTTCACTGAGTAGAAGGAGGTATTATAAATGATTACTCAGCCATTAATGAAAGATGGAAGTACTGGCATTAAAAACTCACCTACGGCAATGGCGGCAATGGTGAATGATGTCATTGAAAAAAGTGACGTATTAAAAAACGCATTAGGCGACACGAGGGCAAACGGAGAAGACCCGTCTTCTCTTCGGCAGATTGGGCAGGTGCTTGACAGCTTGCCGAAGTATAGAAACGCCTTCCAAGTTGGCTTATGGAATATGGTAGGCATGATCCTTGTCAACAATATGTATTGGAAAAATGATGAGTGGGTTCGCAAAACGCTAAAAGGAACCTTGGAAGTGGGAGATTCCATCGAGGATATTTGGGTAGAAGTTGCTACGCCTGAGCAGTATGACGCAAATGGAACTTCTACACTGACAGACTTCAAGAAAGCGGATATTCTTTCCAGATTCCACGTTCTGAATTACCAGAAGAAATACCAGAGGACAGTAAGCCGGAAAGATTTTAGACAGGCTTTCTTTAGCTTCTCAGGGGTTTATGATTTGGTAATGCGGATTGTAGACACTATGTACAACGGAGCTAGATGGGATTATTTCCTCGCATGCAAATATCTTCTCGCACGTAAAATCAATGATGGTGTTATGAAAGTGGCTACCGTTGAGGATTTAACAAACACTGAAAATATTCAGGATTTTCTCATTCAGGTTCAGAGTGTATCAAACGATATGGAATTCCCGGACGAAGAAATGACAGAGGCAGGAAATATTAATTCTACAGCGAAAACAGACCAGCTATTTATTCCGAGAAATGACGTACAGGCAAAAGTAGGGGTAAAAGCTCTTGCGAATGCGTTTAATCTGGAATACGCTGAATACAGAGGCGTAGAATTAAAGATTAATAAATTCCAGTTTACGCCTACAGAAGAAAAGAGACTTGCGATTCTATTTGCGAATGATCCGGGATACGTTCCGCTGTCAGAAACGGAAAAAACAGCTCTTAATAGCGTATTCGCTGTACATCTTGACAAAGATTGGTTCTTCTGTATGAACTATCTGTTTGAGTTCTATGAATTCGAAGATCCATCTACACTAAAAGAAAACTTCTTCTTGCATGATTGGAAAGTGATTTCTTACAGCCCGTTTAGAAACGCTGTTGTTTATACAACACAATCTCCGACTATCACGAGTGTAACGGTTACTCCGGCTACTGCAAGCGTTGGAAAAGGCGCACAGTTGCAGTTATCCGCTGAGGTGGTAGCCACAGGCTTTGCAAGCAAGAAAGTTTCTTGGAATGTAGAGGGCGCAAATAGTGATGAGACTACAATTACACCAAATGGACTTTTAGTTGTGGGAAGCGATGAGACCGCCGACAGTCTTACTGTAAAGGCAATTTCTCTCGCTGATTCTTCGAAGAATGGCTCCGCAACAATTACTGTGCCATCGGTATAAATTTATAAGCAAGGCTGGAAAGAAAAAAAGTCCAGCCTTGCAACAGTAAGGAGGAAACAATATATATGCCAGTCGTAACGCCTACAAACCAATTAAAATTATTGCGTGGTGTGAGATTATCAGTAGATGATCGTTATACGATTTACTGGACTAGTAAAGCAGCGCAACAAAGTTATTTTTCCTCAAAGGCAGTTCATAGCGAGAATAATTTAACGTATTTATACGTTGGAGAAAACACTCTGGAAATTGATGGATGCTCAGAAGATTACACGGATGTAAACTATATGATGTTTCAGAATAGTCAGTTTGGCGATCGCTGGTACTATGCATACATTACGTCCATTGAGTTTGATTCCCCAGAAAGCGCTGTAGTGAAGTTTGAGCTTGATTATTGGCAAACATACTTCTTTGACTTACAAAACAACGCTTGTATGGTACTGAGAGAGCATGTAAGTAATGATGCGATAGGGACGCATATTAAAGCGGAGCCTGTAGATACGGGATTTCCTGTTATCAGCAATTTAGTATATGATGATATTATGGAGCAACCAGCATTAATTTTAGCCAGCTCCTTTGACCCAACGTCTGAGGGATATGATGACGTAGAAGGCGGCGTGTATGGGGGTATTTATTCCGGTGTGAAGCTTACTTCGTACAGTATGTACGATAGCAGTAAAATTGATGATTTGAATACGGTATTAAAAGGAGCCGCCGCTAATAACAAAGCGAGCGGGATTGTAGATTTATTTGTATTCCCAGAAGCGTATTTTACAACAAAAAACGCTCCCGTATCGAAAGAAAAATCATACCCAAAATATTATGGCTCATTCGATGGATACACCCCACATAATAATAAACTTTATGTATATCCTTACAATTACATGGTTCTTTCCACTACAAACGGAGTGCAGAAAGAACTTCGCTTCGAATTATTCGGAGGTAATACTTGCGATTTCCTGTTTTTCGGTAGCCCTTACAACACTCCGCAAATTATAGCAGCCCCTATGAATTATAACAATACTGGTGCTACGGATACGGCCGTCAATTTAACGGAATCCGTAGTATTAGAGGGATTCCCTCACTGCTGTTATAATATTGACAGCTTTAAAGCGTACATTGCTCAGAACGGTGGTTCTATGGCTATTGGTATGCTATCTAACGCATTCGCAATCGGCGCTGGCGCTGTGGGAGGTGTTGCAGGATTTGGAGCTGTTTCCGCTGGTATTAGCGGAATGGCGGGGAATGTAAATAATCTTCTTGTACAGGCGAACAAGCCGCCTCAAACGAGA
>OGRS01001643.1_pt1 | contig 12398 bp, 10 predicted proteins | sample 1553561 | NCBI WGS metagenome assembly OGRS01 (sample SAMEA2580103, study PRJEB22360) | human gut metagenome | biome: human gut; feature: human-associated habitat; material: faeces | place: Denmark | collected 2008/2010
CAAGCAATCAAAAAAGCAGATACCGCTGTCCAAATGTATAAAAATGGTGAGCTAGACACAGCAAATATCTCAGCAACATCATCTATCTACAAAGCTAATAAAGGTAACAAAGATGCCGTTCCAGTTCCAGAAGCTCGTATGACTTACATCGTTTATAACGAAACTGGTTCAGTAGTTCCTCTCGCTAATGAAAAAATCCGTCAAGCGCTTAACCTAGCGACTGACCGTAAAGGAGTTGTCGAAGCAGCTATTGATACAGGTTCAAAACCTGCCACAGCTCTTGCAACACCAGGTCTTGCTAAATTAACTGATGGTACTGACCTTTCTAAATATGTTGAACCAGGTTATAAATATGATGAAAAAGCTGCCGCTAAATTATTTAAAGAAGGTCTAGCAGAACTTGGAACAGACTCAGTTAAATTGACAGTGACTGCTGATTCAGATGATGCTGTGACAAAAGCAGCTGTTGACTACATCAAACAAAGCTGGGAAGAAGCTCTTCCAGGATTGAAGATTGAAGAAAAATTTGTAACTTTCAAACAACGTCTTGAAGATACTAAAAACCAAAACTTTGAAGCTGCACTAGTTTCTTGGGGCGGAGATTATCCAGAAGGGTCAACATTCTATGGCTTGTTCTCATCAACTTCGGCATACAACTATGGTAAAGTATCTAGTGATGAATTTGATGCTGCTTATAATAAAGCACTCACAGAAGATGCTTTGAATACAGATGCTGCTGCAGAAGATTATAAGACTGCAGAAAAAGTTCTTTACGAAGGTGCACACTACAACCCAATCTTCTTCCGTAGTACAAAATGGCTTCAAAATCCATCTCTTAAAGGACTTGTTCGTAACTCAACAGGTCTAACAGTGGACTTTAGTCATGCTTATAAAAAATAAGCATTAGAATTTAGTTTAACCAAATAAGCCCAACAGATATTTTGGCTTATTTTTTGTGCGTGATATTTATACTTTTTATGTAAAAACATGTAAAATGATGTTAGCTTTTATACAGTGAAAAATGCTTTGAGAAGTATGATTATTTGAGTGATTAAAACTCTAATAATCGCTAAAAATGATAAAAGAAAACTGATTGTAAATCACCAAAAAAGTGAATTTTTATAAAATAATGAACAATTTTCAGCACTATTAGTCTAAATGTCTGCAAAATGAGTGAAAAATAAGTGTAAGCAATCTTTTTGAAATTTTAATTAATTTACAAATTTTCTGTATTTTTAGAAAATATTGTGTTATAATACCTTGTATACCGAAAGAAAGTTATATGGTAGGAGGATCCATTATGGATATTAAATCTTTAAAACGTGTCGGTCTTGGGGCTGTCACATTGTTGTCTGTTGCTACACTAGCAGCATGTGGTGGAAATAACTCATCATCAAAATCTGCTAGCAAAGATATCAATTGGTTCGTGCCAACTGAAATCAGTACTCTTGATATTTCTAAAGTAACTGATACTTACTCATCAATTGCTATTGGTAACTCAGGAAGTAACCTTCTCCGTGTTGATAAAGATGGAAAATTGCAACCAGATTTGGCTAAAAGTGTTGATGTTTCAGAAGATGGTTTGACATACACTGCGACATTGCGTGATGGTCTTAAATGGTCAGACGGTAGTGATTTGACTGCAGAAGATTTTGTTTACACATGGCAACGTATTGCAGATCCAAAAACTGCTTCAGAATATTCTTACCTAGTATCAGATGCTCATGTATTGAACGCTGATGAAGTTATTTCTGGTACAAAAGGTCTTGATGAACTTGGAGTTAAAGCCGACGGAAACAAAGTTATCTTTACTTTGTCTAACCCATCTCCACAATTTATGAGCCTTCTATCATTTGCTAACTTCATGCCACAAAGTAAAGCATTTGTTGAAAAAGCAGGTGATGACTATGGTACAACATCAGAAAAAGCTTTGTACTCAGGTCCATATACTGTTAAAAAATGGAACGGTACAAGCGGTAACTTCACACTTGTGAAAAACAAATATTACTGGGATGCAAAAGACGTTAAAACTAAGAAAGTAAACGTCCAAACAATCAAGAAACCTGATACAGCTGTTCAAATGTACAAAGATGGTGACGTTGATACAGCAAACATTTCAAATACAGAAGCTACATTCAAAGCAAATAAAAATCGTGACGATGTAGTTACAGTTCCAGAAGCAACAACAGCTTACATGGTTTACAACCAAACCGGTACAGTTACTGCTTTGAACAATACTAAAATCCGTCAAGCCCTTAACTTAGCAACTGACCGTGAAGGTATCGTTAAAGCTGCTATCGATACTGGTTCAAAAGCTGCAACAGCGCTTGTTCCAACAGCTCTTGAAAAACTTCCTGATGGAACAGACTTGACTAAATACGTATCACCTGGTTACAGCTATGATAAGAAAGAAGCTGCAAAACTCTTCAAAGAAGGTCTTTCAGAACTTGGTACAGACTCAGTTAAATTGACTATCACAGCTGACTCAGATGCACCGGTTGCAAAAGCTTCAGTTGACTACATCAAACAAACTTGGGAAGAAGCTCTTCCAGGATTGAAAGTTGAAGAAAAATTTGTTACTTTCAAACAACGTCTAGAAGATACTAAGAACCAAAACTTTGATGTTGCTCTTGTTCTTTGGGGTGGTGACTATCCAGAAGGTTCAACATTCTATGGACTCTTCACAACTGATTCATCATACAACTACGGTAAATTCTCAAATGCTGATTACGATGCTGCATACAAAAAAGCAATCACTACTGATGCATTAGATGCACAAGCTGCTGCTGATGATTATAAAGCTGCTGAAAAAGCACTTTACGATAACGCACTTTACAACCCAATCTACTTCCGTAGCACTAAGTCACTTCAAAATCCTGACCTTAAAGGTCTTGTTCGTAACTCAACAGGATTGCAAGTTGACTTCACTTACGCATACAAAAAATAAATCATTCTAGTAATAATGAGACAAGGTTCGAGCCTATCGAGTCTTGTTTTTTTATGACTTAAAAAATGGTACAATGAAAGTATCATATTAGTAAAAGGAAATATATGCGTTTAGATAAATTTTTAGTTGAAGTAGGTCAGGGCTCACGCACAGAAGTCAAACAGCTTCTTAAGAAAAAGCAAGTCTCTGTCAATGGAAAAATCGAAACCTCTCCTAAGACACAAATCGATGAAAAAGTAGATCAAGTCATTTGTCGGGGACAAAATCTGTCTTATGAAAAATACGTTTATTACATGCTTAATAAACCAAAAGGGGTCATTTCTGCAACCGAGGACAATCATCATAAAACGGTCCTAGATTTGCTGGATAAGACAGCTTGGGATAAAGAAGCCTTTCCCGTTGGGCGATTAGATATTGATACTCATGGGCTTTTGCTTTTAACAAATAATGGTAAACTTGCTCATGTTATGCTTTCGCCTAAAAAGCATGTTGATAAGTTGTATCGTGCTAAAGTAGCTGGGATTATGACAGCAGAAGATGTCGAACGTTTTGCTAAAGGCATCGAGTTGAAAGATTTCACGTGTCAACCAGCGCAACTAGAGATTTTAGAAATTGATGAAGTTACAAAGACAAGCTTAGTTGCTATCACAATCAAAGAAGGAAAATTTCACCAAGTCAAACGCATGGTTTTAGCTTGTGGCAAGGAAGTCACAGATTTAGAACGTTTGAGTATGGGGCCATTACAGTTGGATGAAAATTTATCACTCGGTGAGTGGCGTCGATTGACAGCAGAAGAGCTAGCGAAACTAGAAGTATTTGACATTGAATTGTAAATTTCTTGCAGTACTTATTTGATTATTTAGCCTAATCATGTTAAGATAATAGTAATAAAATCAATTGAGCGAGGTGTATTAAGGTGGCATTTGGTGAAAACGGACCACGTAAAAAAACAGCGTTTGAAAAACTGACTTTAGTAGTTGTTATCTTAATGGTTCTAGTAACTGTAGGTGGTCTTATTGCGACTGCTATTGGTTCAATTATTTAAAGAACGCTGAAGAGGCGTTTTTTTATGCTTTTGCACATCCAATTTTAATGCAATTGTTATTACAATGAAAGAATAGGAATTAATAATGAGTATGTTTTTAGATACTGCCAAAATCAGCGTTAAAGCTGGTCGTGGTGGTGATGGCATGGTTGCCTTCCGTCGTGAAAAATATGTCCCTAATGGCGGTCCTTGGGGAGGTGACGGTGGTAAAGGTGGTTCAGTCATCTTTAAAGTTGACGAAGGACTTCGTACATTGATGGACTTCCGTTACAACCGTATTTTTAAAGCTAAATCTGGTGAAAAAGGGATGACAAAAGGAATGCACGGACGTGGTGCAGAAGACCTTATTGTTCGTGTCCCACAAGGAACAACTGTTCGTGATGCTGAGACAAATAAAGTTATCACTGACCTTGTTGAAAATGGTCAAGAATTTGTTGTGGCTCATGGTGGACGCGGTGGACGTGGTAATATCCGCTTTGCGACACCACGTAACCCTGCACCAGAAATTGCCGAAAATGGTGAACCAGGTGAAGAACGTGAACTTCAACTTGAATTAAAAATCTTGGCTGATGTTGGTTTGGTTGGGTTCCCATCAGTTGGTAAATCTACATTACTAAGTGTTGTTACAGCTGCTAAACCCAAAATCGGTGCTTATCACTTTACAACAATTGTGCCTAACCTTGGTATGGTTCGCACAAAATCAGGTGACAGCTTTGCTATGGCTGACCTTCCAGGATTAATTGAAGGAGCTTCACAAGGTGTAGGTCTTGGAACACAATTCCTTCGTCACATCGAGCGTACACGTGTTATCTTGCACGTTATCGACATGTCAGCAAGTGAAGGTCGTGACCCTTACGAAGATTATGTTTCAATCAATAATGAACTTGAAACTTACAACCTTCGTTTGATGGAACGTCCACAAATCATCGTTGCTAACAAAATGGACATGCCAGAAGCAGAGGAAAACTTGAAAGTCTTCAAAGAAAAATTGGCAGCAAATTACGATGATTTCGATGAAATGCCAATGATTTTTCCAATTTCAAGCTTAGCTCACCAAGGTTTGGAAAATCTGATGGAAGCAACAGCAGAATTGCTTGATAAGACTGATGAATTCTTGCTTTACACTGAAGATGACATGATTGGTGAAGAAGTTTACTACGGATTTGATCCAGACGAACGTCCGTTTGAAATTTCACGTGATAACGATGCTGCTTGGGTATTGTCAGGTGAAAAACTTGAAAAACTCTTTGTCATGACAAATATGGAACGTGATGAATCAGTTATGAAATTTGCCCGTCAATTGCGCGGTATGGGTGTCGATGAAGCCCTTCGTGAACGCGGTGCTAAAGACGGAGATATCGTTCGTATTGGTAACTTCGAATTCGAATTCGTGGATTAATATAAGATACAAAGTCCGTTAAGCGAGCAAAGCAAAAATAGGAATTTTAACGAAGAACAATGAGCTCTAGATAAAATTCCCTTTTTTGCTAGGCTCGTAGGACGTGTTTGATTGATATGTTAGCTATTACTAATTGGTATACTAAGTATACTAATTAACAGTTGTGGCAAGCTCTATGGAGCGTTGCCTAGGCATCTTACTAGTTCGAAAATGGATTAGTATTTTACGTAGTAGCGGGTGTTTATCAACGATAACAAGTTTTATAGATATATTTAAATGGGAGGTTCTTATGGGTGATAAACCGATATCTTTTCGAGATAAAGATGGTAATTTTGTATCAGCAGCCGATGTTTGGAATGCTGAAAAGCTAGAAGAACTTTTCAATACTCTTAATCCAAATCGACGTTTGCGTTTGGAGCGCGAAAAATTAGCTAAAGAAAAAGCAGGCGAAGCAGAAGACCAAGAATCTTAATCTGTACCCCTACTTAAGCTCAGCTTCTTGGCTGGGCTTTTTTAGTTGTTGTTATAGTTGTTGTTAACTGAGGTAAGCAGTGAAATATTTTAACTGATTAATTTTTAGCATAAGAGCCTCTCTTTCAAAAAAAACACACTCTACCATAGTAGGTAGAGTGTGAATCTCATTATGGTCAACATTAAAAATACCCAACACGCCTGATGGATAAGCAAGAGAATAGAGAAGTGCACTAAAAACAAAACCTGATATGGTATACCAAAACGTTTTGCTCTTAGTTGTTCATCGTTAAATATCCTCCTACTTGATTTGCTTTCATTTTAGGAAAAGGATGCTCTTTTTGTCAAAGAATATACGAAAATCCCCAGTCAAAAAGCTGAGGATTTTTGAAATTAATAATTCTCAGCTCGAACTTCGAAGTAGGATTGAGCGTGAGTGCAGACTGGGCAAACTTTTGGTGCTTTTGTACCAACAATAATGTGACCACAGTTGCGGCATTCCGAAAACTTAACTTCGCCCCTTTTAAAGACCGCAGCAGTTTCGATATTTTTGAGAAGAGCACGGTAGCGTTCTTCGTGGTGCTTTTCAATTTCAGCAACCATGAGGAATTTTTTAGCAAGTTGAGGGAAAACTTCTTCTTCGGCTGTTTTGGCGAATTCAACGTACATATCTGTCCATTCGTAGTTTTCACCATCTGCAGCAGTTTCCAAGTTTTCGGCAGTATCACCGATGCCAAAGAGTTCTTTATACCACATTTTGGCGTGTTCTTTTTCGTTGTCAGCAGTCTTCAAGAAAAGTTCTGCGATTTGTTCAAAGCCATCTTTTTTTGCTCTTGAAGCAAAGAAAGTGTATTTGTTGCGTGCTTGAGATTCACCAGCAAATGCAGCTTATAAATTTTTTCGCTTTGAGTACAAGTATACTTAGACATATAAAAGTCCTCCTTATATTAAACAGTAGTTGCCTACTGATTTTACACAGAAAAAAGTTATGGATTTGCTACCTTGGCGCTCTTATCTCGCTTAAAAAGGAGTTTTCTATCAATATAAGTGAGGTAATCCCTAAGCTATTAGGGTGAGGTTTAGTTTGTAGCTTATCTTGATAACTTACCTTCAGTCTACCAAAAGCAAAAATGGAAGTCAAAGTTTTAATAAAGATTGTTAAAAGAAAATATTGTCATTTGGTCAATATGAAGGTATCAAAAAACTAGGTCTTAAAACCTAGTTTTTTGATTTATTAGACGTTCAATACTTTGTTCAAGAAGTCTTTTAGACGTGGGTGTTGTGGGTTATCAAAGATTTGCTCTGGTGTTCCATCTTCAATAAATTGTCCACCGTCTGTAAAGATGACACGGTTGGCAACTTTACGAGCAAATCCCATTTCGTGAGTAACGATTAACATGGTCATGCCTTGCTCTGCCAAGTCTTTCATAACACCAAGAACGTCACCAACCATTTCTGGGTCAAGTGCAGAAGTTGGTTCGTCAAAGAGCATGATATCAGGATTCATTGCCAAGCTACGTGCGATAGCGACACGTTGTTTTTGACCACCAGATAGGCTATCTGGTTTGGCATCGCGTTTATCAGCAAGACCAACTTTTGCAAGAAGTTCCATAGCGTGTTTTTCAGCATTTTCTTTGCTTTCTTTTCCTAATTCGATAGGAGCGAAAGTGATGTTTTCAAGAACAGTCATGTGTGGGAAAAGGTTGAAGTGTTGGAATACCATACCGATGTTTTCACGAACTTTATCGACGTCAGTATTTGGATCAGATAGTTCATAACCGTCGACAATGACTTTACCACTTGTGATTGTTTCAAGAAGGTTAAGCGTACGAAGGAAAGTTGATTTACCAGAACCAGAAGGTCCAATGATGCAGACAACATCACCTTCGTGGAATTGTGTTGTAATTCCTTTTAAGACTTCATTATCTCCATAAGATTTATGCAAATCTTGTACATCAATTTTTAATTCTGCCATTATTTAAGCCTCTTTTCTAGACGTTTTGCTAAACGAGTCAAAAGGGTGATCATTACAAGGTAGATGATTGCTAAGATAGCGTACATTCGGAATGATTGGTAGTTACGTGCAATAATGATTTTACCAGTTTGGAAGAGTTCAACAAGACCAATTGCAGAAACGATTGTTGTATCTTTAAGTGAGATAACAAATTGGTTGATGAAGTTTGGTAACATTAAACGAACTGCTTGTGGCAAGATAACTTTTTTCATTGTCTTACCGTATGAAATACCAAGGCTTCGACTTGCTTCCATTTGTCCTTTTGGAACAGCTTCAATACCACCACGAACGATTTCAGCGATATAAGCACCAGCATTCAATGAAAGAGCGATAGTAGCAGCAAGGAAATCATTGATTGGGCTTTGGTGTCCTGTCATTGATTCAATGAGGTTCGGAATTCCCCAGAAGATGAATGCAGCAACAATCATCAATGGAATACCACGTACGACGTCAACAAAGATTGCTGAAATTGTACGAAGGACTTTGTTTGGAGCAACTGCCATCATACCAAAGATGATACCGATAACCATAGCGATTGCAAATGAAATTAGTGTTAGACTAAGAGTTGTTCCAAGACCTGTAAGCAATTGTGAGTAGTTGTTTTTGATAAGTCCCCAAATTGTTGTTTCATCAACGCTTGATGATGTTGATTTTTTAGAATCAGTTGAACCAAGGTATTTGCTTACGATTTTATCGTATTCACCTGATTTGACAAGTGCAGCAAGACCGTTGTTGAACATTTCAAGCAATTCTGGGTTAGCGCCTTTGTTTACGGCAAATCCGTATTCACCAGATTTTTCACCATCGATTGGTGTATCAAAGTTACGACCTTGTTTGATAGCATAACGAAGGACAGCTTCATCATCCATAAGGGCTTCGATTGAACCAGAGTTCAAACTATCATACATTGTAGATGCTTCATCAAAGGCACGAAGTGTGTAGCCGTATTGAGCAGCGTGTTCTGACAACCATGTGTAAGATGATGTACCATTTTTGGCACCAACAGTTTTACCGCTTAAGTCATCGTATGATTTTACTGAGCTTTCCTTTTTAACAGCAAGCAAGATGTTTGAAGTGTAGTAAGCATCTGAGAAATCAAAGATTTCTTTACGCGCATCAGTGATTGACATACCAGCCATAACACCATCAGCTTGACCAGTTTGGACAGCGTTAAGTGCTGCATCAAAACCTGGGTTTGAGATTTCAATGTTAAAACCTTGTTGTTTTGCGATAGCTTTGATTAAGTCAACGTCGATTCCTTCATATTTACCTGAGTCATTTTGGTATTCAAATGGGGCAAATGAAGAATCCATAACGATTTTATAACTTGATTTGACTGGAGTTGCTTTTGCAGAAGCGTCACCAGATAATTTTAGGCTGCTTGAGGCAACAACACTTGATTGATCAGCAGCTTTATCAGAATCACCGAGCCATTTTGCCATGATAGCATCGTAAGTACCATCTTTTTTCATTTCAGCAAAAGCTTGGTTAAATTCGTCGATGAGGTATTCGTATTTGCTTCCTTTTTTAACAGCAAAAGCGAAGCTTCCGACTTTTTCACCGTCGATGTTGATAGCGTAGTTTTTACCTTGGCTAATAGCGTATTGGACAACAGGTTGGTCATCCATAGCAGCGTAGATAGAACCAGCATCTAGGCTGTTGTTCATCAAGTCGCTTGTATCAAAAGTTTTGATTTTATAGCCATATTTCTTTTGATTTTCTTTAAGGAATGCTTGTGCAGCAGTTCCGTTTTTAACACCAACAGTTTTACCTGACAGTTGTTTATAGTTAGACACTTTAGCATCACTACGAGTGTAGACAACAACAGCTGTATCGTAATAAGTATCTGAGAACGTGAAGACTTTTTTACGAGCTTCTGTGACTGTTGTACCAGCCATAAGGGCATCGGCTTGACCAGCTTGAACAGCATTAACTGCTGCGTCGAAACCAGGGAATGTCATATCGATATTCCAACCTTCTCGGTTTGCGACTTCGTTAATAATGTCAACGTCAATACCTTTATAAACTTGATCTGAATCTTTGAATTCGAATGGGGCGTAAGCTGTGTCTGACACGATACTAATTGTATCAGCGTTAGCATTTGCACCAAACACAAAGATTGCAGAAACCATTGCTAGCATAATAGCTTTCAATTTGTGCTTCATGTTAGTCTCCTTTAGAATAGATTACATTAATTATATCAAAATTCAGACACTTAAGCAACTTAAGTTTTTATCTCATGTTAGAAAACCTAACATTAGAAGCAAGAGTGAAGAAGAAGCCATATCAAATGGGAGTATTTTACCTTTATTTATGATAAAATGAAGGTAATAAAGACAGTTTGAGGAATACTATGATAGATAGAATAGAAGATAATCATTTTAAATTAGTCTCAAAATATGAGCCTTCTGGTGATCAGCCACAGGCAATTGAGACTTTAGTTGATAATATTGAAGGGGGAGAAAAAGCTCAGATTCTTCTCGGAGCAACAGGTACTGGTAAGACCTATACGATGAGTCAAGTCATTGCTAAAGTTAATAAACCAACCCTAGTTATTGCTCATAACAAGACCTTGGCAGGTCAGCTCTACGGGGAATTCAAGGAATTCTTCCCAGAAAATGCAGTTGAGTACTTTGTGTCTTACTATGACTATTACCAACCCGAAGCTTATGTGCCATCAAGTGACACCTATATTGAAAAAGATAGCTCAGTCAATGATGAAATTGATAAGCTACGCCACTCAGCAACGTCATCGCTTCTAGAACGAAATGATGTTATTGTCGTTGCGTCCGTATCATGCATTTATGGTTTGGGGTCACCGAAAGAATATGCGGACAGTGTCGTCAGTCTTCGTCCAGGTCAGGAAATCTCACGTGACCAATTATTAAATGACTTGGTTGATATTCAATTTGAACGAAATGACATTGATTTTCAACGTGGTCGCTTTCGTGTGCGCGGTGATGTGGTTGAAATTTTTCCAGCCAGCCGAGATGAACATGCCTTTCGTGTCGAATTCTTCGGTGATGAAATTGACCGTATCCGAGAAATCGAAAGCTTGACAGGTAAAGTTTTAGGTGATGTTGATCATTTGGCGATTTTCCCAGCAACCCACTTCATGACCAATGAAGAACACATGGAAGAAGCCATTCAAAAAATTCTAGCAGAAATGAAAGAGCAAGTTAAGCAATTCGAAGCTGAAGGCAAACTCATTGAAGCACAGCGTATTCGCCAAAGGACAGAATATGATGTCGAAATGCTTCGTGAGATGGGCTATACAAATGGTGTCGAAAACTATTCTCGTTATATGGATGGACGTTCAGAAGGTGAGCCACCATTTACTCTACTTGATTTCTTCCCAGAAGACTTTTTGATTATGGTTGATGAAAGTCACATGACTATGGGACAGATTAAGGGAATGTATAATGGTGACCGTTCACGTAAGGAAATGTTGGTTAACTATGGCTTCCGCTTACCAAGTGCACTTGATAACCGTCCGCTTCGTCGTGAAGAGTTTGAAAGTCATGTTCACCAAATTGTTTACGTCTCAGCGACACCTGGTGATTATGAACTAGAACAAACCGATACTGTCGTTGAACAAATAATCCGTCCGACAGGTCTACTTGATCCTGAAGTGGAAGTACGTCCGACGATGGGGCAAATGGATGACCTTCTTGGTGAAATCAATGCTCGTGTTGAAAAAGGTGAACGTACCTTTATCACGACATTAACTAAGAAAATGGCAGAAGATTTGACAGATTACCTCAAAGAAATGAGTGTTAAAGTCAAATACATGCACTCAGATATCAAGACTTTGGAACGTACCGAGATTATTCGTGATTTGCGTTTAGGTGTTTTTGATGTTTTGATTGGGATTAATTTGCTGCGTGAAGGGATTGACGTGCCAGAAGTTAGCTTGGTCGCTATCCTTGATGCGGATAAAGAAGGTTTCCTTCGAAATGAACGAGGTCTGATTCAAACGATTGGTCGTGCAGCTCGTAATAGCGAAGGACATGTTATTATGTATGCTGATAAGATTACAGAATCTATGCAAAAAGCTATGGATGAGACGGCACGTCGTCGTGAAATTCAAATGCGTTACAATGAAGAACATGGTATTATCCCGCAAACAATCAAGAAAGATATTCGTGATTTGATTTCAATTTCTAAACCAAACGAAACAGACGTTGCTGAAGACACACCTGACTACAGCAGCATGAATAAAACTGAACGTAAAGAAGCTATCAAGAAACTTCAAAAACAAATGCATGAAGCTGCTGAAATGCTTGATTTCGAGCTCGCTGCTCAATTGCGTGATATGGTGTTGGAATTGAAAGCAATGGATTAGAAGGGAAAATGTAAGAAAATGTCTCGTGCACAACGTGTGATTTTAACTAATATGTGCTTAATTGAAGATGGCAAAGGCAATGTCGTCATGCAGGTTCGTGACCCAAAACGTTATCCTTGGTCAGGCTATGCTCTTCCTGGAGGACATATTGAAGCTCATGAAGGATTGGTAGAATCA
>OGRS01001652.1_pt1 | contig 12304 bp, 10 predicted proteins | sample 1553561 | NCBI WGS metagenome assembly OGRS01 (sample SAMEA2580103, study PRJEB22360) | human gut metagenome | biome: human gut; feature: human-associated habitat; material: faeces | place: Denmark | collected 2008/2010
TTATGCAATTAATGTATAAAACTTTTTAATTTTATATAATTTCTGCATTTTTTTGCTTTATTTTATTATAATTAACAAACTTTTGAAATATATTTTTTGTAAAAAGCAATATATTCATACAAAAATAGTGAGACCAGAATTTTTATTTATTCTTATCTCACTATTTTTTACTTACGATATTTTTATTTTAATGCTTTTATCACACGGAACACTTGCTCTACCGTATCTATCAAATTCTCCTGTGCATTTTTCTTCTTCATAGCATCTTCTAATGATACCGCAGATCTTACAATTGGAAAATATGCATCAATCCCTGCTTCATTGCAAGCAGTTGCACCTTTGGTCACTGCCCCTGAGAATCCCAAGACTAATTTCCCATATTTCTTCGCAAGTTTCGCTACTCCGATTGGTGCTTTTCCCATCGCTGTCTGGGCATCTAAGCATCCTTCTCCTGTGATCACGATATCTGCATCTGCTTTTGTAAAGCTTTCTTTTGCGATTTTTGCATAGTCTGCTAACCACTGATCCATATCTTTTACCATCTGCTCTGTAGCACCTTTTTGTGGGCCAAAGATCGCGCTGCAGCCCTGTTCTCCACATAATGGATTCGTTACATCATCTGACCGACTCCGTAAGTTGTTGTATATAATGGATTACGTTCTTTATCGGTTACTTGTGTGATACCTGCTGCCTGTGACATTTCCATAATGGCTGTGCTTGTTTCTTCCATATCTGGCTTTGTTGGACAGATAATTCCGTATTTGACTAAGACTGGCTTCCCTGCTGGACCAGTAACTTTAATAAATTCCATATTACCGCCCATACCATCTACCAGAGCATCGACCGTTCCTTCTCCGCCATCTGCAAGAGGTTTTATGACTACTTCTGCTTCTAAATCGACTTTTTTTATTCCTTTTTCTATAGCTTCTCCCGCCTGAATTGATGTTAAGCTTCCTTTTAGTGAATCAATCGCTACCACTATTTTCATCATAAAAACCTCGCCTATTTTCCACAACCAAACAGAAATTTTCTCAGACAATCCACAGGAATCATCGTCATTGATAACAATACTGTAACAATCCAGCCTTTTGCTCCAAATGGAATACAACTAAACATCTTTCCGATCCATATAAATACTTGAAATGGAATTGCCGCTGCGTTTACGATCATAATCTGTACCAGCATGATAATAAAAAATACTTTCAGAAAATCCGGGTTCTCATTTAATCTTTTGAAAATCCCAAATCGTTCATCCCTGACATTAAATCCGTTAAATAATGCACTAAAGATAAATAAAACAAAATATGCTGTTAAATGCTGTGCTTTATTATCAAATAGATTCGTGATCACTGGTAATTTTAAGAATAAGAAACTTAATATAACCAGCCATATCCCCATAAATCCTATCTGCGTCATCATGTCTTTGCTGATAATACCCTCATCACGTCTTCTCGGTGCTTCTTTCATATATTTTGAAAGTGCTGGTTCATTTCCAAGCATCATTGCTCCGAGCCCATCCATCACAAGGTTTACAAATAATAAATGTGTGACTTTTAATGGTTCTTCTATTCCCAAAAATGGTGCAACTGCACTGACAACAACTGCTGTCACATTGATCACTAACTGGAATTTACAGAACTTCAAGATATTATGATAGATTGTTCTTCCATACCAGATCGCATCTTTGATCGATGAGAAATCATCATCTAAGATTACGATCTTTCCTGCTTCTTTCGCAGCTTCTGTTCCACTTCCCATTGCAAATCCAACATCTGCACGTTTCAATGCTGGAGAGTCATTCACTCCATCACCTGTCATACCTACAACAAGATTCATTTCCTGACACAGGCGCACCATTCTTGACTTATCCGTTGGCAATGCTCTTGCGATCACACGGATCTGCGGTAAAATAGCTTTGACTTCCTCATCACTCATCTGATTTAACTGTGCTGAAGATAAAGCCCTGTCTGATTCATTCTTTAATAACCCTGCATCTTTTGCAATTGCTACTGCCGTCTCCAGGCGGTCTCCTGTGATCATAACAACCTGAATTCCAGCTTCCTGTACCTGCCTGATGGCATCTTTGGCTGATGGTCTGACATCGTCTCTGATCGCCACTAGTCCAATGATCACAAGGTCATCATTGATCTGATTCTTCACAAGCTCTTTTTCTGAATATCCAAAAGCAAGAACACGCATTGCTTTCGCTGCCAGGGAATCAATCTTTTGATTTAATGCTTTCTGATCGATCTCTTTGATCTGTCCATCACCATCTAGATATTTTGTTGCTTTTGCAAGCAATCGTTCTGGTGCTCCTTTATAAAATGTCTTGCCTATGCTCTCAATTCTCGCCTGACTGAACTTATTGGAAGAATTGAATCCTTGGTGGGCACTGACCTTACATCCGTCATTCCCATCTAACATACAAAATGTCTCTTCTCCAATAAATTTCAACAATGCCTGATCCGTTGCATTTCCACCAATGACCTTATGATAAACATCAAACATCGCCTGCGTATTCTTCCCGATCGCAAGGTCTAACAGCCCTTTTACCTTTCCATGCTGTCTTAATTCATTTGCAGGGATTGAAGTTCCATCCGCTGTAAAGAAATCTACAACTTCCAATTCTCCCTTTGTGATCGTTCCTGTCTTATCACTGAATAAAATATTTAAAGATCCTGCTGTCTCAATTCCTTCTGCCTTACGAACTAATACATTATGATCTAACATTTTACTTGTATTTTGCATTAATACAAGAGATATCATAAGCGGCAATCCTTCTGGTACTGCACATACAATGATCACAACCGCAAGTGACACTGCATCGATCAAATCCTGCACGACCTTTGCTGGTCCCATAGAAAAATATGCCTGAAATCCACCTGCCATTATAATAAAATATACAAAATACATAACTGCGATCACGATCGCACCGATATATCCAAACTTCGATATCTGATCAGCAAGTTTTGAAAGTTTTACCTTCAATGGAGAATCTGGTTCCTCTTCCTGCATCTCCTCAGCCATCTTCCCCATCATCGTATGAAGTCCAACCTTCTGAACATCCATTATACCTTCACCATCAAAGATCACAGCTCCACGAAACAGAGAATATGAATCGACAAATGTATCTCCTGTAATCTCTTCTGCAAGATAAACACCCTCTCCGGCTGCCTTCTTCTCACACTCCTCTGCTTCTCCATTTAAAGCAGAATTATTGACTTTCAGGTTTCCTGTATGCAAAATACCATCCGCAGGAATCTTATCCCCAGACTGCAGCAAAACCTGATCCCCAACAACCACGTCATCAACATCGATCACTGCAATCACACCATTTCTGTGTACCTTACACTGATCCTTCTTCGTACTCTTCTTCAACTCTCGATACTTTGTATCACTCGCAACCCCTGTCTTCGCTGTAACAAAAGCAACGATCAACACCGCAATGATCGTCCCCATCGGTTCATAAATCTCCGCATATCCAAAGAAAAACATCACGATCATCAACACCGCGATTGCAAGCAAGATCTTAATCATCGGATCCTGAAATGTTTCCTTAAATTCCTGCCAAAACGTCGTAGGTTCTGAATCTGGAATCTCATTGGAACCAAATTTCGCTCTTGATTCCTTAACTTCTTTATCTGTAAGCCCTTTTATATCCATGTCTCTCCTCCTAATCAAATTGACTTTCAATTTTCTTTAGTATAACAGAAAATCAAAAGAATGAAACATTTTTGTAACATTTTAGCTATTTTTTTGCAGAAGAGACTTCATCGAAATTTCCTATGAAATAAAAAATGGGCTGCTTCTGCAGCCCAATCTAATGAAAAGAGAGGATTAAAATATATATGAAAAACTATGTCTTAAGTATATCAAAATCCCCACTCCATTCAATATTCTAAATCTAAACAATTCTAAAGAAAATATAAACTTCTATAAAGAGAAAATTATCCACAGTCGGATTTAGTGTCCGCTACGTGCGAATCCGAGCGAGAGCGTGTCACCAGATAGTTTATATGAAGCGGTCTACCAACTGCCGCCTCCTCCGCCTCCGAAGCCGCCTCCTGAGAATCCTCCATCTCCTCCAGAAAAGAATTCTCCAACTCCTCCAGATTCTGATGGTTCTACAACTGTCAGGTTCTCAGAGACCACATGATCCATATAGTGCCCCATCATATAATAATGGAAATAAGGATCACTGCCGCCATAGACATACCAGTCTGGCGCAGGAAGTTTTAATGCATCCAGTTTCTTTGCATAAAGATCAAACAACCCAAATACCATGGAATAAGGCAGAATATGATAAAACATGTCTGGATGATCTTTCGCCAATACCTTCATTCGGTCTAATTCCGCAGTTTCAATAAAATCACGAAGTCCTGCAAGATACCCCATCCATTCCACACATTGGTGGGTTCTCTTCTTCATAAATGCAGTCAGGATCACTCCGATAAATGATACTGCAACGATCACAAGATACACATGGAAGAAATCAAATAATTCTCCTCTTTTTATCTTCACATAATAGTATAATCCATAGAAAATAAATCCTAGAATAGAAAGTACTGCCGATGCGATCGGAAGTCCCGTTCTTGCTCCCTTTGAGATTGCATACCATTTATCTACACTATGGCATGCAAGAAACATCCCTATAAAATACAATATCCACGCCATCAATGGAATGATCAGATTTAGGATCCCATCTGGACTAAATATCATCATAACAAATGCAAATAAACAGATCGGAAGCTGCAACAGTACAAAGGATACGATCCTTGCAACTTTCGAAGATTTTGTATAAATATTTTTCTTATGATCATATTTGATATCATCTTTCACTACCTGCACGGTATCTGCAAATTTGTACTGTAAAGAGGAAGCTTTTACTTTTTTTCTGTTCTTAAATAAAGCTTCAAACATTGTTTTCTGATATCTTGGTTCTGAGTCTGGAATATCTTTGAGTTTGATAAATTCCATATCCTTTTGACCTTTTTCCTTCATCTTCAGATAACCCTTATCTGCCCAATAAAGGATCAAGGAAATAACATCCTTATCATCCACGGAACCGTCCAGAACATATCCGACAACCGCACTGTCCATTCCTTCTGGCGGCTGATATTGAATCGATGGGATGATCTTTTCATCACGTCCGAATAAAACAAATAAGGCAGCTGTGATCACAAGAATTCCTATTGATAGTCCAAAAATCCATCGATCTACTCCAATCTCATGTTTTGCTGTAAAATATCCATCACCCAGATCACTGTAGCATGTTAATCCATTTTTAAATGGCAGTGTCTTCTTTAATGTTCCTTTAATCTGGTTCTTCTCCTCATCATATTTCAAAGTGATCACATCTTTTGCATACTTTGATTCCCCATAACGTCCATAATAGAAATTTACGCCCTTAAGATCTGTTTTCTTTGGAAAATGAATTGTAAAAGTACTTCCTTCTGGAATCTTATTTCTCCAAAGTGTCGGGAAAATATTGTAGTACAAATAATCGTAGGTATCTCCCTGATATTTTGGGATCAGTTGATACGTAAATCTATAGTTTCCTTTACTTACAGTATAATCCGCAGAACCAAACTTCAATACCTGACTATTACCGTCAGAATCTTCATCTACATCTGTCTTGCTGTCATTTGATAACAGCGTAAAATCCGCATAATAAAGTAGTTTTTTCTGATCTCCATTTTTATCGCTTGTTATGACCTTCCCTTTGTATGGAATATAACGATAAATTCCATGCCTCGGATTGACAAACTTGACTTTGATATTCTCTGTTACTGTATAACTTCCGTCTTCTCCAACTTTGATATCTACATCAAATTTCTTTGTCTGCATATTAGAGTCATAAGTGACTTCATCATTTGCAAACACATTGCTTCCTGTCCCCATAAAAATCATGGCAGCCATCATGACTGCCATTATGGTACAGGTAATCCACTTTCTCATAGTGCTTTCCCCCTGTCCGTTCCTTAGAATTTTACTTGTACATTCTCACGCTCAGATTCATTCGAAACTTCAAATAATGGTTTTCTCTTAAATCCAAAGATTCCTGCGATGATATTGCCTGGGAATAACTCTGTCTTGGTATTATAGCGGTTTACAACTCCATTATAATATCTTCTGGAACCTGCGATCTCTTCTTCTAATCTCTGAAGCTGATCCTGCAATTTATTAAAGTTCTCATTTGCTTTTAATTCTGGATAACTTTCAGACACTGCAAATAAAGATTTCAGTGCTCCTGACAGTACATTTTCCTGTTTGATCTTATCATCGATATTTGTCGCTGTCATCGCCTGATTTCTTGCGGCTACGACCTTCTCTAATGTCTCTGATTCGTGTTTCGCATAACCTTTGACAGTTTCTACATAGTTTGGAATCAAGTCATAACGCTTCTTTAATGACACATCAATTGCTGAAAATGCCTCTTCTGTCTTATTTCTTAATGTTACAAATCCATTGTAGGAACTGATCAGCCATATCACAATGACAAGCACGATCACTCCGATTACGATCCCTGGTATCATAAGCTCTACCCCTTTCTTTGTTTGGTCAGTTTTCTTTATCATATGTTATTCGCACCAAAACTTCAACACTAAAATAAACTGATCAATTCTTCCATATATTTATCATAATAATAGATATTATCGGACAGAAATTCTTCTTTGTTTAATTGATGATCAGACTTCTCTAATATGTGCAATAGATTCTCTTCCTGATCTTCTCCGTCATCAAACAGTAATAACATTTCATGAATACTGGTTGGCAGAAGATACAAACTCTTATTATATTTTCTTGAAATATCACTTAGAAAATCTTCATAGCAAATAACACCTGCTCCATATCTCTGTATTTTGTTTGATACTACAAATACCGGTCTGTCTTCGGTATGTCCTCGGAAATCTTTATATACAGGCTCAAATTTAGCTGGCAAAAGCTGCATCGTATTCTTCTTCGCACTCTCCCATAAAAACTGATCCGACCATTGTTCTTTGTTTGCCTTTTTATGATCGATTCTTTGTATGGATTGATCATCCAGATCAAGAATATCAAAAACAATTGCCATATCTTCCAAGAGTAAATATGGTCTCTCACTCCACTCCTTATCCTTCTCATTAAAATGCATCAAATGATAGATAATACGCTCGTTTTCTCTCTGCATGACTCCTTCTTTCTCGTTTTTTCTCATTTTCCTATCTATCATAACATTTAATGTTGCTGTCAGCAATATTTATGGTCGTCACTATCACTGCTGGATAGTGGTTTTTCATAGCTCCTGGTAATACTATTTTTTATGGAGGTATTTTATGAAAATCGATTTAAAAGAATTAGGAAAACGCATCAAACTTACCCGAAAAGGGCAAGATCTGACACAGGAAATGCTTGCTGAAAAAGCTGGTGTCAGTCAGCATTATATCTATGAAATCGAAGCTGGACGCAAAGCCATGTCTATTCATAGTTTTGCTTCTCTTACTACTGCATTGGATGTATCTGCTGATTATCTTTTATTTGGTGATGGGCAAAGAATATTTGATGTTGATACCCCGGCTCATCACAATAATCAATTGATGGAAATTGCAGCTGAACTTAATCCATCACAGAGAGATCATGTGCTTGAGATTCTGGAAGTGATGGTTCCTTATATTAAAAATTGATTGATTGCAAAATACGATAGATTTTTCTAACGTAAAATAGTGCCAAGATTTTTATTGATCTTGACACTATTTTTATTTGATCTGATATTTATTTTTTGATCTTAACTTTTTTTACACTGCTCCATCCTGAGTAGTATGTCTTTCCAGAAACCTTCTTGTAGGTACGGATACGTACATAGTATGTCTTTTTCTTTTTCAGCTTCTTAATTGTGTAACTTGTCGTTTTGTTCTTGCTGATTGTCTTTGTTTTGTTTCCTTTGGCAAATTTCTTGCTTGTGGAATACTGGATCTGATATCCGTTTCCAGCTGTGTTCTTTTTCCATTTTACAACTAGTTTTTTGCCTTTGGCATTTTTGGCACTTTTTAGAGTTGTTTTCTTGACTGTTACTTTGGCTGGTTTTGTTGGTTTATTTACTGGTGTTGGAGATGGTGTGTTACCTTCTACTTTATATGACTTTTTAACATCACGGAAGAATTGTCCATTTCGATAAATTGTTCCTGTGATCGTTAATGTTCCAGCTTTCTTTGGTTTGATAATGCGATTTGGGAATCCTCCACCTGCTCCGATTGAAAGACTCAGTTCATCATTACTAAGATTTTCCTCTGTATCTGTTGCTATCAAATGCTTTCCATTTAACTCAAAGTCCATAGTATAGAAAGTCTGTCTCTTTGAATCGTTTCTATTTCCATTTCCATAATCCCATGCAAAACTGGCACCATCCAGTGAAAACCAATAAGTTTCTCCTACTTTCAGAGTATCTCCTGATGCTGTTTCTGAATGATCACCAACAAATTTTCTGTAACTAAATGATAATTTACAATCTGCGACTTTGATTTCTTCCTCTTTTACGCCAATCCACTCTCCATCACCAGTAAATGCCTGAACAACAATCGTTGGATTTCCTTCTTTTGATGGAGCTGTGATTTTACAAGTTTTTCCTAGCTGATTGTCAATCTTACATTCTGCTGATGTCCACTGATATGAAACTGGTCCATTATAACCTTCAATATTTGCTGTTACCTGTCTACTTTCTCCTGGTAATAAATAAATTCCATAATAATTTTCTTCATCAATAGAAATAGAATATACGGTGGATGGAATTGATCCACTATAAATTACATTACCGCTCTCTGCAGATCTGATGTTATATTTAATATTAGTTGTTCCCTTTTTATCTTTTGCTATAATTCTATGATAATCTATATCTACAATGCTTGTATCTTCACTTTCCAAATTCAGATTGAAACTATTATCTTCAAGAGTTCTATCTTCAAACTGAATTGGTGTTTTGCTTTTTTCTTCATCTATGATCTGAATATTGTAAGAAAAACCTGCTTTTTCTTCATCTGGTATAAATGCTTTTCCACTTTCAGTTGTATAAGACACTACATAATCGCCATTCTCATTGAATTTATAGATATCCACATTTAATTGACTACCATCTTTTAATTTTCGATATGCTGTCATCTGTCCGTTTTCTGCAATATCTAAGGCTACATAATATGGTGTCTCTGGATCTCCTGGTGCTGGATCTGGATCTGTCCATACACCATACATTGTTTTTGAACCGTCAGTATGTTCTTTCTCACCGATATAGGTACATTCCTGTGTTCCTCCACCTGCCTGCATGGTTTTAAGTGTTACATTTGAATCACCACTATTATATTCAAAGTAATCATTCTTACCAATTGTAGCTAATTTTTCTGCATTAAAGTCATCACATCCTGCAAAATAATTCTTTACACTGTCGCAAAAAACATTCACAGGTACTGCATCCCCATCTTCATTCCAGATATACTCTATTGCTGTATAGATTGCCGCTGTTTTATCACTTATCTTATTATCAGCTTTAGTTTGATCAAAGTATTTTTCTCCATCTGATAATAACTTTGTAGCTAATGCCCATCTTTGCAGCTGTTTCTTATTTTTTATCTCTGCTTGTGCAGAAACCTTCTTTTCAGAAACAGCAGTTGTTGTAAATACTGTTGATACTGCTAATACCAACGAAAGCATCACAGCCCCTATTCTTTTTAAATTTTTACTTTTCTTCATACGTTTCTCCCTTCTTACAATTGATAGTTTCAGTATAACATAGAAAAAAACTCAGAAAGCCTAAACTTTCTGAGTCTTTGAAAATTATCATATTCAATCGTAGAAGTAAGAATTACTCGATGATTGTAGCAACTCTTCCCAATCCAACCGTACATTCATCATCACGAATGATAAAAGGTTCTTCTTCTGTTATCTTAATTGGTTGAATTAATTCAATTGTTATATCCAGTGTTTCCCCTGGCATAACCATATCTATTTCTATTGGCAATTGAATCTCTCCTGTTACATCTGTCGTTTTGAAATAAAACTGCAGACGGTCACCATCAAAGTATCCTGTGTCTCGTCCACCTTCATTGATATCTAACATGTATACTTCTGCTGTAAACTTTGTATGTATAGAGGGAGCTTGATCCATTTCAGGTTGTGAATCTGGAATGTATTTATCCACCGCATCCATCAATTCCATGATCTTATCTCCCCATTCTCCATCTGGATCTTCAAGGGCTTTTAAAGCAGATCCATAGATAAACGGAATATCAGATCCAACAAATCCGCACTGATATAGCTGGTCACGAATCCCCATTTCTACCAATTCCAGCATTTCCATATCATCTACCATATCACATTTATTCATAAATACTACGATATGTTGCATTCCCATATGATGAGCAATCATGATCTGTTCTGCCGTTTGTGACATGATTCCATCTATTGCAGATACTACTAGGATCGCTCCATATTCATATCTCCCATCATCAGTTGTTTTTTATTCTTCATAAATCATGACTTTACAGTCTTTCTTATAACAAGCAACACCATATTTAATGAAATTTCGCATTCCATCTTGCTTCAATTTAGCAATATAGTCTTTATCTTCAATCTGTTTTAAAGCCTGCTTGCACGCTGCATCCATATTTCCATCTTCGGCATACTTTAATTCAATGACGATTCCCGTTCGATTCTCCGGAGCTTCTATCAGAATATCACTGTATCCGATTCCTGATTCTGCATTTGATTTTATAAGCCAGCTTGACTTATATCCAAGAAGACCGAGTAAAATTCCGTGATAAAAATTTTCTTTCTTCTCTTTTGCGATTGCTGTATCTCTTATACTGATCGTATTCCATAGATAATCTCCAAAAAGCTGTTCAATTTTTTCTGGTTTTTTCTCTATAAACGCATTACAAAATATTTCTAGTGTTTTTCCATCATTTTTTGAAACATCACTAAACCATTCTTTGATTTTCTTTGTAAATAGATTTCTTATCTCTGTATTTGGTATCGACAAAAGATATTTACCATTTTGAGTTCGTCCCTGTTGTGTTAGATATCCTGTTGTAAAAAGCACACTCCACAAATTTTCTATACTCTTATCCAACTCATTATAGGTAAGCTCCTCTACAATTTCCTTTTCAATACACTCTCCACTGATCAAACGCTCAATCTCATTCTTTGTCTGAATATCTGCCTTATCTATAAATCTACGAACAATTTCATTTCCACTAGAATTAGACCAAAAATCTTCTGGTAATGCATCGGAATCCGCACATAGACTTTTACAATAACGAATCACATCCCATGGGCAATAGATATCTGTATTTCCGAAACGATAACCATCATACCACTCCCTAATCTGAAGGTAATGATCTGATAAATTATAATCGCTAAGAATCTTTTTCACTTCTGTATCGGTAAATCCAAAACATTCATCATACTGAACATTGAGAATAGATAAAACTTCAAAATTATTAAGTCCTGTGAAAATGCTTTCTTTCGAAATTCTAAGACATCCTGTCAAAACTGCAAATTGTAGAAAATCATTTGTTTTTAGTGCTTGCCCCAAAAGACCTCTCATGAGTTCAACCATTTCATCATAATAGCCTTTCTGAAAAGCTTTATCTAGCGGAACATCATATTCATCAATAAAAATAATCGTCTTTTCCCCATAATGTTTGCACAAAAGTTCTGATAATAGTCTGATACTATCTGTTATATCATCAGCTTTTCCATCTAAAAGGCTCTGAAATTGCTTAATCTCTTCTTCTATTAATTTATCACTATTTTTTAGATAATAGTGTCTTCGTGCTTCATTTTTAATAATCGTTGTAATCCGAATAATTGCTTCTTCAAAAGTTAATCCATCGATTCCTTTCAATGACAGAAAGATTACTGGATACTTTCCCATATATTCATCACATAATTCTTTATTTTTAAAAATATATAAGCCTTCAAAAAGTGATTTATCCATACCAATTTCAAAAAAAGTACGTAACATACTCATATTGAGTGTCTTTCCAAAACGACGTGGTCGTGTAAACAGATTTACTTTTCCCCAATTTTGTAAGAGCTGTTCAATTAATTTTGTCTTATCTATATAATAAAATCCTAGCTTGCGAATATCTTCAAAATTCTCAATTCCAACTGGCAGCTTTAATGTTTGATTCATTCGGATCCTCCTATTAATTTTGCCTTACGACCAATGTGTCTCTTTTATTATAGCTTGTTTTATATTTGCTCACAACAAAAAAGACCCAGAAAGCCTAAACTTTCTGAGTCTTTGAAAATTATCATATTCAATCGTAGAAGT
>OGRS01001654.1_pt1 | contig 12285 bp, 12 predicted proteins | sample 1553561 | NCBI WGS metagenome assembly OGRS01 (sample SAMEA2580103, study PRJEB22360) | human gut metagenome | biome: human gut; feature: human-associated habitat; material: faeces | place: Denmark | collected 2008/2010
TTTCGATGGCTTCTGTCGGAAATTAATTTTCTTTGTCTAAGAGGAAGGTGAGAGGTTCTATTTCGGTTTCTGCAAATTCCCTGACTTTCGCACGCAGGGCTTCATGAGCTTCGGTTGTTTGAAATAACATATAGAGCCTCCTTTGATTATAAATTTTTTTGTGAAGAAAACACCGTAAGGGATACCTTGATTAAAGATACTTCGGAGAGTGTGATCTCACGGTAAGGCTCTTTGATTATATAGCCCTCGTCTATAAGCTTCTGAGTCATCTTGACGGTGCTTGCCTTGGTCACGCCCAGAACAGAAGCTACCTCTGTGGACTTGACAGGTCTGCCGTTCTGACCCAGTCTGTATATGGCAAATAAATACCTTTTCTGTGATTTAGTCAGCATTCAGATGACCTCCCCGAAGTTTATTACTGTTTTATCATGATCTGTGACAGCGAGAAGAATTTGGACAACAGCCGCAGCTGCCACCACAAGAGCTTTTGCCCTGTTTCTTATCCTTTACGAGCTTGTAAATTATAGCTGCCACGATAGCAATGAGAATCACTGCAATCAGAATCGTACCGACTACTGTATCCATAATTATCCTCCCAACTGTTTATGCAAGATCAGTGATGATATTTGCTTTTTATTATGCGTTTGCGCCTACCTTAACGTCCTTTTCAAGCTTTGTGCTTTCCTTATAAGGTCTAACGAGCATATAGATGATAAGAGCGATAAGAGCTATTGCAAAGATAAGACCGATAACATTCACCTTACCAGCGAAGAGGTTGCCAAGCTGATTTACGATAAGTGAGATAACATAAGCAAAACCACACTCGTAGCCAATTGCGAACCAGAACCACTTTCTGCTGTTCATCTCACGCTTGATAGCTCCCATTGCTGCGAAGCAAGGTGCGCAGAGGAGGTTGAAGATAAGGAATGACATACCTGTGATGCCAGTGAATGCAGCACCGATAGCAGAGTAAACTGAACCGTCTCCGCCGCCGTAAAGGATACCCATTGTACCAACGATATTCTCCTTAGCAACAAGACCTGTAACAGCTGCAACAGTTGCCTGCCAGTTGCCCCAGCCAAGAGGTGCAAAGATCCAGCAGATAGCCTTACCAATGTGAGCCAGGATACTGTATTCCATCTGGTCTTCTGTGAGCATACCGAATGAACCGTCTACCCAGCCGAAGTATGAAGTGAACCATACGAAGATAGTTGAAAGTGTGATGATAGTACCAGCCTTCTTGATGAATGACCAGCCACGCTCCCACATTGATCTGAGTACGTTGCCTACTGTAGGGATATGGTAAGCAGGAAGCTCCATAACGAATGGTGCAGGATCTCCTGCGAACATCTTTGTCTTTTTCAGCATGATACCTGAAATGATGATAGCTGCGATACCGATGAAGTATGCGCCTGTTGCTACCCAAGCAGAACCGCCGAAGATAGCGCCTGCGATCATTGCAATAAATGGTGTCTTAGCACCGCAAGGAATAAATGTTGTTGTCATGACAGTCATACGTCTGTCACGCTCGTTCTCGATAGTTCTTGAAGCCATGATACCAGGGATACCGCAACCTGTACCAATAAGGATAGGAATAAATGACTTTCCTGAAAGGCCAAACTTTCTGAAGATCCTGTCCATTACGAATGCGATACGAGCCATGGAACCGCAAGCCTCAAGGATAGCAAGGAGAATGAAGAGTACTAGCATCTGTGGAACAAATCCGAGCACCGCACCAACACCGGCAACGATACCGTCAAGGATAAGACCCTTGAGCCAATCTGCGCAGTTTACTGCGTCAAGACCGCTTTCGATAAGTACAGGGATACCAGGTACCCATACGCCGTAATCCGCTGGATCCGGATCAGCGAAGCTGTATTTCTCAGCGGCGGCAACTGCAGCTTTCAGATCAGCATACTTAGCTGTTTTTGTTGTTTCTTCAAGTGTTTCCTCGTCCTCTACTGTATAATCAGCAGTTGCGGACTTATCTACTGTAGCAAGCAGGTTGTCTGCTGTTGTCTTTGCAGCGGCAGCATCAAAGTCATCAGCTTCGTTGTCGATAGCCTCGCCGCCCTGCTGCTCAATAAATGCGTTGATTATGTCAAGCGAGCTGCCATATTCGTCAGCAGCGTCCTCAGCGTCAGATGAACCGATACCGAACAGATGCCAACCGTCACCAAAGAGTCCGTCGTTTGCCCAGTCAGTTGCGGCTGAACCTACTGTTACCATTGAGATATAGTAAACAAGGAACATAACTACTGCAAAGATAGGAAGACCGAGCCAACGGTTCGTTACGATCTTATCGATCTTATCTGATGTTGTAAGACCACCCTGATTTTTCTTTTTATAGCAATCCTTGATTATTGAAGCTATGTAAATGTATCTCTCGTTTGTGATGATACTCTCCGAGTCGTCGTCCATTTCTTTCTCAGCAGCACAGATATCCTTTTCGATATGAGCCTTTACCTGCTCAGACATACCGAGCTGTTCGATGACCTTCTCATCTCTCTCGAATATCTTTATAGCGTACCATCTCTGCTGTTCTTCAGCAACATCATGAAGAAATGCTTCCTCAATATGAGCAATAGCGTGTTCAACAACACCGTTGAATGAATGCTGAGGTACCATTGGAACTTTTGACTCAGCAGCCTTTACTGCAAGCTCAGCAGCTTCCTTGATACCGGTGCCTTTAAGAGCCGATATCTCGCAGACCTGACAGCCAAGCTCCTTAGCAAGCTGATCTGTATTGATCTTGTCGCCATTCTTTTTAACAACGTCCATCATGTTGATAGCAACAACAACAGGGATACCAAGCTCAACGAGCTGTGTTGTAAGATAAAGGTTTCTTTCGAGGTTTGTACCGTCGATGATATTGAGGATAGCGTCCGGACGCTCGCTTATAAGATAGTTTCTTGCAACTACTTCCTCAAGTGTATAAGGTGAAAGCGAGTAGATACCGGGAAGATCCATAATAACTACGTCCTTATGACCTTTGAGCTTACCCTCTTTCTTTTCAACCGTTACGCCCGGCCAGTTACCTACGAACTGGTTTGAACCTGTAAGAGCGTTGAAAAGAGTTGTTTTACCGCAGTTAGGGTTACCTGCGAGAGCAATTTTGATCTCCATACAATTCGATCCTTTCAGAATTTCGGCACTCTGATATATCCTCATCTTCTAAGTACACATCAGCTCTGCCGATGAAATTTTTTGCTGTTTGCCTGAACTATGTATCAGACCGTTTCGATCATCTCAGCGTCAGCCTTTCTGAGCGAAAGCTCATAGCCTCTGACTGTTACTTCAATAGGGTCACCCAAAGGCGCAACCTTTCTTACATGGACTTCAACACCCTTTGTGATGCCCATATCCATGATCCTTCTCTTTACAGCACCAGTGCCGTTGAGCTTCTTCACGGTAACTGTTGAACCGATCTTAGCTTCTTTCAATGTTGCCATAACCTGTTCCTCCTAACTATACAAAATATCTTCAAACATATTTATCATGGCTTGACCGCCAAATGTTTCCTATACCATTATCTTCGCAGCCATTTCCTTTGAAACAGCTACTCTTGATTCTTTGACCTTAACGATAACGTTTCCTCCGATAGTGCTTACTACCGTTACCGTTCCACCTGCGACAAAACCCAGATTTTCAAGAAACTTTCTTGTTTCAGGTTTTCCGCCTACTTTCTTTATCATGTTTTCTTCCCCTACGTTTGCAAATGTCAGCGGCATCATTCAGACCCTCCTGTTCTTTTGTCAGTATCAAAAGTTAGATTCATCTAACTTTCAGGCTTATTAAAAGGGTTAGCATTTTCTAACCCGTAATATAGTTTAGCACGGCTAACCGAATTTGTCAAGACTAAATGTGCCGTTTTTTCAATTTTGTAAGCTTGCACAAAATCATAAGTTAGTTAAACATAACTTTAGTTAGTTTTCAATAACTTAATCACTGCACAAACGCAGACAGAAAAGCAAAACTGCCTTTTTCCGCCTGCGTTTGCAGTTTACATTATTACATTAGAGATATATGCTTACTTAGCAAGAGCCTCGCCCAAAGCCTTGCAGCTTGCGAGAGCGTCGTCGTCAGGAGTTTCGTTTACAATAAGTCCCTCGCCATTTACAAGTGTTGCACCGTTGCCCGTAACTCTGTCCTGCCACTGACGCATCCACTCGCCGTCACCCCAGCCGTACGAGCCGAAGAGTGCTATCTTCTTGCCTGAGAGCTTGCCCTCGATACCTGCAAAAAATGGCTCGAACTCGCTGTCCTCAAGCTCCTCTGCTCCCATTGCAGGGCATCCAAGAGCTATTGCGTCATAATCCTCAACATTGCCGCTGAACTCAGAAACTGCGAAGCACTCTGCGCCTGCACCCTCTGCAACTGCCTTTGCCATAGCCTCTGTGTTGCCTGTACCGCTCCAATAAATTACTGCTGTTTTCATTATGATTACCTCCTAAGAAATTTTCAGGGCTTGGTAAATGCTTTCGCCCTGAGCAAGTTTATTACACAGATAATTTCTGCACTTGTCATAATTGCTGAAAATACGTCTTGCTCTGTTTTCGTCAGAGTAGACTTTCCAATATCCGCAGAGAAGATAGTTTCTTCCCTTGTTCTGTATGAACCCTGTAACATCGTCAACAGGATAGCCTAGAAACAGACCTATCTCATGAGGAAAATCCTCACTTGCGGATATTCTTCCAGACAGTCTTTCAAGCTGCTGTTCAAGGGTCATACGGCTGTCATAGCCAAAGCTTTCAAGAAACTTTCTTACTCTGTCGTCTGCAAGTCTGTCAGATAAAAGCTTTTCGTTATAGAGAAAAAGCAACTTTCTGCTTTTGCACTCGCAAAGCACTGTTAGCTTCATGCCCTTTGTATATGCCCTGCTGTTAAAAAGCTCGACATTCTCTTCAAGCCCGTCCTTGTTCTTTTCCATTGACATAAGACAGGCAGGCTTTATTCCAAGCATTGCAGGGGCAAGATGATAAGCCATGCTTTTTTCAAAATTTCTCAGCTCAGACTGTGACATAGTCCCTCCTTTGGTTAGAAATCCCTAACCTATACATATAGATCTATGCGTTTACAACGCCTTTAGTACAATATTTTTCAAGCACGTTCTTCAAAGCCGAACAGCTTGATGAATGGCATATAGCCACGGGAAAATCAAGTTTGCTTGCTCTTTGGTTAAGACCATTGAGCATTTTATGTGACACTGTATCAGTAAACACCACTGCCAGATCAGGACTGCCTATCTTCTTATCAAAACCTGTAGGATATTTGATGAACACCTTAGCCTTGCAATCATATGATTTGCAGATATCCTTATAGCGTGTTGCCATACGGTCATTTCCGCCTACTATTATAACGCTCATACTTTTCTGAACTCCTCCTTTTCATTAATTTGGGTTAGTATTTACTAACCATATTCATATTAGCACAAACTAACCCCGTTTGTCAAGGGAAACTTATGTCAGAAGTATAAACTTTTCATATGATAAAATATTCACGGCAAAAGCGAAGATACTATATATAATATGCGTTACATATCGCAGATTATGTTTGGTATTGTTTTGCAAAAAAATACGGCGAAGTGCCAAAAGACACAACGCCGTAAAAAAACAAATATTATTTGCTTAAAAGCTCTGCGAATTGTTTCATGAATGCATCGCAGACAGTGACAAAGCCGCTGTTATTATAAGTGATATTACCTTTTTCATCTATGTTTTTCCTCTGTCTAAAAACTATTAGTCCATAGCAGCCTTTATTGCAGCCATAAGCTCATCATATGTTTCATAAGCAGGAAGCTCAGGATATTCAGCCTTTATGCTGTCTGTGCTTCTGAAAAGGAAGCCTGCCTTGCTCGCCTGAATCATACCGAGGTCATTGTGGCTGTCACCGCTTGCGATAGTTTCAAAGCCGATAGACTGGAGAGCCTTTACGGTTGTGAGCTTTGACTTTTCACATCTCATCTTGAAGCCTGTGATCTCGCCGTTGTCAGCAACTTCAAGAGTGTTGCAGAAGATAGTAGGATAACCAAGCTTCTTCATAAGAGGACCTGCAAACTGTGAGAAAGTATCGCTGATGATTATTACCTGTGTGAAGCTTCTCAGCTCGTCAAGGAACTCCTTTGCGCCCGGCATTGGGTCGATAGTTGCGATAGTATCCTGAATTTCCTTAAGACCAAGACCATGCTCCTTAAGAATGTTGATACGGTATTTCATAAGCTTGTCATAGTCAGGCTCATCTCTTGTTGTTCTTTTAAGCTCAGGGATACCTGTAGCCTCAGCAAAAGCTATCCATATCTCAGGAACGAGAACTCCCTCAAGGTCAAGACAAGTGATATACATACTCATAATTATTTCCTCCTTAGAAATATACAAAAAAATTCGTAATTTGATTATACCATACTTTTTATAATAATACAAGAGTTTTGCTTTAAATCATTAAGGCAAAAATAATACAAAAAATCGTTGCCCATTGTAAAATTTCGCTGTTACCCCTTTCTGATACTTGACAATTTGTGTTATATATGTTATAACTAATACATATACTAATTCATAAATCATTATTAATAAATAATGAAAAGAGGTGATACATATTTCTACAAGAAAAGACGGTATCGAAACGAAAAAAAAGATACTCACTGTATGCGTCCAACTTTTTCTGAAACAGGGGTATAAACAGACAACTATCTCACAGATAGTGAAAAAAGCTGGCGTTGCAAGAGGAAGCTTTCAGAACTTATTCTCCACAAAAGACGCTATTCTAATGGAACTTGTGGGCACGATGTTCAGCGGACAATTTGGAGTGGCAAAGAACATTGTTGGTGATAATATGTCGCCGATATACACATATGCGGTGGAAACTGCCATACAGATAACCCTCACTGAGCTGAATGAAAATCTCCGAGAGATCTACATTGAAGCTTATACTATACCTGAAACGGCTGAGTATATCTATGTCCACACTACGTCGGAACTGAAGCAGATATTCGGTTCGAATTTTCCGGGCTATACCGAGAGCGATTTCTATGAAATGGAAATCGGAACATCAGGAATAATGCGCAACTATATGGCAAGAAAATGCGATATCCATTTCCCGCTTGACCACAAGCTTCGCCGTTTTCTGACGGCGGCAATGCGAGTGTATAAAGTACCAGAGGAAGAACAGGCAAAAGTGCTTGCATTTATTAGATCGCTTGATATTAGAGCTATCGCCACTGAGGTCATGTATAAGCTGTTTGCAATGTTGGAAATGACATTCGATTTTAAACTTTCAAAAGACGACGAAATGGGGGAAACAAGATGAAAAAACGGTTATTGAGCATCATACTTACTCTATGTATGGTAATGTCCATTACGCCTTTGAACGCATTTGCGGTCACAGAATATGGCATATGGATAGGTGAAGAACAGGTAACGTCTGATAAAACATGGAGCAAACAAGGCTGGAAATACGATATACAAAGCAAGACCCTGACGCTTCTTGGCTACAATATGGCGACTATAGGCAAACGTATAAACGGCAACAGCGAAAGGCCCAGCCGATTTGGTCTTATATACGTTGAAGGCGAACAAGATCTGAACATAAAGCTTGTCGGCAGCATTGATCTTGGTGACAGCCCGTTTTCAAGCCAAGCCGCAACCAAATACAATGAGAGCTACAGCGGAATTTACGCTCCTGACAGTAATATCACTATCATTGGCAGCGGAACGTTTTCAGCAGTAACACATGACGCAGCAATATACTGCTCAAATCTTACTATCGGCGACGGTACTGAACAAAACGCTACTAATGTATCGTGCGAAAGCTTCGGCGCTTGCATTATCGTAAAGTATAATATGATAGTTAATGACTACAGCACTGTCTGGGCTTGCGCAAACGGACCAACTGTGGGCATGAACGGCATTTATGTTGAGGGTTCGCTTTATGTAAACGGCACTAATACCACTGTTGAGGGCCGTGCTACATACAGACCTGTTAAGGGAGAGTGCACCAATTACACACACTACAGACCTAAAAATCTCACTTCAGGCGGATATTTCAACAATGCAGGTTCAACTATTGCAGGAATAATGGTATATGGAATTTTGACAGTTGACGGCAGTAAGGTCGAAGGTAACGTCTTTAAAGAGATATACAAACCACAAGAGTATGATTCAGAATACACCTCAGGCCTTGAAGCAGGCGGTATTGTAATAAAGAACAACGCCACAGTAGAAGGCAGAAACATTAATCCGTCCACGCCGGGATTCATGGAATATGGCGTACAAGTTCACCATTACGCCATAAAATTTTTAGGAAGAGGACGTGTCCGTGCCGGAACAGAGTATGTGGATTATGAAAGCGTCAATCGTGGTTTCCGTAAATCAGGCGGCAACGAAATAACAGTTTCGGGACGGCTGAAACTCTATGAAAGCGATACTTGTCCCGCTGACTTCAAGAAGTTTGCGCAGTATGGCTTCGGAGGGTATACAGAATATTATACAGAAAACATGGATGACATCTATATAAAAGATGATAATGGCCGTGGTAAAATGTCATATTTCAAGGATATGCATGATTATGAAACATTTTATTTAGCAAGCGGAATAGATCTAAAAGATATATATGAAATCGATCTGGACACCAACGTTCCATTTGATGTAAACATACTTTCAGGCGATATCAAAATGAACATAGATATCAAAAGCGGTTTTGAGCTTCCGAAGATCATTGTCTATGACGGCGCAACTTTAAAATTAAAGACCTCCCCTGATAAAACATATAATTTCACTTATCCTATCGAGCTGAAAGGCGGCACGATAGAATTTACAAACAGTGCGATCGTGCGAGGACTTAACATTGTAGGAGAGGGCAAGGTCATCATTGATAGCGGAAACTACTCTGGAACGCTTGGTGACAACGTAATCTTGCAGATATCAGGCGGAAGCGCTGACTTCAATGACAACGGCAAGGCTGTGGACGCAAAAGGAAACTCGGTACACAAGTACACCTATGTTGCAAGGGGTGCAGATGGCAATGAGTTTATAGGCAGTGCTAACACACGTCAGCCGCCATATGACGATTTTTATGGCTATAACCGCTCAGAAATATTCCATGATGGAAACAAGCTTCATCTCTGGCTCAAGTCACAGGATTCCATTTATGGCGTGAATGCTTTTAAAATAAAAGCTGACGGCACTCTTGAAGATGAGAACACCTATTTTAATCTGCGTTATGGAACGAATATCTTAGAGCATAGGATACCTTTTGATCCTATAACATTAAAATACTTTGTTGTGAAAAAGAACGACGTCGTTACGCTGAAAACAATGGAAAACGAGCCGTCCTCACTGCAAGACAGTGATATCCGAGTAGAATGGTACAGTGTTGAAAACGACAAGCGCACAAAAATAAATGCCCATGGCACAAGCATGTATGTGGGGCGTATGGGCAACAGTGACAATGGTACGCATTATCAGGCAGATGTATATTATTTAGGCTGGGATTCCAAGCTCAATCATTCATATACCTATGACGCATATATCTTCATTGACGAGCCGGTATTTACTGCTCCTGACAAATTCCACTTGGATAAAAAGGCAAAATTCGAGGTCACAAACAATACGCCAAATGGCGCAGTAAGGCTCAAATATCTATGGGAAGTGAGCAAGGACGGCGGAAAGACTTTCACCGCCATTGACGGAGAAACTTCTTCTGTTTACGAGCCTACTATAGAAAGCCAAATGAACGGCTGGCAGATAAGATGCAAAACATGGGTATCAACAGGAGACGGACAGAAAACTGAACCGACCGTTTTCGGCCCTGTTACGATAAACTTCTCCGAAAAAGCACCGGTCATAGTAAAGCACCCGCAAAGCGGTTCAACAAACGCTCCCAGCCAGCCTGCACCTGTTAAGCCCGGAGAAATAACTATCGTAATTGAACGTTACTATTTCTTCAATGTAGAAGCAACAGGCAGTGAACCGCTCCAATATCAGTGGCAGGAAAGCAGCGATAACGGAGAAACTTTCGTTGATATCCCATATACCAACGACAATTCACATTCATTAAAAGTGCGAAAAGAAAACAACGGTAAGCTTGTGCGCTGTGTTGTATCAAATGAATACGGCTCTGTAGTTTCAAACGCGGCAAAGCTTACAATATATTATTCTCCTGAGTTTACAGCCTCACTCGGCAATAAGACCATAAACAGCGGAGAAAAGGCTACGTTCACACTTCCTATCGCTCAGGGAAATCCTTACGGAGCTGAGGTGATGTGGCAGGGGAGCAAGGACGATGGAAAGACTTTTGCAGACGTTACCGAAGCTGACGGAACGTTCTCTCTTGATTCAAAAGTCGTGGACGGCAAGGAAGAATGGTCGACTACATTCACCACCTGTGCAACGAACATAAGCTTTAACGGATATATGTACAGATGTACGGTCAAGAACGCTGAAAATGCGGACTATGTGGGTACTTGGGTATCAGAAAAAGCAACGCTTACAGTAATAAGAAACTGCGCAGTAGACGGACATATATTTGACGAGGGAACGATAATCTCCGAGCCGACTTGCATCGATAAGGGTGTGAAGAGGTTTAATTGCTCAGAATGTTCACAGTACAAAGATGAGCCTATAAACCCATTGGGACATGATTGGAAAGAAGCGACCTGCACAGCTCCAAAGACCTGCAAACGCTGTCAGGCTACTGAGGGCGAGCCTATTGAACACAGCTTCGGCGATTATATATCCGACGAAAACGGACATTGGAAGCAGTGCAGTGAGTGCGGAACTGACAGCCAAAAGGAACTTCACGCCTACAAGTGGAATACGGAAGACGGCGAATATTGGCAGGAATGTACAATTTGCGGATATGAAACGAAAAAATCAACTATTTTGAAGATATCCATAAACGGAACTGACGAGACCTGTCCTTTAGGTGATTATGAATTTACATTTGCTCTGCCTGAGGGCTGTACTGACGTGACAGTAGGCTTCAGATTTGCAGGCGACGGTACGGAATTGGCGTTTACCGAAAAAGACGATCTTTACACCGCAAAGGTAAGTGCGTCAGATCTTGAGAGCGGAACAATGACGGTTTACGCTTCGGCAAAACTCAAAGACGGTTTTGTCATCACAGGTGAAAAAGAAGTAACCGTGCTCGAAAACCATGTGGGCGGCACTGCGACTTGTACTGAAAAAGCAAAGTGCAAATTCTGTAATAAAGAATACGGCGACCTTGACCCGACAAATCACACAGGCAAACCTGTTTGGAACTTTGACAGCAAAGAACATGAGAAAAAATATGATTGCTGCGGCGAGGTGACTATCGAGAGAGAACCCCACGAATGGAACGCAGGCGAATGTACAGAGTGTGGATACGAGTGTACACATTCTGGCGGCAAAGCGACCTGCACAAAGAAAGCCACCTGCGATATCTGCGGCAGTGAATACGGCGATATCGACCCGAACAATCATGGAAAGCTCACACATATAGATAAAGTTGACGCAACACATGACAAAAAGGGAAATATCGAGTATTGGTACTGCGAAGAATGCGGCAAGTATTTCGGTGACAAGGACGTCACAAAGGAGATACAAAAGGCAGACACTATTACAGATAAGCTGAAAGACACTCCAAGTGATGACAAAAAAGATAACTCAAAGCCAGATAATACGAAAGGCGATACTAACGAGAGCAAGACAGACAGCTCTACAGCAGAAAAGCCGAAAAACGATTCAAGCGAAATCAAGGCAGACAGCTCTACGGCTGATAAGCCTAAGAGCGAGCAGAAAAATCCACAGACCGGAAGCGGCAGTGGTATGAGCCTTTGGCTTGCAATGCTGTTGATAAGCGGCGGCGCGGCAATGGGAATAAAGAAAAAGCACAAGAAATAACTGATCTCTTAACTGCACACAGCGGTTGTCTCAAACGGCAGCCGTTGTTTTTTTGATCAACATGACAAAAAAATTTGTTACCCAAAGTTAAATTACCCCTTGACCTGTGGCGAAAATAGTAGTAAAATAGAAATGTAAATACAATAATTGAAAGGAATGTTCATCATGCCAAAGTTTATCGTTGAAACATCTGCACGTCACGTTCACGTTACTCAGGAAACTCTTGAAACGCTGTTCGGAAAGGGTGCAACACTTACAAAGAAGAAAGATCTTTCACAGCCTGGTCAGTTTGCTTGCGAGGAGAGAGTTACAGTTGTAGGTCCTAAGAAAGAGCTTGCAAATGTTTCTATCCTCGGTCCTGTAAGAAAAGCAGACCAGATCGAGCTTTCAGCTACAGACGCACGTTCTA
>OGRS01001660.1_pt1 | contig 12230 bp, 12 predicted proteins | sample 1553561 | NCBI WGS metagenome assembly OGRS01 (sample SAMEA2580103, study PRJEB22360) | human gut metagenome | biome: human gut; feature: human-associated habitat; material: faeces | place: Denmark | collected 2008/2010
AGGCAGGCTTCTTAACTCGTGATCCGAGAATGAAAGAGCGTAAGAAATACGGTCTCAAATCCGCTCGTAGAGCACCGCAGTTCTCTAAACGTTAATTTCAGTTACGCAAGAGATAATCTTCGGAACTCGGATTTACGTTCAAATCCTTGTTTTACAAGGGTTTGTGGAGTTGGCAGATGTGGTGAAAAGCGGTGGAATTTACTCAGTTCGCAACGCATTTGCAACACGTTTGCAACAAAAATATCTAAAAAATATAGGACACTTTTCGGTGATAGGCACTGGAGAGTGTCCTTTTTGTTATGCAGATTTTGTATCGGCAGTTACGCTGTCCTCATTTTCTAAGGTTTTGTTGATTGCGTCTACAAGAACCTGCATATCTAAGTGAGTATAAACTTTTTCTGTCAAAGTCATAGCACCGGAGTGCCCCACAATTTTCTTGATTGTTGTATCCTGAACACCAGCTTCCGATAACATGGAAATACAGGTATGCCGGGTACAATGTGGTGTACGGTCAATTCCAATCTGTTCCACAAGAGGAGTCCAATAGCTGTCATAGTAATTGCGATAAAGAAATCTTTTGCCATCCTCTGTATGAAGAAGATATTCGCAATCAGGACAAGAATTATACCAGTCTTTATAGTAAGGCAGGAGTTTATCAGCAATCGGAACTTTTCGGATTCCGTTTTCTGTTTTGCTGTCAATTACATCAAAATACTGTTCTTCCAAATGCACATTTTCTTTCTTCAAATCAAGAAATTCGGAGATACGTGTGCCATTATAGAGCAGCATGAGGATGATCTGATAGTATTTGTCCTCTTTCATTGTCCAGACTTTTGCAACTTCTTCTTTTGTGAATTTTGTACGTGTATGCTTGTTTGGATTGCGGTCTTTGTACTGGGCGATTTCAACAAAAGTAGAATAATCTTTGTTGCAGATGTCATTCTTCAATGCAAATTCATATAACTGGTTGAACAGGATTTTGATTTTCTTCAATGTGGGAAAATTCTTTCCGCAGGTGTCAATAACCTGTTGTAAGTCTGCCAGTTTTAAATCCTTGAAAACTCGGTTGTAAAGGATGCCACATGTTTTGTAAGATGCCTTGTATCCTTTGATATTGCTTTCGGATACCGTAGGAAATTTTTTCTTAGACCATTCCTCATACACTTCATCAAAAGTCATTTTGGCTGCCTTCGTATCATAAGGATTACGATTATAATCAGCCAGCATTTGCAATCCCTCTGTTTTTGTGGCGGCATATCCAATAATGATATATTCATTTACTTTCTTTTCTTTGACTGGATCAATGCGATAGCCTGTGGTTTTACGAACCATCCAAGGTTTTCTTCTTTTTCCAGATAGTTTTATTACACTTCCGTAGCCGTTCGGTAATTTCATATTAAAAAATCCTCCTTTAAAATTAGGACTCTTTTTTACCGTACCGTTCGTTCATGATTTTTTGAAATCTTCGTATTCGTTCTTCGTTTGAGATTTCTTCTGTTTCTTTTTCAGTCAGTTTTGCATTTGCGTAATATGCAAGTGTTTTATCCTGCCACTTCTGATAAGATTCAAGACTTGTCTGATAGTCCTTGACTTCATTTCGTTTATCCTCAAATTCTTCCAAGAATAGACAGAGATCCTGATTTAATCCCGTAGAAACATCTTTGCCATTAAAAGTAATAGCACATTCCCATCCATCATAATGTGGCGGGCGTTTGACTTCGATATTGAAGCCAAGTTCCTTTATCTTATCTAACTGAAATAAGAAATTCATAATATCAGAAAGATTTTCTAAAGGTTTTCTCTCGGCATCATACCCTATAAGATATGTGGATTCGCAGTCTAAAACTTTTGCGATTTCATTGAGCATAGCAATGGAAACTTCGATTTCTCCGCTTTCATATTTTTGGATTGTGCGAAGCGATTTCCCCAACAAATTTGCAAGCTCTGTTTGGTTGATACCTTTTTCTTTTCGAGCAGTACGGATTCTAAGTCCGATTTGATTGTTATGTAACTTCTCATTACTCATCATTATTCACCTCACACTTATCATATCATAGAAAAATGCGAATTACAAGTGCATATTTATATAAAATTGTATTGACATATGCAGAATAAGTGCATATAATAAAAACGCGCATTAAAAGTGCATATTAAAAAAGAAAGGAGAAATAAAATGAAGATAAACGTATTTAAAATGCAGATTTTGATGGAAGAAAGAGGATTAACAATTAAGAAATTGGCTGAGTTAAGTGGAGTGTCAAGGCAGACGATTTCCTGCATTATATCAGGAAAGAGCTGTACACCGCAGGTGGCATATAAAATTGCTACAGCTTTAGATCAAGAACTTAGTCAGATTGTAAAGGAGGATGTGGAAAATGGATAAAAGATTATATGTAGAATTGCCGCCATTTACGGGAAGAAATGTGCCGATTACGGAAATTGCAAAAGCAATCGGAAAAGATGCTCATTACGTTCGTATCGGAATACAGCAGGGAATTTTGAAATTTGGAGTGGCAATGAAGATGGGTGATTCCAATGAATTCAGTTATTACTGTTCTGATCGTAAAGTATGGGAGGAAACTGGATATTTCAATGGAGAGGCGAAAAAGCAGGGAAAAGAAAAAGCCCTTGCGTAACACAAGGACAACTTCTCAGAGCTTTTGATAACTGTATCTCGCAAATTCAGTATATCAAAGGCTCTGAGAGAATACAACGAAAATTTTAAAGGAGTCGAATTGAATATTTTTCAAGTAGTAAAAGAAAACGTAACTGCAAGGCAGGCAGCCGAGCAGTATGGGTTGAAAGTCAATAAAAACGGGATGGTCTGTTGCCCCTTTCATGATGATAGGCATCCCAGTATGAAAGTGGACAAAGGCTTTTGCTGTTTTACCTGTGGTGCGAAAGGGGATGTGATCACATTTGTGGCAGATTTCTTTCATCTTGCACCATTGGAAGCAGCAAAGAAACTGGCAGAAGATTTTCAGATACCTATTTTTGCAGATAACGCAAAGAAAAGGAATGCCAGTAAGAAAAAAGAAAAACCGAAAAGAACATTGTACCAGACTGAAAAGAAATTTGAAGAATGGGAACGGGAAAGTATCCGCATTTTATCAGATTATCTTCATTTGCTGGAAGAATGGAAAATAAGATATGCACCAAAAACACCAGAGGAAGAATGGAAAGCAGAATTTATAGAAGCCTGTCAGCAGATAGAAAAGATAAATTACTATCTGGATTTACTGGTGTTTGGAGAGTTACAGGACAGAATTGAATTTTTATTGGATAGTGGGAAGGATGTGAAAAGAATTGAAGAACGAATGGAAGAATATAGACGAAACAACAAGGAACAGACTGGAAGAAGCATTGGAGCAGAGGGAACTGAACTCTAAGCCGTACTCTCAGGAATGGTTTGAGGATGGGCAGATTGATGAAGTAGCATTTTGTGAAAATTTCCTGCAAAGAATGCCATTGAAGTGTATCAACGGTATCTTTTTCAGTTATGATGGAATGCTGCCAGACAGCGAAGTAGAAAAAGAAATTTATAGAATGGTAAAACCGGTTCTTACGAAAGGAATTTCCAAGAAAGTAAAACAGCTTTTGGAGGTTCTAAAACTGGAAGCCTATTCAGCGGAACTTCCGGTGCAAATGGATCGCATCCATGTGAATAATGGAACTTATTTTTTGAATGGAGATTTTACAGAAAATAAGGAGTTTTGCCTGAACCGCTTGCCTGTAAATTATGAAATGAAAGAAACAAAGCCGGAACGGTGGATGAAATTCCTTTCAGAACTGCTGGAGGAAGATGATATTCCTACCTTGCAGGAATATATGGGATATTGTTTAATTCCATCCAACAAGGCACAGAAGTTATTGATTATCTTAGGAAAAGGCGGGGAGGGGAAATCCCGCATTGGTTTGGTTATGAGAAAAATTCTCGGAACAAATATGAATGTAAGCAATATTCAAAAGGTAGAGCATAACCGTTTTGCAAGGGCAGATTTGGAATACCGACTTTTGATGGTGGATGATGATATGAAACTGGAAGCATTGAAAGACACCAACTACATTAAAACCATAGTCACTCTGGAGGATAAGATGGATTTGGAAAGGAAGTCAAAGCAGAGCGTACAGGGAAATTTATATGTCAGATTTCTCTGCTTTGGAAACGGAAGTCTAAGTGCATTGCATGACCGTTCCTATGGATTTTACCGCAGACAGATTATCCTTACGGTCAAAGATGTGCCGCCAGACAGAGTAGATGATCCCTATCTAATCGAGAAACTGCAAAGAGAAGCAGACGATATTTTTCTCTGGTGTCTGGAGGGATTGAAACGATTATTAAAAAATAATTACCGCTTTACCATCAGCGAACGTGCAAAGAAAAATCTACACGAAGCTATGGAATCTGGAAATAATATTATCGCTTTTATGCAGTCATCTGGGTATATTCGGCTGGAAGAAAATACAACAGCAACTTCTAAAAATTTATATCAGGCATACTGCCGCTGGTGTGAAGACAATACAGAAAAACCTATGAGTGCAAAAAGTTTTTCGGGGTACTTAAAAGAAAATGAAAAGAAATATCACATTCATTATTCTACGAATATTCCCTCAGACAATGGAAAAAATGCCAGAGGATTTCAGGGAATCCATACGCAGATACGCATAGACAACTATCGTTGATGCAGATGAGATACAGATAAAAAAGAATTTTCCAAAGAAGCGTATATGCGTATATCTTTAGGAAAATCAAGGGATTACAGGTTTCTGAAAAGTGTGAAAAATACGTTTATACGCTTATACGTGTAATTTTTGAATTTATTATATTTTTTAGCAGAAGGGAGTGTTGCAGAAGTTAAAGCAGCCCAGATACGGGCAAATCAAAAGGGCGGATACGCCCATAAATTAAAGCGTGAATACGAACAGTAATTGGATTGTGTAAAACAAAAACAGCCCTCGGCGATTGAGAGCGAAATACACCCATCGCACAAACCTGCGGTTTATACTCTGTGTATTTCGCGACTGCATCGAGCTTTTCCCTTAAGAAACTACCACCGGCACTTCCTTAAGGGAATCCTCCGAAAGGTCCTGCAGGGCAGAACGGCGTGTAAACAGAGGGATGATCTGACGTATCACCGCCGGAAAGGAGATACATGACAAATGGAAAAAACAATTTTCTTCAGGTGGCCAAACTCCCCAATGTCAGAGGTAGGGTGCGTTATATCTCGGATCCGAAACGACAGGAAAATTTATATGCCACCTTTACAAATGTGGAGTCGAAATATTGGACTTACCTTTTAAAAGAAAATCAGGAGGATTTCAGAAAAAGCGGTACAGAGGGTAAATGCATTGAGGCGAGAGAGCTGATCATCATGCTACAGCCAAGTCTGATCCAATATGATCCGGATATGTTGCTGAAATATTTTTCCGCAAAGTTTGTGGAGAAATATAATGTGGCGGTGGCAAGCGCTCTGAACCATAATAAGGCAAAAACCAATCTTCATATTCATCTGATCTTTTCCGAAAGACAGGCATTTGATGTTCCGGAAAGAAAGATTGCTGCAAGGAATCTGTTCTATGATGAAAATGGAAAACACGTCCGAACAAAGAAAGAGATCCTGGATGAACGTGGAGAGGTCCGGCCGGGGTGCAGGATCATTAAGAAGGGAGAAGTTTATGAAAACAATCTTTTTAAAGCGAAAAACCAAGAATTCAAGTCCAAGAAGTTCACGGAAAAAATGAAATATTATTATACGGATCTTATCAATGAGCTGGTTAAAGATCCGGCAGAGAAGTTGAAGGTGTTTGATAAGGATAGTCCTTATCTGCCTACCAGAAAGAGTGGAAAGAACAATCCAAAGGCAGAGGAGATCCGAGTTGATAATTATCTCCGGCAGGAATGGAATCATATGGTGGACCGGGCAGTGACGGAAGGAGTGACAGAGGAAGAATTGTGCCAGGTGAAGAAAAAAGAGATCACTGTGCCGGCTCAAGAATCGATCATTAAGGAGGGAGGGAAACCGGATCAGTTCCGAAGCATCCTGCAGAAAGCAATCGGGAAACTGCGAGGATTCATTCAGTTTATGAAAGAGATCCGGAACGGAGAATTTGACGCAAGAGGAAACCCGCTGATCCGCCATGATCTGAAATTTGATGTGACACCGGCACCATTACCGGAGTCGGCGAGAGGAGAAAGATTTGAAAGAAGTACAGAAAAAGTGGTTTCATGGGAAAGAGAAGAAAGAACTGGAGCAGAAGATCACCGGAAAACGACAGGAACTGAAGAAAGCACAAGAGACTTTAAGCGAGATTTCCAAAATGCAGGGATATGAAAATGCACTGGAAGTGAAAAAAGCCTATAAAGCTGCAGTTACTGAACTGGAAGGTGTGCGGAAACTTCAGAGTGAATGGGATCAGAAAGGAATCCCGGAAAAGAAGTACTGGATAATCAAAGCCAACGTTCCAGAGCAGACAAGGCAAAAAAGCATTCATGATCGCTTACAAGAGAAGAAACAAGAGGTGGAGCAGAAACAGAAAAAAGAACGGAAAAGGAGTCGTGGAAGAGATTGCCTGTAGAATTAAGTTTTGATGTGGATAGAGGAGGAATTAGGAGTGTATATCGAAAAGATATTTGAAAGAGCAACCATACGGGGAATAGCGGATTATCTTTTGTTTGGGAGTGGACCAGACGAAGATAACAGGAGTTATGAGGAACGGTTAGAGGAACCGCATCTTAGATTTGAAAAGGCAGTAGCAAAATATGATAAGAATCCCACATCGGAACTGCTGGATCTTTCCAATGAAGTGACCAGTGAAACTGCCAGTGTGTATATGGAGATAGGGATTCAGGTGGGAGTGTTATTGATGATGGACGTTATAAAAAATGTAGACCAGTAGCAAAATAAAGAAATAAATTAGAAATGCAAGATCCTCTTCCGGAATTTCCGGGAGGGGATTTGTAATTTGAAGATTGATTTGAGAAATAATTTATATACTAGTTTTAAACTCGTCATTTCCTTATTAAACTCGTCAAAATAAAGAAAATGACGAGATTAAAATTGATTATGACGATGTTTTGTGATAAGATGGAACTAAGTTGAGTTTGAGATTTTGTAAGGAGATTTCATGAGAACTTTTGATTATAAGAAAAGATATGAACGTTTGTTACAACCGGATATTGTTGCTTTAGTGGCGCAGATTCATGAGTATAAAGGGGAGCAGACGCTGTTTGTGGAAGCAAAAGCAGATACGCTTACCCAGTTGCTGGAAGTTGCAAAAATTCAGAGTACGGAGGCGTCCAATAAAATTGAAGGTATCTATACTTCGGATGAGCGTTTGAAAAAAATCGTTCGTGATAAGACAATGCCGAAAACAAGAAGTGAGAAAGAAATTGCGGGTTATCGTGATGTGCTAAATACGATACATCAAAATTATGATTATATACCCGTAAAATCATCCATCTTCCTTCAACTGCATCGGGATTTGTATAAATTCGCAGGAAATGCGGGCGGCAGTTTTAAGGTATCCGATAATGTGATTGCACAGGAAGATGAACAGGGAAACAAATCGATTCGATTTCAGCCGGTTCCAGCATGGGAAACGTCGGCCTATATCGACGCAATCTGTGATGCTTTTCAGGATGCCTGCAAGGATTCCCAGTGTGATCCACTGATCCTGATCCCCATGTTTATATTGGATTTCTTGTGTATTCATCCGTTTAATGATGGAAATGGACGTATGAGTCGTTTGCTGACGCTGCTTTTGTTATACCGGGCAGGATATATTGTGGGAATGTATATCAGTATTGAAAAGCTGATTGAACAGACAAAAGAAACTTATTATGAAACCCTGCAGGAGAGTTCTTATAACTGGCATGAAGAGGAGAATGATGATGCACCATTTGTCCGGTATATGCTGGGAGTCATTGTTGCAGCTTACCGTGACTTTTCATCCAGAGTACAGTTGCTAGCTACTAGCGGGATGTCGAAACCGGAGCGTATTCGTGAGATTGTCCGTGGGTCTATAGGAAAGATGACAAGAGCGCAGATTATGGAGAAATGTCCTGATATTAGCCGTGTAACGGTAGAACGTGCTTTGACAGACATGGTGAAAAAAGGTGAAATATTAAAAATCGGAGGCGGTCGCTATACTGCCTATATATGGAACAGGGAGAATGAATAGTATGATAACAGGTGAATTGAAAAATAAAATTGATGGCTTATGGGAAATATTCTGGACCGGAGGGCTTACCAATCCGCTGGATGTGATTGAACAGATGACATATCTGATGTTTATCCGTGATCTGGATGATATGGATAATCTTCATATTAAAGAAAGCGCAATGCTTGGACTTTCATATGAGAGTATTTTTGCGGAAGAAGTCCTGATCGGGGATCGCCGGATTGCAGGCAATCAGTTGAAATGGAGCGTATTTCATGATTTCCCGGCTCAGAAAATGTACAGTACTATGCAGGAATGGGTGTTCCCATTTATCAAAAATCTTCATGGAAATAAAGAAAGTGCCTATGCTAAATATATGGGTGACGCAATCTTTAAAATACCGACACCGCTGATGCTGGATAAAATTGTGACTGCCATGGATGAAATATACGATCAGATGGCACAGTTGAAAAACGCAGATACAAGAGGAGACGTCTATGAATATCTCTTGTCGAAGTTAGCAACGGCAGGAGTAAACGGACAATTCCGAACTCCAAGACATATCATTAAAATGATGGTGGAACTGATGGATCCGAAACCGAATGAAATCATTTGTGATCCTGCTTGCGGAACGTCTGGTTTCCTGGTGGCTGCCAGTGAATACCTGAAAGAAAATAAAAAAGAAGAAGTATTCTTTGACCGAAAAAATAAAGATCATTATATGAATCATATGTTCCACGGATTTGATATGGACCGGACCATGCTGCGTATTGGAGCCATGAATATGATGACTCATGGAGTGGAAAATCCTTATATTGAATACAGAGACAGCCTTTCTGATCAGAATACGGATAGGGATATGTACAGTCTGATTCTGGCAAACCCGCCGTTTAAGGGAAGTCTTGATTATGATATCGTATCTCAGGATCTGCTGAAAGTTGCGAAGACGAAGAAAACGGAACTTCTGTTTTTAGTACTGTTTTTGAAAATGCTGAAAACAGGTGGAAGATGTGCATGCATCGTTCCGGATGGAGTTCTGTTTGGTTCTTCCAAAGCTCATAAGGCGATCCGCAGAGAGCTGGTGGAAGGAAATTGCCTGGAGGTGGTTATCTCCATGCCCTCCGGTGTGTTTAAGCCTTATGCAGGAGTCTCCACTGCTATCCTGATCTTTACGAAAACTGGACATGGCGGGACGGATAAAGTATGGTTCTATGACATGAGAGCAGATGGATTCAGCTTGGATGATAAACGTAATCCAATCAATGAAAATGACATACCGGATATCATTCAAAGATTCCGAAATCGAAATCAGGAGACAGAGCGAAAACGGACAGAACAGTCATTCTTTGTAGAGAAGCAGGATATTGTTGACAATGAGTATGATCTTTCCATTAATAAGTATAAAGAAGTGGAATATGTACCGGTAGAGTATCCATCTACACAGGAGATTATGGCGAATCTGCATGAGCTGGAAATGGAGATTACAAAGAATCTGGCGGAGTTGGATGAGATGTTAGATGATTAAATATTTAAGGAGATGAAACAGATTTTTGAAAACATATCTGACCTATTTTGATGAAACTGGTGACGATGGAATTACAACGGCTTCAAGCGATCATTTTATTTTGACAAGTATTTACATGCTTGCAGAAAGCTGGCAGAATAATTTTAATAAGATTAGAGAATTAAGAAAAAATTTAAAACAGCAATATGGGTTTCATATAAGTGAAGAAATGCATACAAAACATTTTTTGACAGACAAAAATCCATATAGAAAGTACAACTGGTCTAAAGAGTAAAAACAAGAGATCATCATTGCATTTACAAAAACGATTGGTGAGCTGAATTTGAAGATTATCAACGTGATAATAGATAAAACCAAAATTAAAAAAGAAGATTATCCTGTGTTGGAAAATGCGTTGAAATATAACATTCAGCGAATTGAAAACGATAGTAAAGGAGAATGGAATTATCTCATTATTACAGATAAAGGAAGAACCGCACCCATGAGAAAAACAGCAAGGGCTATCCGCGTATTTAATCCCATACAGTCACAGTATTCCTATGGATATAGAAATCAACCAATCAAAAATCTGATTGAAGATATTATGGAAAAAGATTCGTCGGAATCTTATTTCATACAGATATGTGATTTCATATCATTTTTGTTCATTTGTATTATTCGTGCTATGAAAAGAATAAAGAACTGCCAAAGCGTGTAGCAAATGTTATTGATAAAAGCTTTGTTGGGAGAGTCATGGCGACGTTGAAGCGGGCAGAAAAGATTAATTTGAAAGCGAATGAAAAGCATACATATGGTTTGGTAGTTTACCCTAAATAAAAACACCACCTACGTCGCATTCGCGGTTTTAGTGGTTCAATAATATTATATGAAATAATTGTAACTTAGTCAATAAATTATAAAATAAATTCGGATTTGTGGGGATGAGTAGATGGAAAAGATTAGATTAGGAGATGCCTGTGAAATCCTAAATGGTTTTGCATTTAAAAGCGAAAACTATGTCGATTCAGGTATTCGAGTTATCAGAATTGCTAATGTACAGAAGGGATATATTGAAGATAACACACCAGCATTTTATCCATTGGATTCAGTGGAATTAGATAAATACATGCTGGAAGAAGGGGATCTGTTAATATCTTTGACAGGCAATGTTGGTAGAGTTGCAATTCTTGAAAAGGAGTTTTTGCCAGCTGCTTTGAATCAGCGTGTTGCCTGTTTACGTTTGAAAACGAGTAGACTAACAAAGGGATATTTGTTTCATATTTTGAATGGTAATCTCTTTGAGCAACAATGTATTCAATCATCAAAAGGTGTTGCACAAAAGAATATGAGTACAGAATGGTTGAAGAATTATGAGATTCCACTGTATTCAAAAGAAAAACAAGATGTAATTACGGAAATTCTTGACAAGACATACAATGTAATATCTTGTAGACAGCAGGAAATTCAAAAACTTGACGATCTTATCAAAGCCCGATTTATCGAATTGTTTGTAGAAACCGATGAGGCTTCTGAGTGGTCATATCATACTATAGCAGATGTTTCCAATGATATGAGAACTGGACCATTTGGAAGTGCGTTGCATCATGATGAATTTGTCGATAGTGGTGTGTTTGTGTTAGGCATAGACAATGCAGTAGAAAATAAATTCTCATACAATCGTATGAGATATATTACAGAAGAAAAGTATCAACAGTTAAAGAGATATACAGTGTATCCCGGAGATGTGATTATTACTATTATGGGAACGGTTGGGTGCTCTGCCGTTATTCCTGCTGATATGCCTAAAGCAATCAACACAAAGCATCTTGCTTGTATTACACCGAATGTGGAGATGGTCAACGCTCAATTTTTGTCTTGTGCATTCCAGATTCACCCAGACATTCGTACGCAACTTAAAAAGCAGTGCAAAGGTGCCATTATGGCTGGACTGAACTTGACAATAATTAAAGGATTGTCTTTCCGTATCCCGCCTATTAATCTCCAAAACCAGTTCGTAGAATTCTATGAACAGACTGACAAATCAAAAGTTACAATACAAAAAGCATTAGATGAGACAAAGTTGCTATTCAATAGTTTAATGCAGAAATATTTTGGGTAATCCACGAATTTTTAATTAGGAGGATTGAGTAGAGTGATAAAAGTAAGTAGAAGAGGAGGATTTTCAGATCGGCAAGGAATCAAATCTGAAAATACAGAAATCCAGCTAAAAGATTTAGATAAAAGAACACGTATACAAATCTTTAATATGTTAAGCAAACAATATGATTTTATATATCAGTATAGTAATTATTGGGAGGAACCTATTCAGAGATTTTTTAGATATATCAATAGTGAAGTTTTTTGCCAAAAAGTTGACGTAAGAAAAAGAATAGACGATGAAGGGTTTTTTAATGAAATAAATCAGGTTATAATGAACAATTCTTATGATGATGTATTAACTTTGGTTGAGGCTATAAGTGAATACTGGGAAGAAGAATTAAATGAAAGATATTGTTGTGGTCAAGCTTTTTTGTAACACTACGACCTAATTTCCTGCCACAGGGTT
>OGRS01001668.1_pt1 | contig 12186 bp, 8 predicted proteins | sample 1553561 | NCBI WGS metagenome assembly OGRS01 (sample SAMEA2580103, study PRJEB22360) | human gut metagenome | biome: human gut; feature: human-associated habitat; material: faeces | place: Denmark | collected 2008/2010
TGGCTTCCGTGGATCGGACGCCGGCTGTTTTTCCAGGCTGGAGGCGGACTATCCGCAGATACATACGGTAAGGCTTGAGGAAAACTACCGATCCGCGCCGGCAGTTCTGGAGAGTGCATTGTCCCTTATTTCTCATAATGACGGGGAAAAAAGATGGATGCATGCTTTGGCAAAGGAGGACGCTCTGGTCCGTGTGGTGGAGGCCTCCGGGGAGATGGGGGAAGCTATTTTTACGGCCAAGGAAATTAACCGCCTGATTGGCGGAATAGATATGCTGGATGTGGAGGAAAATCATAGCGGTGAGCAAAGAAGGGTGCGCAGTTTTTCCGATATCGCAGTGCTTTACCGCACGCACAGACAGGCGCAGCTTCTGGAAAAATGCCTTCGGCAGGGGGGGCTCCCCTACGTGGTTGCAGGCAGGGAGGATTTCCTGCTTGAAAAAAATGTCCGGGGTACGCTTTACTTTTTCCAATATGTCCTTCACCCGGAGGATGAGGCTGCGGGGCAGTTGTGTCTCAGGCTTCTCTGGCCGCCGGAGGAAAAGACGGCAGAGGAACAGCTGACGCTTCTTATTTCCAAATATAAAAGGAGAATACATAAGGACAGGACGGAAAAGCTTCTGGAAAACTGGATAAAGGACAGAAAGCTGGAGGAAAGCGGCGAAATGGAGAAGCTTGTGAACGCTGCGGTTCTATATCCTGAGATGGAGCATTTCCTGGAAACACTTTCCTTAGGCGCTGAGGGTGACATCAGGAGAAGCGGAAGCCGCAGGTTCCCGGCGGACGCCGTTACACTTATGACCCTGCATGGCTCAAAGGGGCTGGAATTTCCCGCCGTGTTTATTTTTGGGATCCGAAAAGGGTTGTTACCGCTGGAGCTGGGGACGGCTTCGGGTGATGTGCAGGAGGAAAGAAGGCTTCTTTATGTTGGCATGACACGGGCCAGGGAGGAATTAATACTCACCTTTTCCGGGGAGCCTTCCATGTTTCTTGGGGAAATTCCCGATAAGTTTTCGCAGAGGGAGCAGGCGAAGAAGGAGAAGCCTGTTGAGGAAGCGGTGCAATTAAGCTTGTTTGATTTTATGGTATAGATTATAGGATAAGTTGCCGTCCGGGTATGAATGAATGCCCGGACGATTTTTTGTATAGCATATTTTTGTTTTGACTGCTGGTATTGTAATTTTCAAAAAAGTTACGAAACCAGCTATTTTTATTGCAATGTAACGCTTAGTGTAACACATATGGTTTTATAATCAGGTTAACACATGAAAAAAAGCAGCTGATGTAACGCTATTGAAGCGGACCATAAAACAGTATGTTTCGAATCCGGGAGGCAGTACGGTGCAGGATGAACAGAACTGCAAAAAAAAAATTAGTCAGGGAGCTTCCTTTATCATTCGTATCACCGACAGGAAAAATGATACCTGGCAGGGTTCAATTACCTGGACAGATAGAGGAGTTACAAAATATTTCCGAAGTTCTCTGGAGCTGATAAAGTTGATGGACAGCGCAGTTCAGGCGGCAGCGCCGGAAGCGGGGTACAAAGTGACTGATAAAGGTAAGGAAAATATTAGAAGGATCAAAACAGAGAGGAGATCGAGTATATGAAAAAGGCAAAGAGCACTCAGAGAATATGGGCATTTCTGCTTGCATTCGTTTTAACTGTAACGACGATTGGCAGTGATGGGCTGACAATTACAGCTGCAGAGGGAGAAAAGGCGGCAGTCGAAACCATAGAAGTATCAGAGGAAGACGAAGCTAATCTGAACAATACAGAGGATAATATATCTGAGGGGTCAGAGAAAAAAGAGGCAGATCCATCACAGCCTGAAGGTACGGAGGCAAAGGATGATTCTGTGCAGGAAGCAAATAAAAATACGGAAAGCCCTGCTGTTGAAACGGATGAAGATAATACCGAGGCAGTCTTTGAAGAAAGTACTGAGACTATATCTGAAGAAAGTACCGAAACGGTATCCGATGAAACTCAGGTAGAAAATGTTGAAAGTGAAAACAATACATGGACTGTGAGCTTTTATAAAGAAGGCAATGTACTGATTCAAGATGCTTCCGGCAATGAAATAGACGAAACAGTAGCTGTGGAAAAAGGAAGTGAAATTTCTTTTTTCGTAGAAGCAGATGAGGGAGAGTCTTTTACAGTAAAAATAGAAGGAAATATAATTACTCCTGATAATGGCTGTTACACAGTAAAGCCAGAATCTGATATTACAATTGAAGTGATCGCTGTTGAGGAAGAGACAATACAGGAAGAGGTTAAACCGGCTATCATTACGTTTAGAATGCTGAAGGCTCCGACAAACGAAATGGTAAAGGTCACTTATAATTTTAATGGTGAGGAAGGGCCGGGATCTACAGTAAATCAGATTCCGTTAGGAACAATTGCCAATAATGCCCCTGATTATGAAGGTTATTCTTTTATTAATGCAACGATTGGCAATACGGAGATTGTTTTTGTTGGTATTTATGAAGGCATTTATTATTATAGTGTAGATGGGGAATCCGCGTTGGAATTAGGGGATTCCGAAATTCAGCTGAACTATGAGCTGGAAAAACAAAAATACAATATTTCCTTTGTATATGATGATAAAAAAGGCTACATTAAAGGGGAAAAGGTAATTACGGGGGATAAGGGAGCAAAGTTATCCTATACATTTACCCCTGTCCCAAATAAAGATTGTGAAATTAAAGAAGTAACCATTAATGGAGAAAAGGCTACGGCGCAAAAGGACGGAACCTATACAGTAGCTGAATTAACAGAGGATTTAATTATAGTAGTATCTTTCATTGAAAAGAATGTTTTTACAATCACAAAAAGTTTATCGTCCAACAGTGAAAATGGAACGTTTACCGGAAATGACAATGCCGATTATAATGGAACCTGGACCGGCACGATCAGAACCCCGGATAAAAATTATGGTCTGACGTACCTTTTGGTTAACGGAGTCCATGTAAAAATTCCGGCTAATAATAATACGGCTAATACTGAAATTGATGGAATGGAGATTGCTGTTTCCAGAAGTAATGCTGGATATGCCTATCAGTATAAAATCAGCATCAGTAATATTAAGCAGGATTTGGATGTGGAAGGCCATTTAAGGAAAAACAGCGCATACGAAATTGCATTGGTTCAGGCTGAAGGTGTTGATGTTTATTATTGGAATGGAAACGGGTTGGAAAAAATATATCCCGGCTCCGTGGTAAAATTCAATTATAATTTATCTGAAAGAAAGGGTGCAGTTTTTTATGCGAAAACACAGCCGGGATATGAACCTCACTTCAGTTCTGAAGGAACAGGTTTTAAAATTATAGACAATATCAATAAAAATAATTATTCAGGGAAGCAGCAGGCCATTGATTTAGGGTGTACTCACGAATTCCATTACACAAATAATACAGATCAAAAGAACAGAACAGTGTATCTGAAGGCTGTACCGATTGAGTATCGTGTTTTTTACGATGCTAATGGCGGAAATTCCTCATTTTACGATAAGGATAATTACGCGTTGGTAAATGGCAGGAATAAAATTTTTGTCAGTACGGAAGTCCCTGCCAGAAATAATTATGTTTTTGCAGGATGGAAATTGAAAGGCGACAGTACAGGAAAGATTTATTCTGCAAAAGAACTGGTTACACTGACGGCGGATAATATATCTAAACTGGCGGCAGACAAGGTGATTACCTTTACTGCCCAATGGCTGCCAAAAAATGAAGCAGCAAGCTATAATGTACGGCATTTTATTGAAACTGCAGAAGGCAAATACGAACTGAAGGAAGAAAAGACGCTGATTGGTAAACCGGGAGCCACCGCTTTCGCAATACCTAAAAATTATGAAGGCTATGAGGTGGATTATTCGGTTGAGGGTACGGTCAGGGCCGGAAAGGTTCTGAATGATGGTTCTTTAACACTTGCTTTATATTACAGGCTTAAGAACTATCAGCTGTCATATAATGGGAATGCATCGGGAGTATCTAATGTACCCTCCGGCAGTATGTACAAAGGTGGAAGTAAAGTTACTATTTCTTCCAATATTCCGGTAAGGAATGGATATACTTTCCTTGGCTGGAGTGAAACTGCGGCTGGAAAAGTAAAGTATAAGGCAGAAGATGTGTTTTTTATGCCGTACAAGAATGTTGCTTTATTTGCGCAATGGGAGAAGAATAAAAACGAAACAAAGAAGCTGAGCTATCAGGTAGTATACCAGGTAGAAGGCGGAGAAGTGCTTGATACAGTAAATAAGACCGTAGATATTTGGGTGAATGCTGATGACTATGAAGTAGAAACAGTAGAAAGCAAGACCTTTACGGGCTATAAGCAGAAAACTGATTCTCCGAAGCTGCCGCAAACAGTAAAAGACAATGACAAGATCTATGTCCTTTACGAAAAGAATGAGGAAGAAACGAAGGAACTGCACTACCAGGTGGTGTATCAGGTAGAAGGTGGAAAGGTTCTGGATACTGTAGATAAGACAGTAAATATTTGGGTGAATGCTGACGACTATGAAGTAGAAACAGTAGAAAGCAAGGCCTTTACGGGCTATAAGCAGAAATCAGATTCTCCGAAGCTGCCGCAGACAGTAAAAGACAATGACAAGATCTATGTCCTTTACGAAAAGAATGAAGAAGCAACAAAGAACCTGAGCTATCAGGTAGTATACCAGGTAGAAGGCGGAGAAGTACTTGATACTGTAGATAAGACCGTAGGCATCTGGATAAACGCTGATGACTACAAAGTAACATCAGTAGAAAGCAAGAGTTTCACAGGCTATACACAGAAATCAGATTCCCCGAAGCTGCCGCAGACAGTAAAAACAGGTGATATTGTATACGTTTATTATACTGAAAACACAATCACAATCACCTACAATGCTGATGTAAATGGTACTGTAAGCAATGCCGGTGAAACCTTAAATGCAGTGACCGGCGTGGCTAAGGGTTCTGAAGCGGCTGCGGATAATGGATACCATTTTGTAAACTGGACCAATGAAGCTGGAGAAGTGGTAAGTACGGATGCAGCATTTGTGCCGGCTAAGATAGACGGAATGAATGTAGAAGCGGCTTATACTGCACACTTTGCAGCCAACCCTGTTACCCCTCCGGATAACCCGACTCCTGACAATCCGACACCTGGAGATCAGACCACCGGTGATCAGACACCCGGAACGACTCCGGAACCTACAACTTCCGTGCTGGGAGAAGCATATGCTCCTGTTCAGCCTGAAATATCGGTTCTTGGTGAAGCTGCGGCGCCTGACAGCGGGGCAGAAGTAGGTGTTCTCGGTGAGAGTAAGGGTCCCGGGACTGGTGATACAGCTCCGATCGCAGGATGGGCGTTTGTAATTGCAGGAGCGATTCTGACGTTGGCACTGTCAGCAAAAAAACGTAGAAATGAAGATAAATAACGGATTGTTATTGACAGAAACAACTAATTCAAAGGGGGCCATTGCCGGAAGGCAATGGCCCCTGATGTTACTTGTCCGGTGGGCATACGCTCCGCATATTTTTCCGGATTCCGGACGGACTCCAGAGGTGGAAGGAGAGTCTGTTATGCTCAAATAAACTTTATCTGCGCATCCTTAGGCAGAGCCAGCTTGCATTCCACTTCTGCACATTTGATGATCCCTGCAATTACAGGACAGGCGGCATGAATCGGGAAACGCTCTCCTGCAAATTCAAACAACGGACCTTGTCCCGGTCTTGTAAGGCAAAGTTCGAAGGCATCAAAGGTATCTCCTAGTTCCTCCATCATTTTACGGACGCTCTCACATCCTGTTTTCACGGTTATTTTTACTTCTTCCTGATCTTCGGATACTGCCTCTACATTGGTTGTAAATCCGCAGACACCCGGATCAACCTGTACTGTTGTCATATCCTTTCCCCCTTATAATAGAATTTATGAGATATCTATCCTGCAATTATATTGTTTTTGTACAGATTTTTCAAGATACTTTTATTCGTGTATACATGACAGATACTTTTATTTGTATTGATATATGACATTGAGGAATTGTAACAGTTCAGGTCTGTGCATTTGCAGCGTTTAATGTAAAATACACGGCAGCAGCCCGAAGCCGCTCAACGGAAACTCCTGCGATAATCTCTGGGACTAAACCCGGAAATCCCCTTAAACTGTCTGGTGAAATAATTACTGTCCTGAAAGCCGCAGGCATATGCCACCTGGGAAACAGTAAGAGAGGAATTCTGAAGGAGTTCACATGCATGGTCAATACGCAGTTTAATAATATAATTCACCGGAGATAAACCGCAGGTTTTGTGAAAAATTCTTGAAAAATTACGGGGAGACATATTCATTTGCTCTGCCAGTTCTTTAATAGAAATGGTTTCCTGATAGTGTTCCTGAATATAGCCTATAATCTCTGTCAGCTCCAATTCTTCTCTGGAAATGTCGTTACCAGACTGATAGACCCGCATCAAAAGCACTACCAGACTCCAGAACAGTGAATTGACTAATGTATTTCTTCCCACATGGCTTTGCTCATACGCATCGGTCATTTCGTTAATCAGATGCTTTGCACATTTAAAAGTCTGAAAAGATAACTGCAGTTTTACCATACTGTCTTTTTTGATATTTTTTAGTATGGTAACCCCTTCCGTCTGTCTGATATCCGGGGGCGCCATTGACAGCATTCCATGTTTGTATATGATTTTACATAGGTTCAGCTGTTTGCAATTCCTGAAATGATAAAGAGTGCTTTTACCAATGATACAAACCGTTCCCGGCTTTACATCATGGGTCTCTGAGTCTGAACAATATTCTGCCGTACCGCCCATTACAAAAATCAACTGATTAAAATCATCTGATTTATACGGCATAAGATCCCGGTTATAAATTCCATACTGTACCAGAATAGGAAACCGTTCATCCATGTCAGCCAAATTCAAATCAAAACCCAGCAAATCCATGTTTTTCTTTCCCTTTCGTTTTTCCGTCAGTCAACATGCCTCCCTGACAGAATGTCCGGGAGCACTCATTTTATAAATACAAATGATAATAAATCAAAAAGATTCCGCTGATCAAAGCATTCCTTAAACCAGCCTTCATAATTGTGCCTGATCACAAGATAGACTGCATGTCTGCCGGTAACCTTTTCAACCGGCGCCTGATATACACCGTCATGTCTGTCAATTTCACAACAGCCTATTTCTTTTCCCTTCTGGTCATCGTCCAGCAGAATATGGATATTGCACATGCATCCGGCGCCCTTTACCTTTACGGAAAAGGTCATATTTCCGCTGGTGTAATCCTCTCCAAAATCAAAATATTTGTATCCGATAACTGAATTCACATAGATATTGGTTACCATTCTGGTGAAATAATCCTGATCAGTAATCATGCATCCACCTTTTAAGACACATGCGATATCAGCGGGGACAATATCATACGGATTCAGGGATTCTTCAAATCCAAGAGAAGTCATTTCTACCTGTGGAATCGTTCCGTCAGGCAAAATATTGATTTTCTCCACACAGGCTCTTCTGGACGTAAGCGTCCCGTTTGTCATCCTGTGATAGAAGACATACCATTGCCCATTAATCTGGCATATGGATCCATGATTATTTCCGGCAGGATAATCGATCCCGTTGTCAATAATTGTCCCTTTCCGCACAAAAGGCCCTCTTGGGCTTTCGGATACGGCATAAGCTAATCGGTTTCCCTTTCTTGGGGAATAAATCAGATAATACAGGCCATTTACCTTCCGGATTGAACTTGCTTCAAAGAAATCTGTTTCTCCATCTCCTGCAGGAATCAGGTTTTCCCGGTAAGACCCAGGCAGAATTTCCGTCATGTTTTCCGGGTTGATTTCTCCCATATGTGACTTTTCGTATCCGTAATAGATATAAACCCTTCCGTCATCATCCACTAACACACCGGGATCATTAAAAATACCTTCATCGCCGCCTGTTGACTCATCGTATTGATATCTGGAGACCAATTTAAACGGTCCTTCCGGGTGATCACTTACTCCTACACAGCCTTTGGCCCAAAGTATGTATGCAAATAAATAGTATTTAGACCCCTTTTTCACCACATCCGGTGCATACAGTTCGTGATCTGTCCAGTCAGTATCAGCCTGGTGTAGCTGATCGGGGCGGGTATGAAAGCTGTCCCCATGACACTTCCAATGATTTAAGTCGTTCACGGAAGCTGACCAGATCTTTAGTCTGTAATCACAGAACATATCTGCTCCGACCCGATCATGCGAACCGTATAAGTAAACACGGTCGCCAAATACTCTGGGCTCCCCATCAGGTATGTACTCCCATAAAGGTAATATTGGATTTGGCATTTTTATTCCTCACTCTCTTTTTTTACTTTTTCGACAGCCATACATCAAGCTGCCTTTGTTTTTCATTAATAATTGTGTTTATTCCGGCTTTCTCCAGCTCCTCATTAAACTTGGGTATTGCTTCATCCGGATTCAGACAGCCCAGAATAAGGCCATTATAGTATTTATCAACGATATCCCTACAGGCGGCAGCTTCACGCTGTACGTTCTCCGGTTTCCATATAAAACCCTTGGCCGGCGATGCTTTTGCATTTTTATTAAACCTGTCCAGCTTATCCCAGTAATCAGCGTCCTGTCCGCTCCAGATCGACGTGATCTGTTCATTGGGCCATATCCAGCCGTACACCGAGTAATCTGTATTGGATTGGCCTACTCCTTCCGGAAAACGAATGATATCTCTGGTTTTATCTTCATAGCTCCAGTTTTCATTTTCTGTCCCATTCACCAGTAAATTGGCAACCTCAGGATTGGTGTACATCAGGTTTAACACCTGCATTGCTTTCTGCGGTTCTTTGCTTTTTGACGAAATCACCCAGCAGGAACTTACCATGTCCGTTGTTGAATGTGGTTGGGCCAACTCAATGGCAGCTATCTGCTTTCCTTTATTTCTGCTTTCTTCATATTCTATTCCTTCTTTATAAGGGGCAAAGGTTCCGAAACCAATGCCATTTCTGATCAGGTCATTGCTGCTTTCAATGGTATTTATGGCATCCGGCATCATATATCCCAGTTGTACCCAACGATACATATAAGAACAATATTTCTTAAAAGAAGCACAATTATATAAATTCACAACCTCAGTGCTGTCTGTCAGACAGTTTTCCAGTACCCCCAGACCGTCTCCCAGCATGTCCACATCCCACACCGGATTGATAATAGAACCATCACTTGGGACAATCGGATACATATCAGGATACGCTGCTTTTACCTTCTGAAATACCAAATCCAAATCCTGGTAGTCCATCGGCCTGGAATAATCGATCTGAAGTTCATCGGCTATGTCTTTTACCATTAAAAAGCACCGCCCCTGCGCTTTATCCTTATTCATTGGAACACCATATATATGGCCATCTACAATAGTACATTCCCAATCCTCTTCTGAGATACTGTTTTTCATCTCAACTCCATAGTTGGAAAGCAAATCGTCCATTTGGATGATTTTATTCCTGGCCACAAACTCCGCCAGGGAAAATTCCCATGTAAAGCAGGGAAAAAGATCCATTGTTTCCTCGGAAGCCATTGCCTGATTCAATTGGTATGCCGACATATTGCGCTTCAATTTCACCTGGCATCCAATTTCCTTCATTGTAATTTCACTGATTTTGGCACTTACTCTGTTACAGGCTTCTTCTGATGCATATAAAGGCGCATAAATCAAAACCGTATAGGGTTCGGTATTTTCATCCGCATCCTTACTGGCATTTTCTCTCGGAAGTGAATTTTTACACCCGGAAAAGATAATTGCTGCAAAAAGGCTGATAACTAATATACTGACACGGACTTTTTTTCTCTTCATCTGTGCTGTCCTTTCTTAAATTATTATAGGTACGCTTCGTTTTTCTTTCTATCATATTTGTAACTCATAACCGCAAAAAACATCCATCTTTCATTTATACATAATAAAAATGTGACATTTTATATAAAAAATGTAACTGTTCAGCCAATTTCCTGGCTGAATAGTTACAAAATATGTTATATTTCTTCTGTTTCATATTGCTTTCGTTCTTCCATCGGCGTAAATCCGCCATTCATCTTTTTATAAGTCTGTGTAAACAGTGAAAAATTAGTGTAGCCTACTTTCATGGCAATCACACTGATTGGCAAGTTGGTCTCCCGGACAAAATGTGCGGCGAGTTTCATTTTTTCCTGAAGTATATATTCCTTGAGTGAAATTCCTACGATACTTTTAAACAGCCTTGAAATATAATTGGGGTTTAAATGAACCGCTTCTGCGATATCCGTCCTTCTGATATCCTGATCCAAATGCATGCGGATATACTGGAAAATAGAATCAATCTGTGTTTTAGCATGTTCGGGGGAAACCTCGGTTTCGTTAAAATAGGCATGTACATACTCAATCAGCCATTCCATTTTTTTTACCGACGTATATGCACTGCATGCATTTTCCAAATCCTGTGCGTTCTGGAACAGATCGTTCACACTTACATTTAAAGCATTTATATGAAGATATATGATACGCATAAATTCCTGATAGAAACGATTCAGAATTTCCGCATTTATATTCTCATTTCTGCACAGGTGGTACAGCTGTTCCTTTGCATTCGATGCAAAACTGTCATAAAGTTTATTTTTTAGCAGGGATTCCCATTGTTCCCCAATTTTTGTAAGCTGGATATTTTCCAGTTTATATCTGGTCTGCTGATCTGACCAGAAAATTTCTGCCTGCGCACCGACATTATTCCGTCTCATATTTACCAAAAACTCATATTCTTCCGGCAGCTTTTGCGGAGAATCACATACCTTAATATAACAGCTGAGTTCCTGGCTGTAATAGCTTATAAAGCATTTCCTGAATTTTTCAAGCTGATTATTCAAGGATTCTTCCGGTATTATGCCATCTTCACCGGCATAGATATAGACTGCATAATCCCCCTCTTTTGCAATCCAGCAAAGACAGTGGTAACCATAAGGATAGAACAGCTCCTGAAGTATATTGGAAATGGCATACGCAATCAAACTGTCTTCCCAATCCTGAAGCATATGGCTCTTTTCAAAAAAATGGATAAGGCACAGCCAGGAGGTTTTATCTTCAAACAGCACAATTCCCAGATCCTTCAGTTTACTTCGCAAACGCTCCCAGTCAGTCCCTTTGTCAAAACACCATTCTCTGCAGAGACCTTCAATCAATGAATCCCTCTGTTTTATGAATAAATGACGGCTTTTCTCCATTTGGGCAACTTTTTTGCTTAGCAAAACCTGATCTTTTGCACGTAAAATGACTTTCTCAATCTCTTCATAGCTGGCCGGCTGGAGAACATAATCAAATCCGCCTAACTGAATCGCCTCTTTTGCATACATAAAATCTGCATGTGCTGTCAGGAAGATGAATTTTGAAGAATATCCCTGTTCCCTGCAGTATGTGCACAGGCTGAGTCCATTTTCAACCGGCATTTCTATGTCACATAATACAATGTCTGCTTCTGTTTTTTTCAGCTGCTCCTTTGCCTCATATGCATTATAAGCCTTTAATACTTTTGTAATGCCAATCTTGTCCCAGTGTATCCCAAGTACCAGACCGCTGACTACATTAATTTGATCATCAACAATAAGTACTGTCATCAATATTTCCCTCCTGTACAGGCAAAATCATTTCCACACAGGCGCCGTCCGAATTACTGAAAAGAATGGTCGCTTTGGAATGATAGAGCATCTGTATCCGCTGTTTCACATTGTCAATACCAATATGTTCCCTCTGCAGTTTACCATCTGTTTGATTCAGTATCGGCAGAATGTCCTCTGAAAATCCAGGCCCGCTGTCCAAAACAGTAATACACACATAGCTTTCCTGATCACAGCTGAGTAAAGATACCCGTACAGAAATTACCAGTTTTTTTGCTCCTTCATTCCATGCTTGACGGAATTTTCCACAAAGGTCAGAATGGCCATTGGCGGTATCTTTTGATATTTCAGCGAAGGATCAACATCAATACGATAGGCAGGCGGATTGGATAAACTCATCTGCTGAAGCTCAAGATAATTTTTTATGCTCTTTATTTCATCTTCAACATTTACGAGGTTTTCGTTTTTCCTGATAATACCTCTCATATATTCCGATAATACCAGAATCATTTTTTGCAGCTTTATATTTTCCCCGCTTACTGACAGTGCATACAGGTTTTTCA
>OGRS01001698.1_pt1 | contig 12003 bp, 10 predicted proteins | sample 1553561 | NCBI WGS metagenome assembly OGRS01 (sample SAMEA2580103, study PRJEB22360) | human gut metagenome | biome: human gut; feature: human-associated habitat; material: faeces | place: Denmark | collected 2008/2010
GTGGGAGAGCAGGGCGCCGCTGACCGGTGGACGGCTTTCGCGCTTTCCCGGCGCGGGAGCGCAAGGGGGTCCCCTCGGGGGCCCTCTTTTGCTATGTCGATAGGTTGTAACGAGGCATTGGTCTATCATGTACCTTTGCACTGGCTCGAGGGCATATGCCTAACCGGATAGGAGATCCCATGTCTGAGGAAATCTACAACAATGAAGCTTCCCAGGACGAGGTCTCTGCCGAGCTCGATGCCATGGTCTGCGATCTTATCGACGACATGCTCAACAGTTTGGCCGATGGCGAGGACCTTGGTGTGGTTCTCATTGCCGAAGATGCAAACAGCAATCGGTATCAGGCCTGCTTTACTGAGGATGGTCCCGAGGCTTGTCTCGAGGGTGCGCAGCATTTTATCGAGGCCAATGCTGCGGGAATTCAGTCTGATCATGTCGGTCCGCTCGATCGCTATGCGATTGCGTATACAGGCGGAGTGGAGCTCGACTGCGAGTTCCAGGATGCCGTCATTGTGAGTTTCTACCAGCGTGGGATGTCGATGGGCTATTCTGCATATGTGCTGTATGAGGGCGCCGGCACAGGTGAGGACTTCCGTTGGTGCGACCCCGAGCCCGCTGGCGAGGAACCCGCCCTTCTTTAGGATCGGGATACACTGTCTCACCTCTCTGGTGAACCGTTTTGCCAATCTTGCAGAGTAGTTCTATAGCTTCAGATTATGTGTAGTGCCAGCAAACCCGCTGGTGAGGCATGTTTGTATCAGTAACAACGGCTACAATACCGCCGTTACGATTTCCCGTATACCGACAAATTATCACGCTCATCGATACTGGCTTGCGTGAGGCCGAATTATGGATAGGGGACGCCCATGCGCGTAGACAACCTTCGAGACATTGCCATCATCGCTCACGTCGACCACGGTAAGACCACTCTGTGCGACAAGCTGCTGCGCGCCGCTGGCGCCTTCCGCTCCAATCAGGAGGTCCAGGATCGCGTGCTCGACTCCAACGACCAGGAGCGCGAGCGCGGCATCACCATTCTGGCTAAGAATATCTCCATCGACTACAACGGCGTGAAGATCAACATCATCGATACGCCCGGCCACGCCGACTTCGGCGGCGAGGTCGAGCGCGTGCTGCGCATGGCCGACGGCGCGTTGCTGCTCGTCGACGCTTTTGAGGGCCCCATGCCCCAGACCCGCTTCGTGCTGCGTCACGCCATCGACACCGGTCTTTCCATCATGATCGTCATCAACAAGATCGACCGCCCCGGCGCCGATCCCGAGAAGGCGTACAACGACTGCCTCGACCTGATGGCCGACCTTGGCGCCACTGATGAGCAGCTTGAGTTTGCGATGGAGCATGTTGTGTACTGCTCTGGTGTGAACGGCTATGCCCGCCTCGACCCCGAGGATGGCAACATGGACATGTATCCGCTGCTCGATATGATCGTCAACGATCTGCCGGCTCCCGAGGTCGATGTCGACGGCCCGCTTGCCATGCAGTGCGTCACCATCGACCACTCCAACTTCGTGGGTCGCATCGGTATCGGCCGCGTGTATTCCGGCACCATCCACACCGGTGACCAGATTCTTGTTGTCAAGAATGACGGCGAGCGCAAGACCGCTACCGTGAAGCAGCTCTTCACCTTCGACTATCTGGGCCGCACTGAGTGCTCCCAGGTCAGTGCCGGCGACCTCGCAGCCGTTGTGGGTGTGGACAACACCGATATCGGCGACGTGTACACCAATCCTGAGAACCCCGTCGAGCTCGATCCCATCGAGATCGACCCGCCGACTCTCTCCATCGTGTTCGAGGCCTCCACGTCTCCGCTCGTCGGTCGCGACGGCGATATCGTCGGCGCCCGTCAGCTCAAGGAGCGCCTGTTCAACGAGCGCGAGAACAACGTGACCATGCGTATCGAGGAGCTGCCGGACAAGACCGGCGTCGAGGTGAGCGGTCGCGGCATCCTGCACCTCTCCGTCCTGATGGAGACCATGCGCCGCGAGGGCTATGAGTTCCAGGTGGGTCGTCCGCGCGTCCTGTTCAAGAAGGACGAGAATGGCAACCTGCAGGAGCCTGTCGAGCAGGCTGTTGTGGAGTGCCCGGACGAGTACGCCGGCAAGGTCATTGAGATCTTCGGCAATTCTGGTGGCACCATGACCAGCATGGAGACCGGCACTTCCGTCACGCACGTCGAGTTCCGCATCCCGACTCGCGGCATCATGGGCTTGAAGAACCGCATTTTGAACGTCACGCATGGCGAGGGCGTGTTCTACCACACCTTCCTCGAGTACGGTCCGTATGCGGGTGAGATCGGTGGCCGCAAGAACGGCGCCATGATTGCCATGACGACCGAGAAGGCCGTGGCCTACGCTTTGGGCACGCTGCAGGAGCGCGGTGCGCTGTTCGTCGAGCCCGGTACCGAGTGCTACGAAGGCATGCTCGTGGGCGAGCGCAATCAGCCCGGCGACATGGTCGTGAATATCGCGCGCACCAAGAACCTGGGTAACCAGCGCTCCTCGACCGCCGATATCTCCGTGCAGCTCGTGCCGCCGCGCAAGTTCTCCCTGGAGGAGGCCCTGGAGTACATCATCGACGACGAGCTCGTCGAGGTCACGCCCAAGAATATCCGCATGCGCAAGCGCCTGCTGAACGCCACCGACCGCAAGAAGGCCGCGAACCGCGCGGCCAAGTAGCGCGCTGTTCGGGCTATGCCCGTCCAAGGTCGCTCGTGGCTTACCGGATTGATTGGGCGTCGTCGCTGGCGCCACGTCGGGAAACTGGGTTGTCTCGTGCCGCCCGAGTCCGGCTTCTTTGAGGGCAATCGTTCGTAAGGGGACGGGGTCTATCTGCATGTATGCTGGTAAACTGGCATGCGTACGGATTGACCCCGTCCTTTATGCGTTCGGGGCTGATAAGTTGAGGTAATGCATGAGCGATGAGATTGAAATGAGGGCATCCGAAGAGATGCCGCCGATTGATGCGCCTATTGCGGTGGGGGAGAAGGGCGGGGCCGTCGCGTCCGGTATGCCCACTGCGACCGGTTCTTCCGCCGCGGCACGAGACAGGGGTGGCCCCCCCTGCCGCGGCTGACGTTTCGGCTGTTGCTGAAGATGCGGAGGTGGCTCGAACCCCTGAAGAGATCGCCCAGATCCACGCTCGCAACGACTGGCTGATCGCGGCCGATCAGGCTCTTTCCGACCTGCGACGCCGCTCGCGTGATGGAAAGTTGACCACATCCGAACGTTGGGTAAAGCGTGCGTTCGCCCCTGCGGGAACCGATGCTCGCGCCTTTGCCGAGGAGCTTCTTGCGTTCATCGAGGAGCGCCCGCACGCCGAAGACGCCCCTGCCATGGGAAAACAGGATTTTCCTTTGGGGTACGACGATCGCCCCGAGCTCGATGAGCTCGGCTTAGACGACCCTCTTCCCGAGCCGGAGGTGACGGACATCGTCATCCTGTACGGCAAATCAGGTATCTACCTGTATTCCAAGCCGCTCATGTCGCACAGTTTTGCCCATGCGCTGTTCAATACGGCGGAGGGTGACGATTTGGCGACGTTTGCCGACGCGGTTCGCACCGAGTCGCGCGTGTATCCGCGGCCGGGGACCGCCTCTGATTTCCTGAACCAGCCGTATCTGTGGTCTGCATCCAAGGTTGCCGATCTGTTCGAGCGCGCCATGAACGACGAGGCGTATGCGGATATCGAGATCACCACGACGAGCCTGAACGAGTCGTTCTTCTACTCCACGCGCCATCTGAGCCCCGCGCAGGGCAAGGCCCTGGCCGAGTGGTACGGGGTGGAGAAGTTCCGCAACCCGTAATGGTTCACCGCGAGGGATGGATGGTCGTAAAATGCCACCTTGTAGCAGTGTGGCATTTTACGACCGAAATCTCGGTTATTTGCACTTGGAAATGGTCGCGATTTGCCGGTGTGCGACAGCGCAGCAGATTGCGACCAAAAGTCCGAATGCGATGCCGTGCGAGATCTTGCAGCATGACAAAACCGCCTTCGCGGAGGCGCGTTGTTAGGGATAATGACAGGGAAACCCGATAGGAAGGAACCATCGCCATGGCCAAGCGCCGCCTGACCGAAGACACGCCGTTTTTGCGCACACCCGATATGTATCAGATCGAGAATGACGCCCCGATCACCGAGTATTCCGAGCGCACGCTTGATTTGATTGCCGACGCCAAGAACGGCGGTATCCCGGACGGTGCCAACGCATTTTGTAGCGTTGGCAAGGAGAAGCGCGGTACGGTTCAGATGCAGCTGTTTGCCGAGATCGACCCCGAAACCGAGACGTTTGTCGAGGTCGGTTTCCGCAGCCACGGTTGCCTGGCCGCCATCGCCTGTGCCACGGCACTCGCCACCATATTGCGCGGGAAGACATTCGACGAGGCCCTCGCCATCACCAAGGAGGAGATCCTGGAGGCGGTCGGCGGCCTGCCGAACGGCCGCAAGTACACGCTCACCTATGCGGTGGAGGCAGTGCGCGCTCTGATTGGCGACTACCTGCTGCGTATCAAGGGATATGAGATCACCCAGCTCAATGAGGTTGTTCGCTGCGAGAGCATGTGCCCGAACTGCCTTCTCACCGAGAATTGCTCCCTGCGTGACGAGCGTGTCGACCAGGAGCTTCGTGAGGCCGGCGAAATCGAGTAGAGTGTGCGGCCGCCGTGGTGGCCATCGGGTGTACGCTGCGACGGATGCACGTTCCGCCAACACCCCGTGAATCAAGGCATTATTCTCCAAATAGAATAATGAGCATCTGGGGTTTAAACGTTTTATTCAGGCATAATTGAACCTGTCTGTATGTGCGCATTTTCGCCATGCGCGCAGCTTTTACGTTCCATGGGCGCAAGCGCGCCCGTGAAGCCTTTTGGGGAGGGAACTATGAAAGAGAACACCGCCATGGAGCAGGTTGGCTCCGGTGCGGACCGTCTCGACTCCTTCTTTACCCGTCGTGGGTTTGTGAAGGTGTCGGGCGCGTTCGTGGCGGGCATGGTGGCGCTGGGGCTGCTCCCGGATACCGCCGCTGCTGCCCCCACGAGCTCCAAGGGCGAGGTCGACTACTATGCGACCCCGGCCCACGTGCTCAAGGTCAACCGTGCCCGCTGCACCGGCTGCCAGCGCTGCGAGATGATGTGCACGCTCAAGAACGACGGCGCCTCTCAGCCCGCTGCCGCCCGTATCCACGTGCATGACGGCCTGCAGTTCGGCTCCGACTGGGAGTCCTGCGACGGTCTGTTCTACTCGTGCGAGTGGCAGATCCGCGCATGCCACATGTGCACCACCGCCCTGTGCCAGACCTCGTGCCCGCACGCTGCCATCGTGACCCTCGAGGACGGCACCCGCACCGTCGACCCCGAGAAGTGCGTTGGCTGCGGCACCTGCGTCGCCGCCTGCCCGTGGCACATGCCCGTGGTCAACACCGAGACGCACAAGTCCACCAAGTGCGTTGCCTGCGGCCGCTGCGCCGAGCAGTGCCCCAACGGCGCTCTCGAGCTCATCAAGTGGGAGAACGTTAACCACTCCTCCGGCCCCACCCGTTCCGAGATCAAGTGGCCCTACGTCAGCGAAGTCCAGGACTTCGTCGGCGGCGGCAAGAGCGCCCAGTAAAGGAGAAGCGCAATGGCTGAAACCTCTTACGGTTGGGCTGGCTGGATCGCCCGCGTCAACCTCACGAGCGGAGATATCACCGAAGAGTCCGATGTCGAGATGCAGAAGGACTACATCGGTGGCATGGGCTTCGCGAACAAGATCATGTACGACGAGGTCGGCCCCGAGGTCGATTGGATGGACGAGGAGAACAAGGTCGTTCTCGCCGTCGGTCCTCTGACCGGTTCCGGCGTGCCGCTGGCGGGTCGCTCCACCTGGGCGTCCCTGTCCACCTTCACCACCGACCACCTCGTGGTCGACATGCACTGCGGCGGCCAGCTCGGCGCTATGCTCAAGTACTCCGGCCACGACGGCCTGATTATCGAGGGCAAGGCCGACAAGCCCTGCTACATCTTCATCGATGACGACAAGATCAGCATCGAGGACGCCTCCGCCCTGTGGGGCAAGGGCACCCGCGAGACCACCGAGGCCCTGTGCAAGAAGCACGGTGCCGAGTGCTGCGTGGCCGCCATCGGCCTCGCCGGTGAGAACCTGCTGCCCTACCCCTGCGTGATGAACCCCCGTTCCCGCTCCGCCGGCGCCGGCCTGGGTGCCGTCCTCGGCTCCAAGAACCTCAAGGCCGTCGTCGTCCGCGGCACCAAGGCCTGCCACGTCGCCGACCCGCAGATGGTCGCCGACCTGTCCGACTACATGATCTCCCAGGTCATTGGCTCCAACAACAACCACGTCGTGCCGAGCACCCAGCAGTCCTGGGCCGAGTACTACGACGCCGGTTCCCGTTGGACCGCTCGCAAGGGCCTCTACTGGGCTGCCGCCGAGGGCGGCCCCATCGAGACCGGCGAGCCCAAGCCGTTCGAGCCCAACACCATGGGCTATCGCTGCATGAAGTCCACCAAGGACATGGGCCCCGCTGCTGAGAAGTACACGGTCAAGATGGCCGGCTGCCATGGCTGCCCCGTGCGCTGCTACGCTCAGGTCCACGTGCCCTACGTGCAGGAGAAGACCGGCTACGAGTCCCAGGGCAACACCTGCGTCCCCGGCTTCCCGTTCTCTGCCTACATGCAGTCCTTCCTCAAGGCCGAGGGCATCTTCGAGGAGGACGGCAAGACGCTGTCCGACCTCTCCGTGAGCTACAACATGCTCATTTCCGCCACCGTCGACGACCTGGGTCTGTGGTGCAACTACGCTCAGCTCTACCGCGACCTGGCTTACACCTACTCCGCCGGCATCCTGGACAAGCACGTCCCGGCCGAGCAGATGGCCGAGTACAACTTCGACGCCATCATCCACGGCCAGGATCCCTCGAGCTTCGTCAAGATCCTGCTCGACATTGCCTCCAACGACGTTGAGAACAAGCCGATCTCCCTGCTCGGCCATGGTCCCATCGTGTGGGCCAAGGAGTGGGATTGCATGGATTGGTTCGACAACGCCAAGTCCGCGCTGATCAACTACCGCGGTTGGCCGGTCCACCACTCCATCGAGACCTTCGGTCAGGTCGGCGGTCTGTACAACATGATGTTCAACCGCGACGACATGATCCACTCCGCCGTCAACTTCCACGGCTGCGGCCTGCCGTATGAGCTCAAGGAAGAGATGGCGACCGAGATGTGGGGCAAGGGCGCCATCGATCCGGTCAAGGATTACACCGAGATGAACGAGGCCAAGGCCGAGTTCGCCTGGTGGAGCATCGTGACCGACGTCCTGCATGACTCCCTGGTCCTGTGCAACTGGGTGTGGCCGATGGCCATGGCCCCTGCCAAGGAGCGCAACTACCGTGGCGACCTGGACCTCGAGGCCCAGTTCTACACCGCCGTCACCGGCCAGAAGGTCACCATCGACGACCTGTACAAGGCCGGCGAGCGCATCATGACCCTCCAGCGTGCCAACACGGTCCGCGGCATGAAGGACAAGGACGGCAACGTGGGCTGCAACGACCTGCGCGGCGTCCACGACGTCATCACCGAGTGGGTCTTCGAGAAGGATCCCGAGATCGAGCCCTTCACCCCCGGTACCGACAAGATGGAGCGTAAGGACTGGAAGAAGGCCCTTACCATGCTCTACAAGCGCTTCGGTTGGGACGAGAAGCTCGGCTGCCCGACCAAGGAGTGCCTGAAGGACCTCGGTATGGACGACGTCGCCGAGGACCTCGAGTCCCGCGGCCTGCTCACCGAGGGTGGCGTTGCCTTCGACAAGCGCACCCGCACTTACGATCACATTCTCGAGAAGTACTGCGGCGACAACCCGGCGCTGTCCGCTTAAGTCGCTTGAGGTAGAGGAGCAACTATGGCTGATGAGACCAAGGAGACGAGCGTGGCCGAGACCGCGTCCGAGACTCCCAAGAAGAAGCGCGACTGGAAGGGCAAGCGTCTTCCCATCGTGATCGCCGCCGTCGTGGCTGTGACGGTTCTCGGTGTCGCCGGCTGGGCCTGGCGCGCCACCCCCGGTTACTGCGACGCCCTGTGCCACAGCACCATGGGCAAGTACTACGACACGTTCGAGAATCAGACTGATTCCCTGGCGTTCGCTCACAAGGGTGTTGTGAACGGCAAGTGCCTGGACTGCCATGAGAACACGCTCGGAACTTCCGTGCGCATGGCTCAGTCCCAGCTCACGGGCAACCACGAGACCCCGCTCGCCAAGGTGACCTACACCAACGAGTTCTGCCTGCAGAGCGGTTGCCACGCGGGCGCCGGCATCATGCCCGGTGCGAGCGAGTCCTCCACCAAGGATCTTGCTTTCGACCCGCACAGCGACTTCCACGGCGTGCAGCAGTGCAATTCCTGCCATCGCATGCATGACCAGAGCGTCTTTACCTGCGCCGGCTGCCACCAGGTTGGTGCCTGGGAGGGCGAGGGCGGCATCCCCGAGGGTTGGACCAAGCAGGATCTTGGCGACGGCCAGCAGGGCGCCGTGCCGGACGGCTGGACCACGCCGTTCCTGTTCGAGGCCGCCGAGTAATTTCGGCAGGCTGCGATTGAGCACCAAGAAAGGGCGGGCCTTTGGGCTCGCCCTTTTTCTGTGCGGCGACTGCGGTCCGTGCGCTCCGGGCGAGGTAGCCCGCGTCGCAAGGCGATTGCGGTGCCGCATGGGCGGCTGCGGTGCCACATGGCAGTTGCGGTGCCACATGGGGATTGCCTATGGATGTCTGCCGTCTGATTCGCCTAAAAAGGCGGGCATCCATAGGCAATTTCGCAGCGGGCATAGGTATTGTCGCTGGACTGGCCGAGCACGCCGCATCCCCAAACTGCACATATGGGTATGGCATACTTTTCCAGCAGAAAGACCGATAGTGAGGGGTATGACCATGGCCAAGCTCGATTTCAAGCCGCGCGGCGTTTGCACCCGCATGATCCACGTGGAGCTGTCCGATGACGGCCAAACCGTCGAGAGCGTTTCGTTTGAGGGCGGCTGCAACGGCAACCTCAAGGCGATTGGCAAACTGGTGGCCGGTCAGCCGGTCGACCGCATCGTCGAGATGCTCGAGGGCAACACCTGCGGTCCGCGCAAGACCTCCTGTGCCGACCAGATGACCCGCGCCCTGCGCGAGGCTCAGGGGTTGGTTGCCGAGTAGCTGAAAGGCATGTTCGCCCGGTTGAGGCCCGTTGCCGTGTCGCCGGGCGTTGAAGATGGTTGCCTGGCAGCTTTACGGTGTGGCGCCGAACGGGCGCGGGTGCCGGGTTGCCGGAAGGTTGTCGGGGCGGCGGTGTCGGACGGGCACATCCAGGATTGAGCATTCGGTAGCGTATTGTATGGGGATCTCACATAATGAGCAGTAAACATCGCGAAAAGTTGAACCAGGGCCCTGCCGCCGGTTGTAAGGTCGGCGGCGGTTTCTCTCGCCGCTCTCTATTCAAGGGTGCGGCTGCGGTTACGGCGGCACTTGGGGCTGTTTCTCTCGCGGGCTGCGGCTCGAAGGGGGATGAACAGCAAGTAAGCGGCGAGCCCCAGGTCATCACGGACGACTCTAAGATTGTGAACGTTACCGAGGAATTTAAGAGCGTCGACAATCCGATCGCCGTCCAGTCTGCCTGGGACTTGCCCCTCGGCACGGTGCCGTTTCACTCTGAGGGTGCATGGGCCGCGCTGCTCGAGGCGCCCTCCAGCGCTCGTTCGGTAAACACGCTCGGTATCATCTCCCTGGCGTCGGGCGCGCGAACCACGCTGATTCCGCAACCCATCAAAGGCGGTGCATACGGCTTCCACGACGTTCGATGCAGCGAGACGGTTTATGCGTGGATCGAGATGAACTACGCAGAGGCGTCGTGGGTGCTTCTCGCCCAGGAGCTGCAAAACGGCGCGCTTGCGGGCGAGGCAGTCGAGCTCGACCATGGCAACGCCGATTGGGAGCCCGCGCGTTTCACGGTGGCCGGCGGGCATGTCATATGGCAGAAGATGCCGCTTGCCAGCGGTTCCAAGCGTGCGGAGTTCTCTCATTGCTATAGCTGGGCGTTCGGCGATGCCAAGGCCAAGGACCTTTACGAGAGTCCGGGTCGCTTTGCCACATGGCCGCGCGTGAGCGGGGGGTACCTCACCATCGCGCCGCGTGTGAACACCGAGGAGGGCACGTTCTACGGGATAACCGCGCTCGACCTCGACGGCGGCAAAATGGTCGATCAGCTCGTCATGCCGCAAAACGTGAGCCCGTTTGAAGCCGTGTACATGAATGGGACGTTCGCGTTCTCCGTTGAGGCGAACTATGGGTACGGCGGAGGCTTGGGCAACATGGGTACGTTCATCGGTCGCGAGGGCGGTCCGTTCGTGTACCTGAGTCGCGAGCCCCTCGCCTGCGTTGCGGGGAAAGGCGGCCGCTACCTCATCAAGGCACGGTCGTCGCATTTCGTGGTGGACACCGAGGCAAAGACCTATGCGATCTTGCCTGCGCCCGACAAAGCCACCGACTATGGCGACTATCCCGCGAGCGAGGGCGAGACCGATCGTTTTGTGACGTTCGCAACGGTCCGCGGCGATAACGGCCTGCCCGCCGCCGTGCAGGTCAGGGTGTTCCCGCTGGCATAGTGCGGGACGCCGTACCAGATTCCGGGCGCTTGATTGAGCGTCCGGCATATTGGGCATACTCCATCTAAGATATGCGTCGCGCTTGTGCGTTAAAATGTAATGACGCTTGATCACGAGACGAGGAGGCCGCCCATGGCTTCAGATGCACGTAAGATTTTGTTGGTTGAAGACGAGAAGGCCATCCGCGACGCGGTGGCCGCTTACCTCGAGCGCGAGGGCTATTGGGTCGTGGGCGTTGGCGACGGCCAGTCCGCTGTCGAGGAGTTCGAGAAGCATCAGTTCGACCTGATCGTTCTCGACCTCATGCTCCCCAAGCTTTCCGGCGAGCGCGTTTGCCGCGCCATTCGCGATACCTCGGATGTGCCGATCATCATGCTCACCGCAAAGGGCGAGGTCGAGGATCGCATCATCGGCCTCGAGCTCGGCGCCGACGACTACCTCATCAAGCCGTTCTCCCCGCGTGAGCTCGTTGCTCGCGTGCGCGCGCTGTTCCGTCGCGCCCATCAGGCCGATGAGCCGCAGGTCGAGGTGCTCGACTTCGGCGATCTGGTGATCGATATCTCCGGCCACAAGATTCTGGTCGAGGGCAAAGAGGTCGACCTCACCGCCTCCGAGTTCAAGCTCCTCACCACGCTCGCCCGTCATCCGGGTCGCGTGTACAACCGTATGGAGCTGGTGGAGAAGGTCCTCGGCTACGACTTCGAGGGTTACGAGCGCACGATTGACAGTCACGTCAAGAACCTGCGCGCCAAGCTGGGCGACGATCCCAAGAAGCCCAAGTGGCTCTACACCGTCCACGGCGTGGGCTATCGTTTCGAGGCTCCCGCGCAGTCGGACAAGGCCGACAAGTAACACGTCTGCAGACGGGCGCCGCGAATGGTCGTGGCGCCCGTTTTTTTCGTTTAACGGGTAGTCTCAAATGGGGACAGGCACAATTTGAGACGCTTCTGCCTCAATCGGGGACGGGTGCGATTCGAGATGCGCCGAGTGTCGCAATTGGTGCCTGTCCCCATTTGAGACCCAACCACGAGGAGGGTGAGATGGCGCGTTTGGTCATCGGGCAAAAACACGGGTACGAGGGCGATCAGTCCTCGAGCCGCGCGAGCTGGAACACGCCCCATGCCACGCCGAGGGTGGGCATCAGCTATGGCGGCAGGATGGCGCTCTCCTTCGCCCTGACCTCGCTGGTGACGGTTATGATCTTGGCCTCCGTGGTCATGGTGGTCTGGGGCGGTGCGTTCTCGGACTACACCCGTGCGAACGTCGAGGAGATCGCGAACGTGGTGGCCGCCAAGATCGCCGAGACGCACCGGGCGGACGGCGGCTGGGAGGGGGGGGCGCTCCCCCCCCCTCCCTCGCTGCCGA
>OGRS01001699.1_pt1 | contig 11989 bp, 9 predicted proteins | sample 1553561 | NCBI WGS metagenome assembly OGRS01 (sample SAMEA2580103, study PRJEB22360) | human gut metagenome | biome: human gut; feature: human-associated habitat; material: faeces | place: Denmark | collected 2008/2010
GGACTCAGAAGTCATTCTTTTGTCTCAGCGCTTGGCGCTCAAGTATAATACCATACGCCGGGCCGCTTTGCAAGCCTTTTTTGCAAGTTTTTTGCTCTTTTTTCGCTTTTGTATACATCCTCCAGTTTTTCACTCGAAATCAGTCCCTGCTTTGACACCCGTTCAGCACGCCTGCGGTGTGCTGCCCCTCCAAGTGGGAGGGGCTGTTACACTATATAATAAGAAGAGCATCCGCCGCCCTCATTGGACAAACGGATGCTCTCTTATATATAATAGTTACTTCTGGGCATACACCTGCTTGAGGTGTTCCGTAAGCTTCATATTCTCGCTATAGTCCACCGGTACCACGATGACGCTGGGGACATCCTGTTTGAAAGCCTCTTCCAGTGTGGGGATAAGTTCCTCTGCCTTCTCAACACGATAGCCCTTGCAGTGCATAGCCTCTGCCAGCAGCTTGAAATCGGGATTCGAAAAGTCCACATAGCAGTGCTCGCCGCAGAACTGCTCCTGCTCTTTCCACTTGATGAGGCCGTAGCTGGAGTCCTCCCAGATGAGGGTCACAAAAGGCACATGCTCCCGCACCGCTGTTTCCAGCTCCTGACTGTTCATCATGAAGCCGCCGTCGCCGCAGACCGCCAGCACCTTTTTCTCCGGATAGAGAAGTTTTGCCGCGAACGCGCCCGGGATGGAGAAGCCCATGCTGGCGAAGCCGTTGGAGATGAGGCAGGTGTTGGGCTCATAACAGTCGTAGTGGCGGGCGATCCACATCTTATGGGCGCCCACATCGCTGACCACGATGTCGTCGCGGCCCATGACCTTCCGGACATCGGCGAGGATGCGTGCCGGCTTCATGGGGCAGCTGTCGTCCGCCGCCATTGCCTCATGCTCTGCCACCATCGTCTGGCGGAGAGCCAGTGCAAATTCCGGCTCACCGGTGCGGTGGGCGCAGCGCAGGATCTCATACAGGCTTTCTGAAATGTCGCCCACCACTTCCACAGCAGGCTGATACCGCTTGTTGACATCGGCGGGGGCGCTGTCGATGTGGACGATGGTCATATTCTCCCGTGCGCCCCACTTGGCCGGTGCGCACTCCACGATGTCGTAACCGATCGCGATGACCACATCCGCCCGGTCGAAGAGCTGGTTGACATAGTCTTTCTGCGGGATGCCGATGGTCCAGAGGCTGTATTTGTCATCCATCGGGATGATGCCCTTGGCCATCATCGTGTTGACCACCGGGATGTGCAGGCGGTCAGCCAGCTCGGTGACAGCAGCGGCGGCATGGCCGCGCACCGCACCCACGCCTGCAAGGATGACCGGATTTTTCGCCTCACTGATGATTTTTCCTGCCGCTGCAATGTGGGTCGGGTCGGCATAGACCTCATGCATCTGCTGGCGCTTGAGCGGCACGGCGTCGGCGGGCATTTTTGCAATATTCTGGGGCAGGTCGATATGGGTCGCGCCCGGCTTGCCCTTTTCGGCGTGCTTGAAGGCCAGCCGCACGATCTCGCCCACCGTGTCGGGGCGGATGATCTGCTTCGAACGCTTGGTGATAGGCTCAAACATCGCGGTCAGGTCAAGGTACTGGTGGCTGGTGAGCTGCATCCGGTCGGTGCCGACCTGGCCCGTGATGGCCACCAGCGGCGCACCGTCCAGATAAGCATCCGCCACACCGGTGACAAGGTTGGTGGCACCGGGGCCAAGGGTGGACAGGCAGACGCCGGCCCGGCCGGTCAGACGGCCATAGACATCCGCCATAAAGGCCGCACCCTGCTCGTGGCGCACCGGGATAAAGCGTATCTTGCTGTCCCGAATCGCAAACATCAGATCCAGCGTCTCTTCGCCCGGAATGCCAAACATCACATCGACGCCCTCAGCTTCCAGACAGTCCACCAGCACCTGCGCAGTCGTTTTCATTTCCTTCATTTTCTTTCCCTCCCAAAACGAAAAAGGCAGCGCAGCCCCATGCGGGCCACGCTGCCTTTGCTGCGCTTATTGTAAACGATTTTCGGTCATCCCGCAAGTGCAAATTTCCACAAAAAGCGGCTTGCTTTCGGTTTTTGCTCCGGCAGGCTTGACAAGCGGCGGGGCAGGCCGTATGATGAAAGTATCTTTTTTGCAGTGAGGTAGTTATCATGTCCAGCATCACCATCCGCGGCTGCTGCATCGGCGCAGGCCGTCCGAAAGTCATCCTGCCCATCGTCGCCCGTACAGAGGACGATATTCTCCGTGAGGCCAGGCGGCTGTCCGCGCTGAAGGCCGACTGCATCGAGTGGCGGGCCGACTGGTTTTCTGATGTTCTGGATGCTGCCGCACGGAAGCGGGTGCTGTCCGGTCTGCGAGCAGCGCTGGGCGAAAAGCTCCTGCTCGTGACCTTTCGCACCAAAGCAGAGGGCGGAGAAGCCTCCCTGACGCCGCAGCAATACGCTGATTTCTGCGGCACGGTCTGTGTCAGCGGCTGTGCCGATCTGCTTGACATCGAGTTCTTCCCGAATCGAGAAGGACTTCCGGCCCTCATCGGGCAGGCGCACAAGGCCGGTGTCGCAGTGGTTTGTTCCAGCCATGATTTCCACAAAACGCCGTCCCGGACGGAGATGGTCACACGCCTGACCGCCATGCAGCAGGCCGGAGCCGACCTGCCCAAACTGGCTGTGATGCCGAACTCTCCATCTGACGTCCTCGAATTGCTGGCCGCCACAGCAGAGATGGCAGAGCAGCACCCCGAAACGCCCGTCATCACCATGAGCATGGGTGCGCCGGGTGCAGTGAGCCGCCTGTGCGGTGAGACGTTCGGCTCTGCCATGACCTTCGCCAACCCCGGGCAGGCCAGCGCGCCCGGACAGGTTGCGCTGGATGTAGTGAATGAAGTGCTGGACAGCTTGAGACTCGAGTAAAAAGCTCAATCTCCCCCAGTAATTGCAGCAGCCCCGCTTTTCAGGCGGGGCTGCTGTTCATTTTCTCGAAAATTGTCTGATACGTCAAATTTCAACGGTTTCTATTGGTTATCTTTCCAGATTTTTGCGAGTTTTTGCAAAAACATTGACATTCTGTCGTCAAAATTATATCATTGTGTCATAAGAGATGAAAAGTGTTGCTGCAAGTTGAAATTCATCGTTTCTACTCCACCTCAGTGAAATCGTGCCATACCGACAGGAGGTCCCACCATGATGCAGTGTGTCAGACGATGCAGTTTTATTTGTGGAGCTGTTCTCAGCATCCTGCTCCTGCTCTGCAGCTGTCAGGCTGGGGCCGGGCCGCTCATCCTGCCGGACAATGTTCCCTCAAAAAACACCTCCCAGGGAAAGGAGAAACTGCTCGCCGCCCTGAATCAGGAGTATTTCGACCGCTTCAAGCGCTCCAACTATTTTATACAAGGCAGTGACTCTGCTGCTGAGGCTGTATTTCTGTATCTTGCGCATAACTCCGGCGGCGACATCAACAAAGCAGTCGAGTTTTTAGCCGAAAATCCCGAAGATGAAGATGGCCGTGCGAACTGCGCCGACGATGTTCTGCGCATAATTTCTCCCTCGCCCAGCAAAACTTATTGGGTCAGTTATTCCTTCCTCTCTGCCAACATGCTGGAGGACGGTGTCCTGAAAGAAAATGCAGCATTTGGCCCCGTTGCCGAAAATCTCATCGACCATCGGACGCTTCTGGAGTTCTACTCTCTTTCTGGCAACGAAAACGTCGGCTTTGCCGTCGGCGTCATCGGCAATCAGGCGCTCGTTGTGGCTGTGTTCGTTTCCTGATAGCATTTTTCAAGACAAGCAAAAAATGACCGCTGCGGTCTCCTGTTCCGCAGCGGTCATTTTCTCTGTCCGCCCTATTGGGCAAACCATTTTATATTCTTATAATAAAGGATCCTGCCAACGCCTGTCAACCGAAAAAAGATTGCTTTTTGTCGATTTGCGCGGTTTCACATTGTAAACTGCACTGCGCAGAATGCGGCATAGATGCAGAGCAGCGCCACGCCCTGCACACGGGAGAGCTTTCCACGCACCAGCGCCGGGATGGTCAGCAGCACCATCACCAGCAGCATCACGGGCAGCTCGAGCACCAGACTCGAGTTGATACCGAACAGGGTCGCACTCTGAGGGATCTCAAAGGGTGCCAGTGTCACCGACATGCCGCTGACCAGCACGAGGTTGAAGACATTCGCACCCACGACATTGCCCAGCGAGAGGTCGCTGTGGCCCTTCATCAGCGAAGTAATGGCCGTGACCAGCTCAGGCAGCGAGGTACCCAGCGCCACGAAGGTCAGCGCGATGACCGATTCCGGCACGCCCATCGCCTGCGCGATGATGGTGCCGTTGTCCACCAGCAGGTTCGCGCCCAGCGCGATGAGGGCTGCGCCCACCACCAGCAGCAGGACGATTTTTCCGATGCCCATCGGCTCTTCCTCATGCTCCGGCTCTGCCGGAGCATTTTTCATCTGCCAGACATTCGCCGCCATGTAGGCCACGAACATCCCCAGCATCAGCAGGCCCATCGGACGGGTAAAGCGGCCCATGCCGTAAGCTGCCACGCAGTAGATGGCCGCAGCTGCAAAGAAGAAAGCCACCGGAACACGCAGGGGCTTCGGGTCCACCTTGCCGGGCCGCACGGCCACCGTAATGGCCGCGATGAGGGCCGTGTTGCAGATGACAGAACCGATGGCGTTGCCGTAGGCGATCTCGCCGTGGCCGGACACTGCCGAGATGGTGGACACCATCACCTCGGGCAGGGTAGTGCCGACGGACACCACCGTTGCGCCGATGAGCAGCTCCGGCAGATGGAATTGGCGGGCCAGCGCCGATGCGCCGTCCACGAACCAGTCACCGCCCTTGATAAGGCAGAGCAATCCCAAAAGAAACAGGATGCCAGGGATTATCATATCGTTCCTCCCAATATCTCTCCGGGCGCAAATCGCGCCGCATCACATAACAAAAGCCGTATTGTATATGATACCAAATTTCCGTGTGGAATACAACGCCCTGCCCGAAAACATTTTGAGCCCCACTATATAGGGTGGGCCGTGCCATTGAAATCCATTGCTATTTGTGTTATTCTGTGATTAGAAAGGCGCTGTCCTGCAAGTGCAGCGGTCATGCTCCCTCCTCGGCATCACATTCCGTGTGCCGTCCGGAGGAAGTCCAATTTTTGTCATCCTCCGGATGGTCTTAATCATTGATACATGAAAGACTTGAAGGAGGAAATCCATCATGGATATTTTGAATACTGTTATTGCTCTGCTCGGCCTTCTGGCCACCGTTATCATTGGCACTGCCAAAATCACTTGGACGATTGCCCAAGTATTTTTTCGGAATCCGCACCACGCAAAGCACTATTCTAAAAAATGACAAGAAAAATGACCGCCCTACAGTCTACCAAACTCAAGCGGTCATTTATTCTTAAATTTCCGTGATAGAGGAGGGAGCTGACCACTGTGCGGGCAGCGCCTTTCTTTGTCTTCATTATAGACGTTAGAACGCAGGTTGTCAAGAGACTTGCGTTTTCATTTTATTTACACCACTTTGCAAACTCTTCATCGGTACACTTGACGTAGTGGCTGCCGCTGACGAGGTGGCTGGTGCCTTTGCTGTAGTCGATGCCGGAAGTGGCATAGTCGTAAGTCTCGGCCACGCGGCGCTTTTCCACCACCGGGTTCGGCAGCGGGATAGCCGACAGCAGGCTCCGGGTGTAGGGATGAATGGGATCTGCGAAAATTTCTTCCGTCGTACCCGTTTCCAGCAGGTGGCCCAGATGGAGCACGCCGATACGGTCGGAGATGTACTTGACCATGGACAGGTCGTGTGCGATGAACAGGTAGGCCGTGCCGGTCTCCTGCTGGATGTCCTTCATCAGGTTGACGACCTGTGCCTGGATCGACACGTCCAGTGCCGAGATGCACTCGTCAGCGATGATGAGCTTCGGGTTCATGATGAGGGCGCGGGCGATGCCGACGCGCTGGCGCTGACCGCCGGAGAACTGGTGGGGGTAGCGCTCAGCGTGCTCGGGCGCAAGGCCGACCTTCTCCAGAATTTTCTCCACCTTTTCGCGGCGCTCGTCCTGGGTTTTGTACATATGGTGGATGTCCAGACCCTCGCCGATGATGTCCTCCACCTTCTTGCGGGGGTTCAGGGACGCCATCGGGTCCTGGAATATCATCTGCATCTGGGTGCGCAGGGTGTTATTCTGGGCGTGAGACAGACGTCCGCTGATGTCCTGCCCGTCGAAGGTGATCTTGCCTGCGGTGGGGTCATACAGCCGGATGATGCTGCGGCCGATGGTGGATTTGCCCGAGCCGGACTCACCCACCAGACCGTACGTCTCGCCGGGATAGATTTCAAAGCTGACATCGTCCACGGCCTTAACGGTGAAGTTCTTGTTCACCTTGAAATATTGCTTCAGTCCCTCGACCTTCAGAAGAGGGGTAGCGCTCTGTGCTGCCATTTACTCCGCCTCCTCGATCTTTTTTGCTTCTGCGCTCATACGGGCCACACGGTCTTTCAGCTCAGGCGGCATCTCCACCTTGGGAGCGCGGGGGTCCAGTAGCCAGGTAGCTGCGAAGTGGGTATCGCTGATCTTGAACATGGGCGGGTCGATCTCGTCGTCGATCTCCAGCGCGTACTTGTTGCGGGGTGCAAAGGCGTCGCCGGCCTTCTCATGCAGCAGGTTCGGCGGCGAACCGGGGATGGTGTACAAACGCTCGTCGGCGGTATCGAGGTCGGGCATGGCCGACAGCAGGCCCCAGGTGTAGGGGTGGCGCGGGTCGTAGAAGATCTCGTCGATGGTGCCGGTCTCCACGATCTTGCCCGCGTACATGACATCGACATAGTCCGCCACCTTTGCCACGACGCCGAGGTCATGGGTGATGTAGATGACCGAAATGCCGCGTTCCTTCTGGATGCTGCGGATGAGCTCGAGGATCTTCGCCTGAATGGTCACATCCAGTGCGGTGGTGGGCTCATCGCAGATGAGCAGGTCCGGGTCGCAGGACAGCGCGATGGCGATGACCACGCGCTGACGCATACCGCCGGACAACTGGTGCGGATAGCTCTTCATCCGCTTTTCGGCGTCGGTGATACCGACTTCTTCCAGCAGCTTGAGGGCCTTCTGATACGCCTCAGCCTTGGGCATCTTGAAGTGCCAGAGCATCCCTTCCATGATCTGCTTGCCGATGGTCATGGTGGGGTCAAGGCTGGTCATGGGGTCCTGAAAGACCATGGCGATGCGCTTGCCGTTGATGTGGCGGCGGATCCACTTTTTATCTTTTTGCAGCAGATCGACGGTTTCAGGGCTGCCGTCGGCGTGATGGTAGCTGAACTGGATGCTGCCGCTGTTCACCTTGGCGTTCTGGGCCAGAATGCCCATGGCCGCCTTCATGGTGACGGACTTACCGGAACCAGACTCACCCACCAGCGCCACCGTCTCGCCCTTGTACAGGTCGATGTTCACGCCGCGGATGGCGTGGACGGGGCCAGCCGTCGTCTTAAAGGTAATATCAAGGTCTCGCACCGACAAGACCTGTTCTCTTTTCGTATCAGGCATGTTGTGCGCCTCCTTACATACTCTTCATCTTGGGGTCAAGTGCCTCGCGCAGGCCGTCGGCCAGCAGGTTGAAGCTGAGCATCAGCAGGCTCATGACCACGATGGGCGGGATGATCTGATAGGGATGGGTGGTGAAGCTGTTGTACAGCTCACTGATCAGGGAACCCAGCGAGCACTGCGGCACCGGGATGCCCAGACCCACGAAGGAAAGGAATGCCTCGGTAAAGATCGCGGTGGGGATGCTGAACATGACCTGAGTGATGATGGGTCCGATGATGTTGGGCAGCACTTCCTTAAAGATGATAAAGAAGCTGCCGGCACCCAGAGTGCGGGAAGCCAGAACGAATTCCTGGTCCTTCAGCTTGAGCATCTCGGCGCGGGCGATGCGGCTCATGCCCACCCACTCGGTCAGCATCAGAGCGAAGATGATGGTGATCATGCCGGGCTGCAGCACCAGAAGCAGCAGCGTAACGATGACCAGACGGGGGATGCCGTTGGCAACTTCAAGAAAGCGCTGCATCAGCATATCCACCTTGCCGCCGAAGTAGCCCGAGATGAGGCCGTAGCTCATACCGATGAGCATATCAATGACGGCAGCCGCCACGGCGATGATAAGGGAGACGCGGGCGCCTTCCCAGGTACGGGTCCAGATGTCGCGGCCATAGAGGTCGCTGCCGAACCAGTAGTAGACGTCATCCTTGCCTTTTTCGACATAGTTGTTGACGATCTTGGTACCGGTGGTCGTGCTCATCTTCTCGCTGCCGTCCAGAATGCCGAACTGCTCGATGCCGGGGACGCGAGGCGCGAAGTTCTTCTGGCTCAGATCCTGGCCGGAATAAGTATAAGCATTCATTCCCGGGCCAAAGATGGCCAGCAGCAGGATGATCATGATCATCACGAGGCCCAGCACGGCGCTCTTCTTGCGGAAAAAGCGGATGCGGACGTCCTTCCAGAAGCTCTGGGCCGCGAAGTTGGTATCCACCGCGATTTCAGCCGCGTTGTCCTTCCGGGCAAACTCTGCCTCGGTGAACTTGTGCTCAGGGTACAGTTCCTGCACGGCCTGCGTGATGGCTGCGGCGGTGCTTTCGCCGCCCAGTCGAATCGCTTTTTCTGCCATATCAGTCGTCCCCCTTTGCCAGACGGATGCGCGGGTCGATGATGCCGTACAGCAGGTCAACGACCAGCATGATGCCAATGTACATGGCGCTGTAGATGAAGCTCAGACCAATGACCACGTTGTAGTCGTTGGACTGGATGGCCGTCACCAGCAGACTGCCCACGCCGGGGATGGCGAAAATTTTCTCAACCACCAGCGAACCGGTCATCAAATCAACGATGAGGGGGGCCAAAACCGTAATAATAGGAATGAGCGCATTGCGCAGGGCGTGGCGGAAGATCAGCGCCGGGCCGGAGATGCCCTTGCTCTCGGCCAGCAGCATATAGTCAGAGTCGAGGACTTCTATCATCTCGCTTCGGGTGAAGCGGGCGATGGATGCCATGGTGAACATGGACAGCGACACGCTGGGCAGGACACTCGAACCAAAGACATCCTTGGCGGAGAACAGCATCGGGAACCAGCGGAGCTTGAAGCCGAAGGTGTAGCTCAGGGCCAGTGCGAAAACGTAGGACGGCACCGACACGCCGATGACCGAGATGATGGTGGCAATGGTGTCGAAGATGGTATCCCGCTTGAGGGCAGCGATGATGCCCAGCACAAGGCCCACCAGAGCGCCCAGCGTGACGGCCATGCCGCCGATCTGGATGGAGATGGGCAGGCGGGACTGGATGAGCTGGGAGATGGGCGTATTTTTGGAGATGTTGTAGCTCACACCCAGATCGCCCCGGAGCATATTGCCCACGTAGCGGAAGAACTGGATGTAGATCGGCTGGTCAAGGCCGTATTTTGCATAGAGCGCGGCTCTCATATCGGCTGTCAGCTTTTCGTCGTTGAAGGGCGAGCCGGGCATCAGCTGCATCAGGATGAACAGCACCAGCAGGATGGCCAGCAGCGTAAACAGCGAGGTGAGGATACGCTTGAGCGTATATTTTTTCACGTCAGGTGAACCCCCTTTGGTTTTCCTGTCCGCGGTCAGTCGTGCGCAGGCCGCGGACAGGTACAATGCCAAAAAGGCGCACAGTGGCTTTTGCGGGCCACTGTGCGGCCTTTGTTCAGCGTTTTTTCTTTAAGCGTTCTTTGCGGCCCGCTTGTACACACGGTTCAGAGCCACCGGGTGGAAATCCACGCCGGTAACGGCGCTGGAGATCATCTCGGCATTGCACTGGCCGTACAGCGGGAAGATGACTGCCTGCTCCAGAACGATGGCTTCTGCATCGTACAGAGCTGCCCAGCGGCCCTCGGGGTCGGTGCAGAGGTCGCCGGTGGTGCACTCCTCGATGATGGAGTCAAACTCGGCGTCGCTCCACAGACCGTAGTTGTTGGAGTTACCGGTGACCCACATGCCCAGATAGGTCATGGGGTCGGCGTAGTCGGGACCCCAGCGGGTCAGGCCCAGCTGGAAGTTGCCGTCCTGCATATCCTGCACGCGCTGCTTCTTGGGCTCGACGGTCAGGTTCACGGTCAGGCCGGGGAGCGTGGTCTCGAGCTGCTCCTTGACGACCTGTGCCACCTTCTGAGGTGCATCGTCGGCATCAACGATCATGTCGAAGGAGAAGCTGTCCTTGCCCAGCTCGCTCTTGGCGGTCTCGTAATACTCGGCTGCCTTGGCTGCATCGAATGCGCAGGAATCAGCAAACTTGGTCTGGTCGGCGCTGAAATCGCTGCCGTCCGGGCCGGTGGCGAACTGCGGGGGAACGGCGGTGTAGCAGGGGGCAGAGCCGTCCTTCAGGACGTCGCCGGTGATGGCGTCGCGGTCCAGAGCAAAGGTCATAGCCTTACGCAGGTTCTCGTTTGCCAGTTCAGGCACCGCATCGATGTTGGGGCTGATGTACCACAGGTAGCCGGCGCCCACGCTGGTAAACTGGGGGTCGTCCTTTACCTGATCCACCTGCTCGCCGTTCAGCAGGGTCAGATCCAGTGCGCCGGTCTGGAAGCTCATCAGAGCCTGCTGGCTGTCCTTGATGACCTGATAGGCCAGACCATCCAAAGCGATGTTTGCAGCGTCGTAGTAGTCGGGGTTCTTGGTCAGCTCGAATGCGGTAGCAGCGGGCTGGTAGTCGGTCATGATGAATGCACCGTTGGACAGGACGGTGTCGGGGCTGGTGCCGAAGGTATCCTTGCAGGTGTTGAAGAATGCCTCGTTGACAGGGTAGAAGGTGGGGAAGTACATCAGGCTCAGGAAGTAGCTGACAGGGACGTTCAGCTGAACTTCGAGGGTCTTGTCATCCACTGCGGTCACGCCCAGATCTGTGACAGGCTTCTCACCGGCAATGATCTCTGCGGCGTTGACCACCTGGCCGATGTCAGACAGCATATAGGAATACTCGGAAGCATTGGCGGGGTCAACAGCACGCTGCCAGCCGAACACGAAGTCGGCTGCGGTGACGGCGTCGCCGTTGGACCACTTTGCATCGCGCAGGTGGAAGGTATAAGTCTTGCCGTCCTCGCTGATGTCGTAGGTCTCGGCGAGGGCCGGGACAGCTGCGCCGTCGGCGTCCATCTGCATCAGACCGTCGGTGTAGTCGGCGATGACCTCGAAGGAGGTGCCATCGGTGGCGATCTGCGGGTCCAGAGACTGGACCTCAGTCTCCAGCATGATGTTCAGGGTGCCGCCTGCGGCAGTGCCAGCTGCGCTGGAAGCACCGGTGGAGGCAGCGGTAGAAGCTGCCGTGGAGCTGGAGCCGCCGCAGGCCGTCAGGGCCAGAGCTGCTGCGGATACGCCTGCTGCTGCCAGAAAGCTGCGGCGCGAAATACGACGATCGAATCTCATAATATCTTTTCCCCTCTCTAACACCGCTTTAACGTATTAAAGCGACTGTTTCTGAAAAATGCACAAGGTGTTCTGCTCCCCCTCTGGAGCTTTCTGCACACCCTTGTGCCTTGGCGGCATTATACATCGTCCACCGCCGAAAGAAAAGACTTTTTGCCAAATTTATACCCTCAAACCAACGATTTCTGTAGTTTGCCCAACTGCACACCAAAGTTTTGATTTGAATTTTGTATAGTTTTGCCCTTGATATGTATTCACGCGAAATACAGTTCATGTGAAATAAGTATTACTTGTGCTTTTGCCGCGTACAGCTTTGTGCTGTATCTTTCTTTTATAAAGAAAACAGCCCATTATGCTTTCTCGGCATAGCGGGCTGTCCGGACTTTATTTTACTTCATGTGCCTGAAGTTTTGTCTCAAAAGCACTTTGAAAAGTGCTCAGACTGCCTCGGCAGCAGGTGCTTCGACCTCGCCATTGTACACAGCCTTGTCCAGCTGGCCTTCGGTGGCAGCCACAAGGGTGGTAGCGGCGGGAGGGGCAACCACGCTGGGGGGCGGAAGAGAACCTCGGTA
>OGRS01001700.1_pt1 | contig 11979 bp, 14 predicted proteins | sample 1553561 | NCBI WGS metagenome assembly OGRS01 (sample SAMEA2580103, study PRJEB22360) | human gut metagenome | biome: human gut; feature: human-associated habitat; material: faeces | place: Denmark | collected 2008/2010
GAAGGCGCCCGGGGGGGGCGGCGGGAGGGGGGGGGCGCCGCCGCAGACGAACTCGGCTGGCCCGTTGCCCTGAAGGTGACCGCCCCCGGCCTCAGGCACAAGTCCGACATCGGGGGCACGGTGCTCGACATCAAGGACCGCGACGGTCTCGCCGCCGCATGGCGCTCAATGGAGGAAAGCATCGTCAACAACTCCCCGATGACGCCCATGGTGGGCGCCGTCGTGCAGAAGATGGTGCCGCACTCGTCCGTGCGCGAGCTTCATCTCGCCATTGCCTATGACAATGTGCTCGGTCCCGTGGTCGAGTTCGGCGCAGGCGGCATAGGCTCCGAGCTTTATCAGGACAAGAAGGCCGCGCTGGTGCCGATCAACCTGAGCGAGGCTGACCGTCTCGTGGAGAGCACCCGGATCGCACGCGCACTCGGGACCTACAGGGGGCTTGCGCCTGCGGACAGGACGCTCATCGCGCAGATGCTCTGCAGACTCTCCGTGCTCGCGGCCCTGATCCCCGCCATCAGGGACCTCACCATCAACCCGCTCGTCTGGACCGACGGCGGCGCCGCCGCGATCGATGCGGACGTCAATCTGAACGAGGCGCCCGTCGAGTCCGAACCCGGCTATCCGCACCTGACGGTCTGCGCGCCGCCATGGGAGGAAGGCCGCGAAGTCGTGTTCGGCGGCGAGGCGCTCACGCTGCGCACTTTCGTGCAGAGCGACTTCCACCCGCTCAAGCGCTTCCTCGGACGCTTGTCCGAGAAGACCTTCTACCTGCGCTTTCACACGTCCGTCCACCTCTCCGACGAGCGCATCTGCGAGCTCGCCTCGCTTGACTACGCCCGCGAGGCCGCCTGGGCGCTCGCCAAGGACGGAGAAATCCACGCCGTCGCACGCTGGCGCCTGACGGGCGAGCTCGGCGAAGCCGAGTTCGGCATCGTGGTCGAGGACGCCTGGCAGCGCCGCGGCCTTGCACGCGTGCTCATGGCGCACATCGAGACCACGGCGTCCGAACGCGGCGTCACCCGACTTGTCGGCCACGTCCTCAAGGGCAACGAGGCCATGCAGGGCATGATGACGGCCATGGGCTACACCCTCGGCGAAGGCGACAGCCGCGACACCGATCCGTGGGTGAAGGACATCTCCATCCCGACGAATCTCCTATAATGGCGCGCCTCAGACATTCTTCTTCATGGGAAACACAGCAATGGCCATTCTGTCCAACACCGAATTCGGCATTCTCCGCCTGACGATCAGCCGCGCTCAGAAGCGCAACAGCATCAACGCCGAAATGTTCGACACCATGACGGAGGCCCTCTCCCGAGCCGCCTCCGACGACGCCGTTCGCGTCGTGCTCCTGCAGGGCGGCGAGCAGATCTTCTCCGCCGGCGCCGATCTCGAGGAGATGCGCTCCCAGCCCGAAGTGCTCGACCGTGCCATGACGAACTTCTTCGCCGCGCTGCGCGCCTTCCCGAAGCCCGTCGTCGCCCAGGTGATGGGCCCGTGCGTGGGCGACGCGCTCTCGATGCTGCTCTACTGCGACCTCGTCTACGCATCCGAACGCGCCCTCTTCTCCCTGCCCTGCGTCGCGCTCGGCCAGACGACCCGCTTCGGCTCCGCCTTCATCATGGCAGCCGGCCTGCCCCGCGCCACCGAGAAGCTCATGCTCTCCGAGCCGATTACCGCCGCCGAGGCCCTCGAGATGCGCATCATCACGGGCATTGCGGATGACGAATCCCTCGACAACCTCGTCGCCTCCAAGGTCGCTCGTCTCGCCGTCCTGCCGCCGGGCGCCGTTCGCGCCATGAAGGCTCTTCTCACCGGCCCGCGCAACAAGGCCCTCGAAGTCGCCGCCGAAGAAGAGGAAGCCGTCTGGCGCCGCCAGGCGGGATCCGCCGAAGCGGCCGAAGCGCTCGCTGCCTTCCTCGAAGGCCGCAAGCCCGCCTTCCGCCCCGAATAATCCTCCGCCCTTTTTCGGCACCCAAAGCGCGCACTATTTTGGTGCGCGCTTTGTTTTGGTGCATCCCGTTCCGCCCTCCTTTGGACCCCGTCCGCCCCCGTCTTCTCCTCCTTCAAGGAACGCTCCTGGTCGCATTCTGCTCATCGACTCTGCCGCAGTCGTTTCAACGATCTAATTTATTTACCTTAGCGGTTTTGGCACGCTGATTGCTACGTAGAAGGGCAACACCCCTGCGACCGTTCGAATTTTCACAGTCCCTCGTCAGACACAAGTTTTCAGGAGTTCCACCATGAAGCTTTCCCTCCCGCTCACCGGCCTGCTCTGCGCAGGCATGCTTCTCACTTCCGCCGCCTCCGCCGCCGAACTGACCGGCACGCTCAAGCGCATCCAGCACTCCGGCACGATGACGCTCGGCTACCGCGAAGCTTCCGTTCCGTTCTCCTACCTGCAGGCTGACGGCACGCCCACGGGCTACGGCTTCGAAGTCTGCAAGGCCGTCAGCGAGGCCGTGAAGAAGGAACTCAACATGCCGAACCTGACGATCAAGTATCAGGCCGTCACGAGCGCGAACCGAATTCCGCTCATCCAGAACGGCACGGTTGACATTGAATGCGGCTCCACGACGAACTCCAAGGCCCGTCAGCGCGAAGCCGGCTTCGGCATCAACTACTTCGGCGTTCAGGTCACTGCCGCCGTGTGGAAGGACTCCGGTATCAACTCCATCAAGGATCTGAACAACAAGAACGTCGCCGTCACGTCCGGCACGACCGCCGTCGCCCTGCTCAAGAAGTTTGAAAAGGACAACGGCATCAAGATCCGCTACCTGATGACGAAGGACTTCGCCGAATCCATGCAGCTTGTCGCCAAGAAGCGCGCCGCCGCCTTCGTGATCGACGACGTGCTGCTCGCCGGCCAGATTTCGAACCTGCCCAACCCGCAGGACTTCAAGATCGTCGACGCCTCGCTCTCCGTCGAACCGTACGCCCCGATGTTCGCCAAGGACGACCCCGCCTTCAAGGCTCTGGTTGACAAGACCATCGTCGGCATGATGAAGGACGGCACGCTCGACAAGCTCTACAAGAAGTGGTTCGAATCCCCGATTCCGCCCAAGAACGCCAACCTCAACTTCCCGATGAACAGCGTCACGAAGGAACTCTTCGCGAACCCGAACAGCGACGGCATCTAAGCCCAAGCCTTTACGGTCCCCGGGACGCCAGCTAGCAATCGCGTCCCGGGGACCCCTTTTAGATTTAATTCCCGAAAACAAGAGGAACCCCGCCATGGCACTGAACATGACCCTCAACACTCTCTGGGAAACCTCCCTGCTGAGTGATGATCCCTGGTGGCTTTATCTCGTCTACGGCGCAGGCTGGACCATCAGCCTTGCCGTCGCCTCCTTTGCGCTCGCCCTGACGCTCGGCACCATCGTCGGCACTCTCCGCACCGTCGACAACAAGTGGATCCGAGGCATCTGCGAAGGCTGGATCGAGCTTTTCCGCAACATTCCCCTCATCGTCCAGATCTTCATCTGGTACTTCGTCGTCCCCGAACTGATCCCGCCCTACAAGGACTGGATGATCGAGGCCGACCCCGTCCTCAGCCAGTTCCTCTCGGCCTTCCTCTGCATGGGCCTCTTCACGTCGTCCCGAATCGCCGAACAGGTTCGCGCCGGCATCACGTCCATTCCCTCCGGTCTTCCCTACGCCGCCAAGGCCCTGGGCTTCACGGTCATTCAGCGCTACCGCTTCGTCATCCTTCCGATGGCCTTCCGCCTCGTGCTGCCGCCGCTCACAAGCGAAGCGATGAACCTCATCAAGAACACGGCCGTGGCCATGACGATCGGCCTGCCGGAACTTACGATGCGCGCCAATGAAATGGGCGAGGCGACCTTCCAGTTCTTCGCCGCCTACCTCTGGGCGACGGTCCTCTACATCGCCATCGCGCTGTGCGTCAACCGCCTGATGGCCTGGATGGAAGCGCGCTGCGCGATCCCCGGCTTCATCGCCGCCAAGTAAGCAAAGGAGTCGGTCATGGATTTCACTTCGATTACGAACAGCTGGGGCTACATCCTTTCGGGCGCCGCCTACACGGTGCAGCTCACTGCGATCACGGCTGTGGGCGGCCTCTTCCTCGGAACGCTGCTCGCCCTCTGCCACATTTCCGAAAAGCGCTGGCTCTCCGCCCCCGCAAAGCTCTACATCAACCTGATGCGTGCGGTGCCTCTGGTGCTCGTGCTCTTCTGGTACTTCCTGCTGATGCCGGAAATTCTGCGCATCATCCTCGGCCTCGACCACCCCGTGAAGATCGGCGCCGAAATGACCGCCATCATCACCTTCGTGCTCTTCGAGGCGGCCTACTTCGCCGAGATCATGCGCGCGGGCATCCAGTCCGTGAAGAAGGGACAGATTCAGGCTGCATACGGACTTGGGTTATCCTATGCTCAGACCATGCGGCACGTCGTGCTCCCGCAGGCCATCCGTCACATGCTGCCCGTGCTTCTGACGCAGACGATCATTCTCTTCCAGGACACCAGTCTCGTCTACGTCATCAGCGGCAATGACTTCATGGGTTCGATCTCCAAGATCGCCCAGCGTGACGGACAGCTTGTTTTGATGTACTCTTTTGCTGCTGTCTGCTATCTTGCCGTCTCCTTGTCCCTCTCCCTGCTGATTCGTCGACTGCAGACGAGAATGCGAACGGCTCAGGCTCACTAAAAAATTTGAACAGGATATCCCCCTATCATGGCAATGATCGAAATCAAGAACATCAGCAAGTGGTACGGCACCTTCCAGGTGCTGAAGGACTGCTCCGTTGATGTTGAAAAGGGCGAAGTCGTCGTGGTCTGCGGACCGTCCGGCTCCGGCAAGTCCACCCTCATCAAGACCGTCAATGCTCTCGAACCCTTCCAGAAGGGCGAAATCATCGTCGACGGCATCTCCGTTGGCGATCCGAAGACGAACCTTCCCCAGCTGCGCAGCCGCGTCGGCATGGTGTTCCAGCACTTCGAGCTCTTCCCGCACCTCTCCATCCGCGAGAACCTCGTTCTCGCCCAGATGAAGGTGCTCGGCCGCGGCCGCGAGGAAGCCACCGAGCGCGGTCTGAAGCTTCTCGACCGCGTCGGCCTTCTCAAGCACGCCGACAAGTTCCCCGGCCAGATGTCCGGCGGCCAGCAGCAGCGCGTGGCCATCGCCCGCGCCTTGGCCATGGACCCGATCTGCATGCTCTTTGACGAACCGACGTCCGCCCTCGACCCGGAAATGATCAATGAAGTGCTCGACGTGATGGTCCAGCTCGCCAAGGAAGGCATGACCATGATGGTCGTGACCCACGAAATGGGCTTCGCCCGCAAGGTGGCCGACCGCGTGATCTTCATGGACGCAGGCGAAATCATTGAAAACCTCCCCGCCCAGGAGTTCTTCAACTCGCCGCACACCGAACGCGCCCAGCAGTTCCTCTCCAAGATTCTGCAGCACTGATTTTTCAGCGCTCATGCCTCGAAACCCCGCCGCTTCCCGGCGGGGTTTTGTCTTTTTCCGAACCCCCTCAGGGTCATGCCACGGGTTATCATTAACAGGTTGTACAGCTTTTTTTCCCGCAAAGAAGGACCGTCAAATGAGCAACACTCATGCATTCGATGCCGCAGCAGCTCTCCAGCTCGGGCAGGAAGTTCTGACCCAGGAAGCCGGGGCGCTCACGCACCTCGCCTCGACGCTCGGCAGCGAATTCACGGACGCCGTTTCGCGCATTCTTTCCTGCAAGGGCCGTCTGATCGTGTCCGGCGTGGGCAAGTCCGGCCACATCGGCCGCAAGCTCGCCGCCACCTTTGCCTCCACGGGCACCCCCGCCTACTTCGTCCATGCCGCTGAAGCCGCCCACGGCGACCTCGGCATGATCACGGCCGACGACGTCGTGCTCGCCATCTCGTACTCCGGCGAAACCAACGAGCTTCTCACCATCGTCCCCACGCTCAAGCGCGAGGGCGCGACGCTCATCGCCATCACGGGCAACCCGAACTCCAGCCTCGCCCAGCACGCCGATGTGCATCTCAACTGCCACGTCAGCCGCGAAGCCTGCCCGCTCAATCTGGCGCCGACCACGTCCACGACCGCAACGCTCGCCCTCGGCGACGCGCTCGCCGTTGCGACCCTCTCCGCCAAGGGCTTCACGAAGGAGGACTTCGCGCGCAGCCATCCGGGCGGAGCCCTCGGCCGCCGCCTGCTCATCCACGTTCAGGACATCATGCGTACAGGCGAGGACATTCCCGCCGTCCGCGAGGAGGTCGGCGTGCTTGAGGCGGTCCGCGAAATCACGAAGAAGCACATCGGCATGACCGCCGTCGTCGACGACCAAGGCCGCGTGACCGGCATCTTCACCGAAGGCGACCTGCGCCGCCTCATCGAGCGTCTCGGCGACATCCGTCCGTGCGTCATGAAGGACGTGATGATCCGCAATCCGAAGACCATCCGCGCCCAAGAGCTCGCCGCCTCCGCCGTCAAGCTCCTCGACACCTTCCACTGCAACCAGCTTCTCGTCGTCGACGAGGACAACAGGCTCATCGGCGCCCTGCACCTGCACGACCTGATGGGTGCCAAGGTCCTTTGATCCACTTTTCGGGAGACCCGACATGACCACAGTGAACGAGCGCGCGGCCCGCATCAGAATGGTCGTACTCGACATCGACGGCGTGATGAGCGACGGCACGATCAACGTCTCGGGCACGGGCGAGCTCTACAAGAGCTTCTACGTGCGCGACGGACTCGGCATCAAGATGCTGCAGAAGCACGGCATCGAGATCGCGATCATCACGGGCCGCACCTCTGCGATCGTCGCCGAGCGCATGAGGGAGCTCGGCGTCACCCGCATCGCCCAGGGCCAGCGCTTCAAGACCACCGCCTACGAGGCACTTCTTGAGGAGACCGGTCTCACCGACGAGCAGGTCGCCTACATGGGCGACGACGTCCCCGACCTGCCGCTTCTGATGCGAGTGGGCCTCTCCACGACTCCCGCAGACGGGAATCCGGAGGTTTTGAACTATACTCACTGGCAGTCCCGCTTCCCCGGCGGCCGCGGCGCCGTCAGGGAGTTGTCCGAACTCATCCTCAAATCCCAGGGCGCATGGGATACACTCGTGCACAACACCTACGTCCTCGGCAAATAATGATCCACCGCAGCCTAGTCCTCCGCGAACGCATCACCGCCATCGTCGGCGCGGCCCTGCTGTTGCTGCTCGTCGGCGCAAGCTACTACTACTCGGTCCAGACCCGCATCGAGGCCCTGAAGTACGTCCCCAGCGAAACGAGCCCCGACTTCACGGCGCGCCGCGTCACGCTGACCGACTTCGACGAACGCGGCGTCGCAACCGCACGCCTCTCCGCCAGCACGATGGAGCACTTCTCAGACGAGCGCATGCGCGCCACGGACGCCAGCTATCACTCCCTCGATCCTGCGAAGCCCCAGCTCGCCCTCACGGGCGACCGCGCATGGAGCAACGACAGCCTCGAGACCGTCGAGCTTGAAGGCAACGTGCAGCTGAGCCGCGCACCCTTCAAGGACGAGCCCGATCTCTTTTTCACGACCGAATACATCAAGGGGTATCTCGACACCTACAGGTTCGAGACGGACAGGAAGGTCTACATGCGCCGCGGCATCGACACCACCGAAGCCTCCAACGGCATGAAGTACGACAACATCCTGCACACGGTCGAGCTCGACGGCAGCGTCGTCTCGGTCTTCCATCCCAACGCGCAGTCCACTGACACATCCGCCAACGCAGCCCAAAAATGAAGAAGTCAATCGTTTTCAGCATCCTCGCCGCCATCGCAGCGCCGACCTGGGCCCTGAGCACCGACAAGAGCCAGCCCATTGAAGTCCATGCCGACCAATTCAACGGTGACGAAGTCAAGCAGACCGCCGTCTACTCCGGCAACGTCGTCGTCGATCAGGGCTCGATGAACCTGACGGGCGCTCGCCTCGATCTTGCAATCACGCCCAAGGGCTACCGTCGCGCCACGATCACGGGCTCTCCCGCACGCTTCAAGCAGCAGCGCGATCCGAAGACGAAGGGCGTTGAGGAATGGGTGCACGCGCATGCGAGCCGCATCACCTACGACGAGGAGACCGACAAGGTCACGCTCGAAGGCAAGGCCCAGCTCTCGCGCAGCGAAAACGGCCAGCAGAAGGACATGACGAGCGGCGAGCGCATCGTCTACGACATGCGCAACGCCCGTTCCGAAGTCAACAGCGGCGAAGGCAAGCGCGTCACGACGATCATCGCGCCCCGCTCCAAGACCGACGCGGGCACGCAGCGTCAGGGCACGTCCCTCTCCAACTCCACCAAGCTTCAGCAGTAACAGGACTTCAGCGTGACCGAAAACGCAACAGTTAGCCATTCCCACACCCACGCGCTCGAGGCGACCGGCCTCAAGAAGCACTACGGGCCCCGAAACGTCGTCAAGGGCGTCAGCCTCGCCGTCAAGTCGGGCGAGGTCGTGGGACTGCTCGGCAAGAACGGTGCAGGCAAGACGACGACCTTCTACATGGTCGTGGGCCTTGTCGTGGCCGACGACGGCCAGATCCGCCTCGACGGTCAGGACATCACGCACATGCCCATCTACAAGCGTGCGCGCATGGGGCTCTCCTATCTGCCCCAGGAGGCAAGCGTCTTCCGCAAGCTCTCCGTCGAGGACAACGTCCGCGCCATTCTCGAGCTTCAGGAGGGAGAGGACGGCAAGCCGCTTTCCAAGGACGTGATCGAGGAGCGGCTCGACCAGCTGCTCGAAGAGCTGCAGATCCAGCACCTTCGCACGAACCAGGCCATTTCGCTCTCGGGCGGCGAGCGCCGCCGCACGGAAATCGCCCGCGCCCTTGCCGCCAATCCCCGCTTCATTCTGCTCGACGAGCCCTTCGCGGGCGTCGACCCGATCGCCGTGATCGAGATTCAGCGCATCGTGCGCTTCCTCAAGGAGCGCAACATCGGCGTTCTGATCACCGACCACAACGTCCGCGAAACCCTGTCGATCTGCGACCACGCCTACATCATCAACGAAGGCGAAGTGCTCGCCTCGGGCACGCCCGACGAGCTCGTCAACGACCAGGCCGTCCGCAAGATCTATCTCGGCGAAAACTTCCGGATGTAGCCAAATGGAAAATCATCTCCTCGCCACACTCTCCCAGCAGCAGGTTCTCTCCCAGGAGCAGCAGCAGTCGCTGCGCATTCTGCAGATGCCCACGCAGGAGCTTCTCGGCGAAATCGAACTCATGCTCGAATCCAACCCCCTGCTTGAAGTGGAGGAGCCTGCACAGGCCTCCGACGACCCGCAGGCGCGCGCTCAGGAGCATGACGACGACAGGCGGGACGACCGCGGCGAGGATGATTCCGAATTCGACGCAGCCCAGGCGGAGACGCCCGTCGACCAGCCCTACGAGGCCTGGCAGGGCGCCTCCAGCGACGAAGCGCCCTTCGAGCGCATTCCCGCCCCCGAATCCTTCAGGGACGAGCTGCTCGCCGATCTCGGCTGCCTGCCGCTCATTTATCCAATATGGGTTCGACCGCCGTTCCCGCCTCCCTGCCGCTCCCGCCGCGCCAGCATCTGCTCGTCGCCTGCCTTGTCGAGGAGCTCGACGACAGGGGCTTCTTCACGTCCCCGTTCGAGACGCTCATGCGCTACTACGCGCGCATCCTCAAGGAGGAAGGCGTCGAGAACGTGACCGCCGCCGAGTGGCGCGAAGCCCTCGCCACCCTTCAGAGCATGGATCCTCCGGGCATCGGCACCGCCGGCCCCGTCGAGGCCCTCATGAAGCAGATCGAGCGCATCGAGCCCTCCATCATGCATGCCGCCGCGCTTGAAACCCTCAAGCGCATCGTCTCCAAACATCTCGACAAGGTGGCCGCCGACAACCGTCCTGCGCTTCTCAAGCTCGCCAACGGCAAGTCCTCCATTCTCGACGAGGCGCTGCGCGTGCTCAAGACCCTCTCGCCCTATCCGATCGCCAGAGAATCCAGCACGCTCTACATCGTTCCCGATGTCATCGTCAGGACGCAGAACGGCGTGAGCACAGCGCACCTCAACGGCTCCTCGCAGCTGCGCCTTCGCCTTCGCATCAACGACGCCAGTAGCGAGGCCGATCCCTCGACCCGCCGCGTCCTTCTCGGCGAAGCCAAGACCTTCATTCAGCGCATCGAGGCCAGACGAGCCACCCTGCAGCGTCTGGCCGACGCCATCGTCACGCGCCAGCAGGCCTACTTCGAGCACGGCCCCGCCGCCCTGCGTCCGATGACGCTCAGCCAGATCGCCGAAGAACTCGGCCTATCCGTTCCCACGGTCTCCCGCGCCGTTTCCGGCAAGTTCATCGCCTGCAGCCAGGGCACGGTCGAGATGCGCTCGCTCTTCAGCGCCGTCTCCTTCAGCAACCAGGGCAGCGGCGCCGAGGAGCAGGGAGCCTCCGAAATCCAGGCCATGATCTGCAAGCTCATCGAGACCGAGGACCCCAGAGCCCCCCTTTCGGACGAAATGCTCTGCGAAATGCTTCAGAAGCAGGGTGTGCCCATCGCCCGCCGCACGGTCGCCAAGTACCGCACCTGCGCAGGCATTCCCTCGGCTCGCTCCCGCCGCAGGCTCTGACTTCTCCACCCCTTTGGTACACTGAACGAAGTTTTCGATTCGACGGTCCCACAAGGCCGTCCGACGCGTCATGAATCTTCTCGCACCTCTGCTTACTCTTGAAACCGTTCGCCTTAACCTCGACGTCGTGAGCCGCAAGCGCCTCTACGAAGAGGCGGGCCTCGTCTTCGAAACCTCCGCTGGTCTTTCCCACACGGAGGCCTTCGACGCGCTCTTCGCACGCGAAAAACTCGGTTCCACCTGCCTCGGCAGCGGCTGCGCGCTTCCCCACGGCCGCGTCGAGGGCATCACCGAACCCGCCGCCGTCTTTCTGAGGACCGCCGCGCCACTCTCCCTTGATGCGCCCGACGGCCGTCCCGTCCAGCTGTTCCTCTGCCTGCTCATTCCCGAAAACGACGACGGCATGTACCTGAAGATCCTGCGCGAAGCCGCCTGCCTCTTCGGCAACAAGCCGCTGAGAAACGCGCTGCTTCACGCGGAGTCGGAGGTCAAGATCTGTGAACTCATTCACAACTGGACGCCTCCCGCCGACCTTCACTACGAGCCCGACTTCTCCGAAGACGACGAAGACGCCTGAAAAAACTACGCCAATACGGAGGCAACGCCATGCAACTCATCATCGTGACCGGCATGTCCGGCGGCGGCAAGTCCATCGCCATCCGCCAGCTTGAGGACTGCGGCTACTACTGCATCGACAACCTGCCCGCCGCCTTCCTGCTCCCCGTGGCGCAGGACCTCCGCACGCACGGCATCAAGTCCGCCGCCGTCGCCATCGACGCGCGAAGCCAGAGCACCTTCGACGGCTCCCTCAAGGCAATCCGACAACTCGAGGAGGCGGGCTTCGACGTGCGCATCCTCTTTCTCACCGCCTCGGATCAGGAGCTCGTCAAGCGCTTCTCCGAAACCAGGCGCCGCCATCCGCTCTCGACGCTCGCCGCCAGCCGCGAAGGTGCTGCGCCCCCCCCCCCCCCCCCCGACCCCCCCCCCCAGCCGCGACCAGCTCGTCCCGCTTCAGGAGGCCATCAGCCGCGAACGCGACCTGCTCGCCCCCATTTCTGCAGGCGCGGCCCTGATGGACACCACCGGCATTCTTTCCTCGCAGCTTCGCGAATGGGTGAAGAAGTTCGTCGGCCAGCCCCAGGCCATGATGACGCTCACGTTCGAGTCCTTCGCCTTCAAGCACGGCCTTCCCGTCGCCAGCGATCTGGTCTTCGACGTGCGCTGCCTGCCGAACCCCTACTACGATCCTGCGCTGCGCCCCCTGACGGGACGGGACAAGCCCGTCGCCGACTACCTTCGCACCTTCCCGACCGTCATCAACATGGTTGACGACATTGAAGGCTTCATCCGCAAGTGGCTTCCCGCCTACATTGCTCAGAACCCCCACCCTCCTACTGCTGACGA
>OGRS01001712.1_pt1 | contig 11851 bp, 10 predicted proteins | sample 1553561 | NCBI WGS metagenome assembly OGRS01 (sample SAMEA2580103, study PRJEB22360) | human gut metagenome | biome: human gut; feature: human-associated habitat; material: faeces | place: Denmark | collected 2008/2010
GCCGCACCTCGCTCGCCGTATCGGCACTTAGAATTATGCGGTATTGCCTAAAGAATAGGAGCCTGTAAGTGAAAATTGCTGCGGTAAAAAAATTCACACAGGTTTTGGTTGCCATGGCTGTTGCTGCAGTCATGGCAGCTTTGCTGTGTGCGCCCAAAGCATTAGGCACCACGATCGGGGAATTTTCCATTGAGCAGATCTATGTCAACGTGCCGGAGCTGGATGTGTTTGTTCAGGCAACGGATGCACAAGGCCAGCCCATCAGCCCGGACCTTGTGCGGGCGGCAGGGGTGGAGCTGTACCTGGGGGATGAAAAGATCCCCACCGGCAACATCGGCATGGCGAACGAGCCGATCTGCTATGTACTGGCGGTGGACAACAGTGTGGACGAAACCACGCTGAAAGAATACCGCATTGCGCTGCGGCGGCTGATCAGCGCCAAAGGCGCAAAGGACCAGATTATGCTGTATACCCTGGCCGGGGATGCAGCCTGCGTTCTGCCCGCGACCATTGATACCAGGGCGGCAGTGAACGCCGTGAACGCGCTGGAAAGCCAGGAAGAGAACGAGCCCAACCTGGTGCAGGCAGCCACAATAATTTATAACGATATCAACGAAAATTACCAGAGCATTGCGCCGCGCAAGGTGATCTTTGCCCTGACGGAAGCGGGCAATACCGCCACCAGCACAGCTCTGCTGGGCGCTGTGGCCAAAGATGCCGCCAGCCGCCTGAACATGCCGCTGGATATCTTTGTGACGGTGGATGATGCCAACCCCCTTGCCGAGCTGGGCAAGGCCCTGGGCGGCGATAAGCTGGATGTGGTGCATGAAAGCGAACTGGCCGATACCCTGGCTGAAAAACAGCAGGCCCTTGCCAATGCGCTGGAGATCAAAACCGCGGTGGATGAAAATTTTTACGGCGAGCGCCTGGATGTGCTGACCCTGAGCGTGCCGCAGCTGGGCAGCGCAGTGAAAACCAACGCTACCGTGTATATGGGCCACCGCCTGGCCAAACCGGCGGTGGAAAGCGTGACGCTGCATGGCCGCTATGCCATGACCATTCGGTTTAACCAGGCCGTGGGCCGTGCGGAGGACCTGACCTGTTACAGCATTCAGAGCGAGGATATCTGGGGCTGGCATGTAAAAGTTAAACAGGCCCTTGCCAGCGCGGACGGCAGAAGTGTTTCGCTGTACACCGAGCCGCTGTACCAGGGAACCTATACCATTAAGCTGAACAAGATGACCAGCGCCATGACCGCGGCCAACGTGAGCGATTCCGGCACCGTATACCGCTTTACCGTGGAGGATTGGCCCAAGGACAGGGCGTTCTATCTGGCACGATTCCGGCTGCCTGCCATTATTCTGGGTGGGCTGTTGGTAGTGCTGGCCACGGCAGCCCTGCTGCGCGGCCGCAAGGAGCGCACTGAGGAAAAGCTGGCCGAAGCCGAACACCTGCTGACCGATGCCGCCCCCGTGCAGCAGAGCCTGCCGAGGCGGTGGATCACCCTGTACCTTTCTACCCGGCGGGGCATTGCAGAAACCCGCTGGTCCGCCTATGTGGAAAGCAGCCTGATTATCGGCAGCGATGCCACCCAGTGTGACCTCTGCCTGGCGGATGGCCGCACCCGCCCCCAGCACGCAGTGCTGGAAGTGGAAAGCAACGGCGTGACCTTGCGCCCGCTGGAGGGAGCCGCCGTGATGGTGAACGGCGACCCCATCGGCGGGGAATACCGCCTGCAAAACGGCGATACCATAAAAATTGGCCGCACCACCCTGCGGCTTGTGCTGTAAACGCCCCCGAAGGAGGAAAACGATGAAACTGACCAAATGCCCCAACGGCCATTTTTATGATGCCGATAAACACCCCGAATGCCCCTATTGCAATGGCGGGCTGGAGGCCGGCAGCGCCATTGCTCAGCCCGGCACCGCTGCCGAGGCTGGTCTTACCGCCGCGCCCAAAGGCCCGGTGACCGGCTGGCTGGTGGTGCTGGACGGCCCCGCCCGCGGGCAGGACCTGCGTTTGGGCGAAGGCCGAAACTTTTTGGGGGTGGATGCGGCCGGGAACCCCGCCGTGCTGGATGCCAACAGCCCGCTTGCGGTGCGGCGCGGCATTGTGGTGTATGACCCACAGGATAACAACTGGTGTGCGCTGCCGGGATCTTCCAACGAGCTGTGCACCCTGAACGGAAAAAGCCTGATTGAAAAAATGCCGCTGACAGCGGGGGATACCTTTGCTGTGGGCGGCGCACAGCTGCGTTTTGTGCCGCTGTGTGGGCCGGAGTTCAATTGGAATGCAGCGCCGAAAGAGAGGAAGTGACTCCCTTGGCCAGTGAGATTATTTTAACCGTCAGCGAGCGGCGCAACCGCCAAAAGCTGACCCTTTCCAGCACGGCAGCTCCCTTTGTGTTTGGCCGTGGGCGCGATTGCAGCTTTGTGCTGCGCCGCAACAACGTGGGGGAACACCAGTTCACAATCGAATACAAAAACAATGCCTGGCTGATGCAGGACGCAGGCTCCACGACCTGCGGCACCTGGTACAATAACCGCTATATCCATTCCGGTGAGGAAGTGACCCTGCAGCCGGGGGATGTGATCGGCCTGAATACCGACGGCAACGAAACCACACAGGAAATCACCTTCCGCGTGGAGGAAATCCGCCAGGGCGAGGGTACCGCCGCCCTGCGGCGGGAAACGCCCAACGCCACCGTGCTGCGGGAGCTGGATGTGCGCCGCAAGCGCCGCATCCTGATCGGCCGCGGCGAGGACTGCGATGTGCAGCTGACCAGCGACCGTGTTTCCCGCCACCACTGCGAGGTGGTGTATAAGGACGGCCACTATGAACTGAATGACCTTGGCTCCACCAACGGTACTTACCTGAACGGCACCCGCGTGCGCAATGAGCTGCTGACGGACGGCGCTGTCATCAATGTGCCCACCCAGGTGTTTGCATTTTCCGGCGGAATGCTGCACTACCATGAGCATAAGGTGGGCATCAGCATTGAACTGCTGGATGTGTATAAAACCGTCAAAAACAGCAACACCGGCAAGCCGCTGAACATTGTGGACGGCACTAGCATGGGGGTGGAACCCAACAGCTTTGTGGTTGTGGTGGGCGGTTCCGGAACCGGCAAATCTAGTTTGCTGGGCTGCATCACCGGGGCGTCGCCCTGCACCTCCGGCAGCGTCTGCTTTGACGGTATTGACACCCGCGGCAACCGCAATGCCTTTGATGCCGTGCTGGGCTATGTGCCGCAGAAAGACATTATGCACGACGAGCTGACGGTGGAACAAAGCCTGACCTACACCGCCAAGCTGCGCATTGCACGCGATGCCACCCGCACCGAGATCAAAGCTGCTGTGGCCCACGCTATTGAAGCCGTTGACCTGGGCGGGCGGGAAAAAACGATGATTGCAAACCTTTCCGGCGGGCAGAAAAAGCGGGTTTCCATCGCCATGGAACTGCTGGCTTCGCCCCGGCTGCTGATATTGGACGAGCCCACCAGCGGGCTTTCGCCGGATCTGGACCGCAGCATGATGGAGCTGTGCCGCAAGCTGAGCCACGAAAACTGCACCGTGCTGATGGTTACCCACAACATGTCCAACATCAATCTATGCGATAAGATCGCCTTTTTGGGTACGGGCGGCGTGCTGTGCTATTATGGTTCGCCCGAAGCGATGGATGAATATTTTGATGTGGAACTGACCAGCGATATTTTTGAAAAGCTGCACGACCCCGAACAGGTGGAATATTACCGCCGGAAATACTTTACCAGCCCGGAATTCAATCGCCTTGCAGCGCGGTTCCCGGCAGCAGCCAAGGAGGCGGAAAAACGATGCAAAGCGTAAAAATCGGCAAGCTGCTGCGCCAGCTGGCGGTGCTCATCTCCCGCAATTTTCAGCTGATCTGGAACCAGAAGCTGACCCTTGGCAGCTTGATTTTGCAGGCCCCGCTGATGGTGCTTGTCATCAAGCTGGTGGGGGAGCCGGACTGCTTTACTTCCAACCTGATCAACATCGGCAGCCGCACGGTGCTGTTCATTGTGTGCGCCATGGCGTCATTTATGGGGCTGCTGAACTCTTACCGAGAGATCTGTAAAGACCGGGAGATTATCTTCCGTGAAGCCAGCGTCGGCGTTTCGCTGCTGGCAACGGTGCTCAGCAAGGCCATCACCCTGTTTCTGGTGGAAGCCGTGCAGGCGGGCATTTTGACGGCAGGCTTTGTGGAGATCATCCATATTCCGCAAAACCACCTGCTGCTGGATACCAATGTAGAAATCTTCATTACGATTTTCCTGCTCATGGCAGCATCCAGTGCCATGGGCCTGCTGGTATCTGCCAGCCTGAAAAGCAGCGAAGCCGCGGTGCTGCTGGTGCTGGTGCTCATCATCGGGCAGGTGGTGTTCAGCGGCGTTATGTTCAGTATGACCGGCGCGCTGACGGCCATCAGCTATATCATTGTCTGCCGCTGGGGCATGGGGGCGCTGGGCGCTTCCACCGATTTGAACGACCGCCTTTCCTGGCTGAAAGCAGGGCTGGACAGCCCGATGTACGATGCCACCGTGCCCAACCTGGTGCACAGCTGGCAGATGCTGGGGTTGATTACCCTGGTGTGCGTGGCGGCGGCATGGCTGGTGCTGTATATTGGGTTCAATCGGAAAAAGGGATAATCGGTACAGCACAATCGGCATTTTTTTCACGGTAGGATAGGGTCCCCCAACCCTACCACACATTTGGAATGAAATCATCAGGTTTTAATGGCTGCCCACCCGTAGGGGCGCAGATTGTGCGCCCGCGGGTGTTTGCGGTATTCAGGGGCAAAATATTTGGCAAGGCCCGTCATGCGGGCCGATGCAGGTGTCGTTCCCTGCAAATTTTTAGCCTGGCAGCGGAAAACCGCCCCTCAGGCCGCTTCGCGTCCAGCTCCCATGGAGGGGAGCTCCGGCAAAAGCCGGTGAGGGGTGGTTCCATGCCACAAACCTTAAAAATCCCAAACTACAAACAAAAACAACAAAACCGCCGGGCGGCAAGTGCTTTGCTTGCTGCCCGGCGGCTTTTGGTATAGGGAGATATTTACTTGTCTTCTTTTTTCATGGCGTTCTTGCCGGTTTTTACGGCCTGTTTGGCGGCGGCTTTGGCGCGGGCGGTGGCTTTGGTCAGGCCAACGCGCAGGGAGGCCAGTGCTTCGCGGCGGTCGGGGACCATGTCCGGGAAGGCCCGCAGCAAACGGCCGGTGCCAAAGAACCGCTGCTTGCTCAGGCGGATGGTGGTATCGCGCAGGGTGCCGGCTTTGCCTGCCAGTTCGCGCAGCTGGTCACGCAACTCGGCGGCGTTGGTGGCACCCTCCATGGCGGCCAGGGTCAGCTGCAGTTTCTGCTCATCCAGCAGGGTGTCCATCGTCATGGCGCTGGTGCCGATCACTTCGGTCAGGGCATCGCTGGTGGTGCGCATGGCTTTGCGCAGCTCATCAATGCGGGCCAGCTGTTTGCTGAAGCCGACAGCCTGAATGGCGGATACGATCAGATCCGCCAGGAACAGGCCGCCGAAAATAACATCCAGCCAGATCAGCACAAGGGTGGGGATAGCGGCGCTCGGCTTGCTGAGCAGCGGGTGAACTACCACCATCAGCAGCACGCTGCCCAGCCCCCACAGCAAGGAAAACTGCGGGCAGATGAACCCGCCCAGGTTAAAGCGATACATGGAATAGTCCCACCAGCGGGTGTGGAACATCTTGTACAGGATGTACCCGCCAACCAGCTCCACCAGCGTGGTGATGACCATGCCGCCGAAAAAGGCAACCAGTACGTTCTGGTACCATGCCATATCGCTGCTTGGCATGGTAAAACGGCCGAGAACGGCGATCATTACCGTCATGCCGCAGCCGTAAATGGGGCAGATTGGGCCGTTCAAGAATCCGCGGTTGACCAGCTCCCGCGTGGTGATGGCTGCATAGGCAACCTCCACGCACCAGCCCAGGAACGCATAGACGAAAAAGAAAAATATCGTATGCAGCAGGGCATAAGTGGTCATTCCTGTACCTCCCCGGCGGGGTCGGCTTCTTCCTCCGGTTCCAGGCGGCGGGCCAGCTCTTTGGGCTCCACCCAGGTCACGCTGGAATCCGGCCCCTTGCGGGCAATCAGCGCCTTGATGGGAATGCCCTGTTCGCTGAACATGCCCTCGTGCTCGGTGCGCAGGTTCCAGTCCGGCTCATTCTTGTGCAGATCAAAGGTCTGCCAGGTAATCTCGAACCCGGCAGCGGGAAAGTAACCCAGGCTGTCCCGGAACAGGTCATCGTCATCGGTCTTGAAGTAGATTTCGGAACCCTCCGGCATCAAAGCGCGGTACTGCAGCAGCTGGCGCGGGTGGGTCAGGCGGTGCTTGTTGCTGCCAGCGTTTTTGCTCCACGGGTTGCAGAAGTTGATGTAGATGCGCTGCACGGTATCCGCCGGGCTGAACACGCCGGAAAGCCGCTCGATATCCAGCGAGGCAATCTTGACATTATCCGGCGGCAGCTGAGCGGCGGCGTAAGCGGCTTCCACCTTGCGCTTGGCCAAAATCAGGACCTTATCCGTGATATCAATGCCAAGGTAGTTGATATCAGGGTGCAGGGGGGCCAGCTGGCTCAAAAAGCCGCCCTTGCCGCAGCCAAGCTCCAGGTGCAGGGGCTGCTCCGGCCGGGCATACAGCTCATGCCAGTGCCCGGCATGGGTCAGCGGTTCGTGAACATGGAAATCGCAGGCCAGCAGTTCCGGTCTGGCATAGGGCTTAAAACGCATACGCATACAACAATACCTCACTCATGATAATTCACTAAAAAATTCTGGACATCGGCAAAATCAGTGCAGGCAAGGCTGCCCTGGCAAAAGCCGGGCTTGCCGCCGCCCCGCCCGCCGAACGCTTCATTCAGCGCCTTGCACACCGGGCGCACATCCCCGCCGGGCAGGCAGAGCGCATAGGCGAGGCCCTGCCCGCCGGAGGCCAGCACCGCCGTCAGCGCGTTGGTGCGGGCCGATACCGCCAAACAGATCCGCCGCAGTCCGTCGCCGTCCGCACCGTCACAGTGCAGCACAGCAGGCTGGCCGGGCACGGCGGCTTGGGCCAGTGCTTCGGACAATGCGTTCTGCATGGCGGCAAGGCGCTGCTTGAGGGCAGCTTCCGCCGTTTGCAGGTTTTGCACGGCAGGCAGCAGGCGACCGGGGGCGGAGCTTAACAGGGTGCCCACCGCGGCGGCATCCTGCCAGGCGGCAGCAATGGACTGATGCGCACGCTCCCCGCACACAACCGCCAGCCGGGTGCCGCCCTTGTAGCTTTGGGCGCTCAAAATTTTGATGGCCCCCACCTGGCCGGTGGTGGAAACATGGGTGCCGCAGCAGGCGCACAGGTCGGCCCCGCCGGCATCTACCAGCCGCACCGCACCGTCAATTTCCTTTTTGCTGCGGTAGGTCAGTTTTGCAAGGTCTTCCGGCGCGGGGTACCAGCAGCGCACCGGGGCGTCCGCACGGATCACCGCGTTGGCCTGGGCTTCTGCTTCGGCCAGCTGGCCGGCGGTCAGCGGAACGCTCATATCCATCCGCACCGCGGGGGAACCGATGTGAAAGCCCACATTCTCCGCCCCAAACAGGCGGTGCAAAGTGCCGCTTAAAATGTGTTCACCGGTGTGCTGCTCCATATGGTCGCGGCGGCGCGCCCAATCAATGCGGCCTTCCACTGTCTGCCCAACCGGCAGCGCTGCGCTGACAGTGTGGGTGATCACGCCGCCATGCCCCTGCACATCCGTTACAAGGGCGGTGCCCAGCGCACCGGTATCGCAGGGCTGGCCGCCGCCCTCCGGGTAAAAGGCGGTCCGGTCCAGCTGCACGGCAAACTGTTCCCCGGCCGGGGTGCAGACAAGCACCGTGGCGGTAAAAGTTTGAACATATGGGTCTGTTTCGTATAGTTTTGCCGTTGCGGGCATGCAAGGTCATCCCCCTTTCGGAATATTTTTACATTATAGCATAAAACGGCAGTGGAAAAAACAGTTCAAATCCGTTATAATAAAAATCAGCTATAATTCCGGCGGCTCCCCGGCAAGGTGGGAGCCGGAAAGGGGGCGGGAACCATATGAAAAAACGAATCTCAGCACTGGTTTTGAGCAGCTGCCTGCTGGCGGGCTGCGCGGGCCAAGGGGCGGCTGCTACCGGCGAAACCGCGGCACCCAGCCAGACCGTGCCCACCGCGGCACCCCAAAGCCTGACGGTGAACGGCCTGCTGGACACCAGCGCTGCTGTTGGCGCGCTGGAGCTGTATGCCCAGGCGCAGAATGTGACGCTGCAAAACAGCTTTGAGACCGAAACGGCGGATCTGGTCATTCTGGATGCCCCGCCGCAGGATGATGGAACCTGGAAGAATCTGGCGGAGAACGAGCTGCTGGCCGCCGCCGCGCAGCGTGCCGGACTGGATACGGAAAGCACCGTCACCGCCCTGCCGGTGGGCCAGAGCCTGTATGCCTATTGGGCGGATAACCGTGTGCTGACCGAGCTTTTGCAGAGCGATGCCGCGCTGGACGACCTGCGCGCTGCGACCTGGGAAGAATGGTTCGATTTCGTAACAGCTGTGACCCATTGGTGCGCGGAACCCGGCGCTGTGCAGGTAACGCTGAACGGCAATGTTTACACCCTGCCCGCTGAGCGGCGGGAGACACTGGCAAACCTGGACGGCGTGTTTGCCGCCCAGGGACCGGAGGTTAGCGGCAGCAGCGGGGATGGCGGCGTGGCGGAAAACACCCCTGCGCTGTACACCACCGCCCTGCTGGCGGCGGGGGAGCCGCTGACCGAAGAAAACCTGACCGGTCCGCTGAACGCGCTGGAGCAGGAGCTGCGGCTGGAAGATGCCAACAGCGCCTGGCAGGCCGGCATTGCAGACCAGTGGACCAGCAAGGATCTGTTCCAGCAGGGCAATGCCCTGTTCTACCGCGGCTACCTGGCCGACCTGGTCAGTGACAGCGGCGCAGCGTTGAGCAGCGCCCAGAAAGACGCGCTGGTGTGGCTGCCCATCAAAAATAACCTGACCGAAGCCGACATTGCCAACCAGCGGTTCAACCTGGCCGGGCTGATGAATTACCCCATTTTGGCCAACCGTGCCTGGCTGGCTATCCCGGCGGATGCCGATGAGGAGAGCGCCCGCGCCGCAGCCGCCGCTATTTTGTGGCTGTACACTAGCAAGGCGGGGGAGAGCGCGTTGATCGACACCCTGGACCTGATCACCCCCTGGGGTACTGGCAGCAACCAGAACGCCGCCGCGGCCATGCAGGCGGCGCAGGTGACAGCCGGTATTCTGCCTGGCGCAGCGCTGGACAAAACCCAGGCCGCCGCATTGCAGCAGGCCCAGCGCGGGCTGTATTATGAAGCGGACGGCATTACCCTGCGGGATGGCCTGTGGGATGAAGATGCCGCCGCTGCCTGGCGCAGCGCCGTGATGGCGGCCCTTGGCGCAGAAAGCGCCGAAGCAGACGATAACTGATGCCCCGGGGTGTACCTGAAAAACAGGCGCACCCTAGATGGGCTTTGCGGAATACAAAAAGTTTTAAGGAGAAGAGAGAAAATGAAGAAGCGTTGCAGCGGTATCCTGATGCCGGTTTCCAGCCTGCCGGGCGGGTATGGCATTGGCTCCATGGGCCAGGCTGCCAGAGATTTTGTGGATTTTCTGGTGCTGGCCGGACAGAGCGTGTGGCAGATCCTGCCCGTTGGCCCGACTTCGTATGGCGACAGCCCGTACCAGAGCTGCTCGGCTTTTGCGGGCAACCCGTATTTTATTGACCTGGATCAGCTGGCTGCGGATGGCCTGCTGAAGCCGGAAGATTACGCCAAAGAAAATTGGGGCACCAACCCCAATTACTGTGACTATGCCCTGCTGTACCAAAAGCGCTACAAGGTGCTGCGCAAGGCATACGCCGCATTTTTGCAGCAGCGCCCGGTGCCGGGGTACGATACCCCCTACAGCGATGACTGGTACCGTTTTACCTTTTTGAGCGATGCCTGGCTGCCGGATTACTGCCTGTACATGGCAATCAAAGAAGAAAACAAGATGTGCGACTGGCAGACCTGGCCTGCCCCGCTGCGCCTGCGCGACCCCAAGGCGCTGGAAGAGTTCCGCACCGGCCATGCCGATGAACTGGGCTTCTGGGCCTTTGTGCAGTATGAGTTCGCCAAGCAGTGGCAGGCCCTGAAAGCATATGCCAACAGCAAGGGCATCAAGATCATGGGCGATATTCCCATCTATGTGGCGGCGGATTCTGCCGATGCGTGGGCAGGCCGTGAGCTGTTTGAGATGGACAGCGAGGGCCCCCCCCGCCGCGTGGCTGGCTGCCCGCCGGACTATTTTGCCGAGGATGGCCAGCTGTGGGGCAACCCGCTGTATGACTGGGCCTACCACAAGCGTACCAACTATGCCTGGTGGGTGCGCCGCGTGCGCCATGCGCTGAGCATTTATGATATCCTGCGTATTGACCACTTCCGCGGCTTTGATACCTATTGGGCTATCCCGGCGGGGGACAAAAACGCCCGCGGCGGCAAGTGGGAACAGGGCCCCGGCATGGACCTGTTCCGTGCTCTGCGCACCGCTCTGGGTGATCTGCCCATTGTGGCCGAGGATCTGGGCGAAATTTTTGATTCCGTCCGTGTGCTGCTGGCGGAAAGCGGATTCCCCGGCATGAAGGTGCTGCAGTTCAGTCTGAACGGCACCGATAGCTTGGACCTGCCGCATAACTACCCGGCCCACTGCGTGGCTTACCCCGGCACCCATGACAATAACACCCTGTGCGGCTGGCTGGAAAACGAAACCACCCCCGCCCAGCGCAAACAGGCCAAGGCATATTTTGCCCTGACCGAGCAGGAGGGCGAGATCACCGGCCTGCTGCGCGGTGTGCTGGCAAGCCCGGCGGAGCTGGCTATTGTGACGATGGCCGACTGGCTGGAAAAAGGCAGCGAAGCCCGCATGAACACCCCCGGCAACCCGGCGGGCAACTGGCAGTGGCGCGTTGCCGCTAAGGACCTGACCCCCGCGCTGGCGCGGAAGATCCACGAGATGAGCGCACGGTATTTCCGCGCGGAACCCCTGCCGGAAGCGGAGCCGAAAAAGGAAAAAGCGCCCGCCCCGCAGCCCAAGGCCAAGGCGGCTGACGCAAAAGAGGAAAAAACGACAGCACCGGCGAAAAAAGCAGCAAAAAGTGCAAAGTGATTTTTTGAACAGTAATACTTTTATTATTAAGCAATTCTTTGTGTAATGCGGGTATGGGAAAAGCATGCACGGTATGGTAAAATATATAAAGATTTTATGTCAAGTTGTAGCATTACAACATTAGGGCAACATAGAGAACCGAAAAACGCTTTGTTGGATCTTGTATGTTTTACATGGAGGAAGACGCGTCATGCAGGAATTTACTCTGGAACAAATTGGCATGCAGGTTACCGCATTGCAGAATTTTTTTGACCAGGTTACTTTGATCGACCCGCTGGCCCAGGCCGAGGTAGACCCCGCCACCCTGCGGGCCACCGGCCATGCCGATGCTGTGCCTGTGCTGAATGCAGATGGCCGTGGCTGGCAGCCGATTTTGGGTGAGGATACCGGTTTTGTGTTTTACCAGAACATCCAGGTGGAGCAACGCCCGTTTGTGCTGGCTGCCACCTATTTCCTTACGGCAGATCTGCCCGCCAATGACCGCGAGGCAAACGCCCTGCTGCGCCTGCTGGGCCAGTACCGCGAGGAGATGCGCCGCGATTATGTGACCGGTGTATATAACCGTGCATTCCTGGATTCCGCTTACCGCAAAAAAGTGGCGGCTGCTGCCTGCGCCCGGGCCCCGGGGCGCTGATGCCGAA
>OGRS01001715.1_pt1 | contig 11816 bp, 18 predicted proteins | sample 1553561 | NCBI WGS metagenome assembly OGRS01 (sample SAMEA2580103, study PRJEB22360) | human gut metagenome | biome: human gut; feature: human-associated habitat; material: faeces | place: Denmark | collected 2008/2010
CGGCACCCCTCCCGTCAGATACCTACCCTGTGTAGTCCCTTGTAAACTGTACTTTTGTATGTTATAGATATTCTCATCTAGCAAAAAACAGGGGTGAGATAAAAGTCTCTCACCCCTGAATTTTCTTCTTTCGAAATTACATATAATATTCTGATATTACGCTTTCCACAAACCATGTAAGTTACAATATGCATATACAGCTTCTACTTCATCGCCTTCAGAAATGGCAAAGCTTACTTCCGGTGCATCACCTGGCTTTAACACCTTTCTTTGATTTCCGGATTTTGTCTGTAAAGATACCCATTCAATATAATGAGCTTCTACCATTGGATGCTCAACTGAGCCAACAGAAACCTTTACTGTATTGCCTTCCACAGTCCATACCGGAAGATGTTTTTCTACTGCACCATCGGATGTACCCGGAATAATTTCTGTCATTTTCTGACCACAACACATTACCGGTACACCAGAGTCCTTTACCATTGCAATAATATTTCCGCAATGCTCACAAATAAGAAATCTTTGTTCCATAGTTCTACCTCCAAAAACTATTTTAATAGTTCTCTGCATTTACTTCAAAGTATGACTGTGGATGTGCACATACAGGGCATACCTCCGGTGCCTTTGTGCCAACTACTATATGCCCACAGTTACGGCACTCCCATACCTTTACTTCACTCTTTTCAAATACCTGTGCAGTCTCGATATTCTTAAGAAGTGCACGATATCTTTCCTCATGATGCTTTTCGATTGCGGCTACCATGCGGAACTTTGCTGCAAGGGCTGTGAAGCCTTCTGCTTCAGCAGTTTTAGCAAAATCTTCATACATATCTGTCCACTCATAATTTTCGCCATCAGCCGCTGCCTGTAAGTTAGCAGGTGTATCACCTAAACCGTTCAATTCCTTGAACCACATCTTTGCATGTTCTTTTTCGTTGTCAGCTGTCTTTAAGAATAAAGCTGCCATCTGCTCATAGCCTTCCTTCTTAGCAACAGAAGCAAAATATGTATACTTGTTTCTTGCCTGAGATTCTCCTGCAAAAGCAGCCTCAAGATTTTTCTCTGTCTGAGTTCCTGCATAAGGATTTTTCTTCTCTTCTTCCATTAACTTAAACTTTTCCTTTGGCTGTTTGCAAACAGGGCACTGCTCCGGTGCTTCCTCTCCTTCATGAACATAACCACATACTGTACATACCCATTTCTTCATAGTCTTTACCTCTTCTTTCTTCATATTATTTTTTTCGTTATTTGGAATCATTTCTAATAACTTTCTTGCAACATCCACAGGAAAATCTTTGGTCGGTGGATTTGCAATCAAATCCTCTAAAAGTTCATGTGCATTGTTACTCTGAGGAAGCATAAAGCCTGCTTCTCTCAAAATGTCTTCAGCTACCAGTCTTTCTGATTTCGCAACCGCCTTCATCAAACGATACAGTCCATCTTTATCAGTAGTTTCTGCTATTTGAAGTGCTTCCTTTTCTTCATCCGCTTTTGCCTGTGCAGTCTTATTCAGCACTGCTTTCACCTGATTTGTCTTTGGCTGTTGTGCAGGATATTCCTTTGGCACCATGGAAATTGCACCACTCGGACAAGCCTGTGCACACATTCCGCAACCGATACACTTATCTACATCAATCACACTGTTTTCTGTGTCTGTAGCTCCAACAGGGCAAACATAAAGACACAGACAATCTTTTGTACAAAGTCTTAGATTTCTTACAGCTACTTTTTCATCCATGATTATGCTCTCCCTTCTATTTTCTCAAATTTCCAATCCGGAACCTTGCACACCGGGCAAAGTTCCGGAGGTGTATCGCCTATGTAAACAAATCCACATGTTGTACATACCCAGATATTGGTGTCTTTTAACATCGCTTCACCTTCATTCAAATAACGATTCACTAATGATGAAAGCATTCTTGTAACCTTTTCACCCCATACACATACTCTTGCAGCACCCCTGTCTGCATTTGCATCTGCAGTAGCTCTTACAGCTGCATAATTGTTTGCATCTGTTTGAAGCTCTTTAGCGAGTTTTTCAACGGATGCATCATTTACCGCCGGTACAACTGCGGTAAAATAATCTGCTAACTGCTTAAATAAATCTGCTTCTTCCTGCTTGTATTGTTTCTCACAGCCTCTTGCAAGATTAGAACAAAGTGCTGCCAGTTGTCCTGCTGAAAGTTTCTCTAAATCTTCTTCCATTGGCTCTATGGCAGTAACTACTTTCTTTTCGTCACCATTTGCTTCCGGTTTAAAATCTGATTTTGCCGCACCACATAGTGGGCACTTCCAATCATCCGGCAATTCTTCAAATGGGACTTTTTCTTTGGCATCATCGTAGACATAGCCACAAATCTGACAAATGTACTTCATAGAAAATACCTCCTTTTGTTTTATTATGAAAAGCTATTGTCTACCCTTCTCTAATTCTCCGGAATAGTCAATTATGCCTCCAAATTCAATAACATTTGTATACCCTAAATCCACAAGCTTCTGTGAAGCCTGCTTACTTCTGTTTCCGCTTCGGCAATATACATAGATTGCCTGACTCTTATCCGGAAGTTCCGCAATCTCTTCTGTTCCAATAGATTCATTAGGGATATTGATTGCTCCGGGAATGTGTCCTTCCTCAAACTCATCATCTCTTCTGACATCCAAGAGAATATATCCCGAATCTTCCTTCATAAGCTCAAGTCCTTCTTCCATGGAAACCTGTTGATAACTTGAATTTTGTTCTGTGTTCTTCGCAGAATCCGTATTTCCACATCCTGTAAGGATACATAGAAAAGTCATACACAGAATCAGTAATTTTTTCATTATGTACCTCCTACTGCTTATCCATTCCACAAGGAAGTGATGCTTCTATCAAATTCGTTTCTCTCATAACATTCTCATAGAAACGATAACCTCCTGAGAAGTTGTAACAATCAAATCCTTCCCCAGCTAAAATTCTACAGGATATATAGCTTCTTAATCCGCTTTGACACATCACATATACCGGTTTTGACTTATCCATGTTCTCTAGACTTTCTCTTAAATCATCTACCGGAATGTTGATAAAGCCGTCCACATGACCTTTTGCATATTCGCCCTGTGTTCTTGTATCAAGAAGTGTCACACTTCCATCCCTTGGAAGCTTGTCCAATTCGTCAAAGTGGAACTGCTTTACGATTCCGCTTTCAATATTCTCAATCATAAATCCTGCCATATTTACCGGGTCTTTCGCAGAGGAATAAGGTGGGGCATATGCCAAATCCAAATCCTTAAGTTCTGCTGCTTTCATACCTGCACTAATGGCTGTTGCAATTACATCCAATCGCTTATCGACTCCATCGTAGCCCACAATCTGTGCTCCAAGGATTTTTAAAGTACTCTTTTCATACACAACCTTCATTGTCATGACTTTTGCACCGGGATAATAGCCTGCATGAGAAGCCGGAGATAAAACAACTCTTTCATAATCTATTCCGGCATCTTTCGCTGCTTTTTCGGTAAGCCCTGTGCTTGCAGCTGTCATATCAAACAGCTTGATAACCGAAGAACCCATGCTCCCTTTATAATGACTGTCTAAGCCGCAAATATTATCTGCCACGATCCTGCCTTGCTTGTTTGCAGGACCTGCTAAAGAAATAACCGCATTATTTCCCGTAACTGTATGCTTTACTTGTACTGCATCTCCTACCGCATAAATATCCGGTACGGATGTCTCCATTTTATCATTTACAACAATCGCTCCCTTAATGCCAAGTTCAAGTCCTGCATTTTTTGCAAGTGTAGTTTCCGGGCTGACACCGATTGCCATTAGAACCATATCGGTACTTATTGGCTCATCATCTTTTAAAAGAACCTGTAACTGTTCCTTCTCCTCAAATCCGATTACGTCACCGCCAAGTTTTAGACTTATCCCTTTACTGCGTAGCTTATTATGTACAAGAGTTGCCATATCATAATCCAGTGTATTCATCAGCTGTTTCGGTCTTTGTACAACTGTTACTTTAACACCCAAGTCACATAGATTTTCCGCAACCTCAAGTCCGATAAATCCACCACCAACCATAACTGCAGTTTTGGGTTTCTTTTCTTCTACAAAGCTTCGTATTTTCAATGTATCTTCTACCGTTCGTAATGTAAAAATCTTATCATTATCTATTCCCGGAAGATTCGGCTTTATCGGTTTTGCTCCCGGTGATAAAATCAATTTATCATAAGATTCCTCATATACTTTTCCGGTATCCAGATTGTAAACTGTAACTGTTTTCTTTACAGCATTGATGTCTGTTACTTCATGATGAACCTTCATATCTATGCGAAATCTGTTCCATATGCTTTCCGGTGTTTGAAGTGTCAGTTCCTCCTTATCCTCAATTACACCGCCAATATAATAAGGCAGTCCGCAATTTGCATATGAAATGTATCCGGAGCGTTCAAAAACGGTAATCTGTGCATGTTCATCTAATCTTCTAAGTCTGGTTGCTGCTGTTGCACCACCTGCAACTCCACCCACAATTACAACCTTCATCCTTTCACAACCTTTCCTCTGTATGAACTAATACCTCCAATATTGGTAACATGTGAAAACCCCATCTGTTTCAATGCAGATGTAGCACTACTGCTTCTTGCACCACTTTGGCAATATACAAATAGAGGTGTATCTTTATCCGTTATTTTTGCAAGGACTTTCTCTATCTGTTGAAGAGGAATATTCTCACTATTCTCAATATGTCCGGATTCATATTCTTCCTTTGTTCTAACATCTAATAATACAGCTTTTTCTGTTTTCAAAAATTCCTGAACTCCTGCATTGATATCAGCTTGTTTAAAAAATCCGAAAATACTCATTGTAACATCGCCTCCACTTCTGTCTTTGGTCTTGCACCGACAGCTTGTTTTACAACCTTTCCATCTTTAACGAGTACAATGGTTGGAATGCTCATCACTCCAAACGCCTGTGATAATTCACCCTCCTCATCCACATTAACTTTACCGACTTTTGCTTTTCCTTCATACTCCTCTGCCAGCTGTTCAATAATTGGTCCCATCATCTGGCATGGTCCACACCAAGGTGCCCAAAAATCAATCAGTACCGGGATATTGGATTTCATCACTTCATTTTCAAAATTTTCTCTTGTTATTTTTAATTCAGCCATTTGTTAGCCCTCCTATTTTTAATTTCAGTAATCATTCCTGATTTCTAATTTCATTATATACATTAGGAGTTTTCTCTTCTGTGACTGAGTCTCATTATTCAATAATTTTTTTCAAACCTTCAATATTTTTTATAACAATTGCACCTCTATTAAGCTCTATTAGCTCATCTGATGCAAATTGTTTCAACATTCTCGCTACTACCTCTCTTGCTGAATTGACTTCTTTTGCAATGGCTTCCTGTGTCATTTGAATCTTATTTTCGCCGGTTTTCTCATAAACAGAAAGTAAAAATCTTGCCATTCTCACATCAAATCTTGCAAACATTATTTCCTGCATAACCCATACCACGTCAGAGAATCTCTTCGTCGCAAGTTCATAGGCAAAACATCTCGCGTAAATATTGCTATCCATCAGTTTTTGAATCATTCCGGAATGAATTGCCACAATCTCTGTGTCTTCTTCTGCCAGAAGCTGCACATCCAACGATATCCCTGCAATCACACAGGAAGCCGACAAAACACAGCATTCTCCGCTTCCAATATGGAACAAAGTAATTTCACGTCCTTCTTCGCTTGTGATATAAACTCGAATAGAACCTTTTTGCACATAAATCATTCCGAGACACGCATCTGTCATTCCATAGATATAGGAATCCTTTTTGTAAATGCGTAAGACAGCACCACTTAACAATTGTTTTTTCTCTTCATCCGAAAGATTCTTCCAAAATGGTATTTGCTTTATAACTTCATTGATATCCATCATTTATCCCATCCAATTATCTTCATAGATTAATGACAGTTGTTACCACAGCCATGACTGCCACAGGTATGTCCACTTTCTCCGTGCTCATGGTCATGATGGTCACAATGTACATCCGGATTATAGCCAAGTGTTCCATTAATTAAAGCAAGAACTGCTTCATCTGCATTACCGGACACTCCACCATAAAGCTTGATGTCCGCTTCTGCAAGAGCCATCTGTGCTCCCCCGCCGATTCCACCACAAATCAAAACCTCTATTCCTGACTCAGAAAGCAAACCTGCCAGTGCTCCATGACCGCTTCCATTGGAATCCATTACTTCAGATTTCGTAATAACACCATTTTCAACTTCATATATCTTAAACTGCTTAGTATGTCCAAAGTGCTGAAAAATTTCTCCATTTTCATAAGTTACTGCTATCTTCATATCTTTTCTTCCTTTCGCTACTACATTTTTTTCTGAATTTTCTTTATATTTCCGGCAAGGTCTTTCACAACAAGATTTGTGTTTTCCGCTACAGATTCTATAATTTCCGCCGGATATCAATAATTGTTTCCCATTCACGATACAGTCCGAAATTTTGTACCTTGCTCTTTCATATATTTCCGTGACTGTCGTGCGTGAAATATCCATAGCTGCAGCACATTGTTCATGATTTTGTTTTTCAAAGTCTACAAGCCTTATCACTTCATATTCATCTACGGAAAGAACCACACTTTCCGGATTCGTAACTCCTTCAGGTTCAAAACATGAATATTCCGGTTCACTACAGACTCTTCTGCATCTTTTAGGTCTTGGCATTTTATCACCTCTCGTTTCCGACATATGTTGATTATAGCATATCTTTCAGTTTTAATCTATAAAAACTCTTCCTAAAATAAAAATTATCAAGAATAAAGAAGTAAACTGGCTAAAATATCAGTCTACTTTTCGCAATGTTATTATATTTTTTACTTGATACTTAAAATTCACATCTATTTAACCCCCCACACAAACGTATTGCTCAAAATACTTTTATGAATACAACTTATCCACTTCTTTTTCATACACTGATTCTGTCACAGAATCAAACAAAACCCATTCTACAAGGTCAAAGCTATTCTTGTTATCCTCCAAAAATCGGCTGACCGTCTTAACCGCAATCTTTGCTGCAAGTTCTACCGGAAAACTATATACTCCGGTTGAAATAGAAGGAAATGCGATACTTCTTATCTCATGCTCAAGTGCCACCTGCATAGAATGAAAATAACAGCTTGCCAAAAGTTCCTCTTCCTTACTTCTGCCACCATTCCAAATCGGACCCACCGTATGTATCACATAATCACATGGCAGATTATAAGCCTTTGTAATCTTAGCCTGACCTGTCTCGCAACCATGAAGAGTCCTACACTCTGCCAGAAGTTCCGGTCCTGCTGCCCTGTGAATGGCACCATCAACTCCACCACCTCCTAAAAGAGAGTTGTTGGCAGCATTTACAATTGCCTGAACATCTGTAATTTTCGTAATATCACCTTTTACCGTCTTTATTAAATACATTTTACCACCTGCCTGATTCTTATATTACTATTCCATTGCAATGGTCAATCTCATGCTGAATAATCTGTGCTGTCCACCCTGAATACTTTCCATGCTGTTTCTTAAAGTTCTGATCAAGATAGTCCACTTCTATTTCCTGATATCGCGTGCATGGTCTTACGCCTTTCAGAGAAAGACATCCTTCCTCAGTCTGATACACTCCGGATTTCTTTGTAATTATCGGATTTATCATTGCAAATTGAAATGGTCCGGCTGCTACTACAATGATATTCTTTTTTTCTCCAATCATATTGGCAGCCATACCAACACAGTGTTCTAAATTTGCCCTAAGTGTATCAAGCAAATCAGTCACAATCTGTTTATCTGCCTCTGTTGCATCCACTGACTTCTGTGCCAGAAACAGCGGATCATGCATTATCTTCTTTACCATTAATTCCATCCCTTCCATACATCCGGCTGATATCCAAGTGTAGATTGCTTTCCATTTCTTACTACTGGTGTTTTAATTACCTGCGGATTCTCAAGTACCTTTTCCAGTTTATCTTCATCTGCAATATACTTAATAAGAGCAAGTATATCCTGGTCTTTTCCTTCCCAGTTAATCATATTTTCAAGACCGCCATTAGCTTCTGCAACAGAAGTAAATTCCCCCTTACTCATGCCTTTTTCTTTCATATCAATAAACTGATATTTAATGCCACGCTCCTTAAAGAAGCGTTCTGCTTTCTTTGTATCATTGCATTTCTTAGTTCCAAAAATCTGTATATTCATATCAATATTCCTTTATTATTTCTTCATCTATTCCATACATAGCCTTGAATTTTTCAAGTTCTGCCGGGCTCTTTATCAGCATTACCTCTTCTATCTTCCCAGTATTGATATCTTTAAAACCTGCAACCTGCTCTCCATTACAAATGCTTGCCTTGATTACCGGTTTCGTATTTTCCCTATCATAAGACTTGAAAATCTTTTTCTTCTTAAACAGTCCCAATCTGACCACCTTCTTTTGACTTTGCCATCAATATCATTTTTTCAAAGGACTGAGCAAAGCGTTCATCATCTTCTTCTGTACGTTTCCTCGGACCTTTTATATGATTCTTGTGACAACCCCGTCTTGCTTTCTTGTTAAGATGTCTCTCCATCAACATTTGGTCAATATTTTCATTCGTGTACCACTTACCGGATTGATGAATGGCATACGCACCTTTGCCAAGTGCCATTGCTGCAACACCGTAATCCTGAGAAACTACGATATCTCCTTTATGACAAATACTAATCAACTTATAATCTACAGCATCTGCTCCTGCCCCAACTACAATCACTTCGCTGTAATCAGAATACAATACATGGTTAGTATCACACAGCAATGTAGTTGGAATATTGTATTTTTCAGCTATCGACTCAACAATGCCTACCACAGGACATGCATCTGCATCTACAAATATCTGCATTATTGCCTCTCCATTTCTCTTTGAATCCAAGTCATGATTACATCCACAAGATAATCCTGTTGCACCTGGCTCAACTCCTTGCCGGGTTGCATCTTATGCCACTTTCGTATGCACTCTCTACAGCAGGTTGCAGTCGCATGTTGAGCAATAAATACCGGATGCCCCTTGGTTGGAGTCTGCTTTCCGTCATTCGGAATAACTGCCGGAGCTTCCCTCTTTGCAATAAAATCTATAGCGTGTTGTCTGATGGTATCAAGTCCCTTTTCATTTATGTAATCAATATCTTTCTGTTTCAAGTGAAAACTGCTACGGAACTTGGAATTACCAAGTCGCTCAAACAATTGCTTATACCATTCATCCTTCGTCATAAAATCACCACAAATCATACTGTTTCATCGTTTCTGCATCTCGATACTCATGTTTCTCATAATACCCGATTAGTTTTCCTTCATCTCTGAGAGCCACCATATAGACATCCTTATTCTGTTTCTCATTATGAAATGTGTAAACAATATTGTGGCTTTCATCTGCCGCAAACCAATCAACCACCTGTTGTATCTTTTCCCTTGATTCTGGATTATGACAATCCAACAGGCTTCTTCCTATCAGCTTGTCTCCTCCATATTTTGAATAGTTAAGTACTGCTGCCGGATTCATATAAATAATCTCATGCTTAAGATTGCATATAACGACAGACGTCTTATCCTGATCCACAATACTCTTATAAAAACTGACATATGACTTGAATTTTATTGCTTTTTCATTATCCAAACGTTTCTGAAAATGTGGTTTCTTACTATGATAATAGCTGTATATCTCATCATCCGGAATCCATATCTGTGCTTCATGTATTTTATCAAGAACAGCCTCGATGATGTGTTCATCTGCCGCAGAATCAGGTGTTTTCTCATTCTCAGTAACATACTTCTTATATTCCTCATACACCCATCCTGTAATCTTGTCCTTCTGCTTCATCTTGAGATTACTGAACTTTTTATTCATCTGCAAAAGCTGACCATCTATCTTCTTATGTATCTTTGCTTTCTTATTTTTTGCCATATCTCTGCTACCTTTTAGAACTTCACAACTTCCGGTTCATGTGTAAATGATGAAAATGTAGCTGTGCCATTTTCAAAATAAAATACCTCTGTATTGCCATCATCTGCGGAATACATCTTCTGCAAAGATGGATATGCATCAAGCATAGACTGTCTTGCCTCTCTGCGGTCAGCTTCTACAAGTTCGCCTGCTATACGAAGCCACTCTCCATTCTTAAATGCGCAGATTTCCACCTTTGGATTTGCATGAATCTGCTTGGAAACATCCTTTACTTTACCTGTCTGAATATAGAGCTTGTCTTCAAAAATGTGAGCTGTTCCAAAAGGTCTGACTCTTGGCTGATTACCTTCTACTGTTGCCAAATAATATGTCTCTGCCTCTTTCAGGAATTTAACTACTCGTTCCATGATATAATCCTCCTGTCGTTTTACTTGAATAAATCCATAATGCTAAAACTTGTTTTCTTATAAGGATCAAGAAAACCTAATCCATGTTATAGTTATATAAACGGGAAAGCAACAGCATTATGTCTGATGTATCAACATTCTCTTTTAAATTATATCTTTGAAGATAATGTATCTCCAAAAATCCTCCCAATCAAATTATTACAGTATTGAACCTAATAAAAGCAAAATTACCGTAAATAACGAAGCTATTATTACTATGAATAAACCTTTGTTGTAATACTTGTGTTTAATCTGTGCAATATTAGAATTAATAAAAATCTGCGACAGAACATCACTTATTTTGTCATCATTTGTTTGAAACAGAAATGATTTCTTGAAATCTTTATACTTTCTTGCAGATATGCTTCCAAAGAAAATATTAGATTCATTATGTAATTGTTCTTGTTTAAAATCTTCAGTATTGATACGGGCAAACAATGCTTTTACAAGATAATAAGCAGCTACTGCCCACAATACAACAGCTATACCAACAAGAAATAGAAAAAGTGCAGCTTGTGCATCTTTGCTTCCCACAACTCTAACATATAAGTTTTTTATAAATACGAAAAATGAATTGACAGAATCAGATGTAATACAAATAGTTAATACAACTCCGATAATCCCCATCAATATACCAAGTTTGTTATCACAACTGCCAATCCACATATCGACTCTATCCAAGACATTAAGTGCATATTCTAATTCATCAGAAGCATTATTAGAATTGTTTTCTGGAGAATCTACTATATTCGGTTGTCTTTGCTTTGTTTTGTTTTTTCCCACGCTAATTCTCCCTAAACATTACTTTTTACCCATTCATCAAAGTCCGTATAGATTACATCACAGTGATAGAAATCTACATTAGAGTAATAGCTATACTCAATTGATTTATGAGGTTTTATCCAAGTTTTATATTCTTCATTTTCTTTCTCAAGTTCTTCATGGACATTATCATAAAACAACTTACTCATTGCAATTGGTTCAATACCATTTCTATATGCTTTATCTCCCAATTTGGAGGCATCTATAACAGCTTGCCCAATCCAAATCTTATCATTTATTCCGCTTCCAGACTGACCAGCTTTAATTATTAAGTCTTCTGAACACCCAAGTCCAATGCCTGCCTTTATTGGTTCATATCCGAAGTTTTGTAACTGTTTACGATACATTTTCATAAATGTATGTATTCGTACAGCCGAATTGAACATTTCAACTAAATCATTTCTATACTGAGTTGTATTTATACTATATACGCAATCACCCCTAATACCTATCTGCCTATAATTAGAATCATCTTTCAGTATTGCAATAATTTCGGAACAAAAAGCCCTGAAAACTCTCAATGTCATTAACTTAAGAAGAAAGCAGAAATTGTAATTATTTATAAAATTATTATTTCTGCTTTTTGATTT
>OGRS01001729.1_pt1 | contig 11692 bp, 10 predicted proteins | sample 1553561 | NCBI WGS metagenome assembly OGRS01 (sample SAMEA2580103, study PRJEB22360) | human gut metagenome | biome: human gut; feature: human-associated habitat; material: faeces | place: Denmark | collected 2008/2010
AGCATGGGCGGGCGAGCAGCAAGGTGAAGAGGCGGACGATGGCGAGCAGCGCCGCGATGACGGCGGCGAGCATGCCATAGCCCGACGTGGCCTTGAGTTGCTTTTCCACGCTCATGTGAGTTCCTTTCACGACTGCGCCGGCGTTTGCGTGACGGCCCCGGCGCCGCCTCCAGATTGCGATGGGGAGGAGGCGAATCCCCGGGCAGTCCGTGCGACTGCTGATTGCATTGTGATATCACATTGAGACCATGTCAAGAATAATCGGATGCCGTCTCGCATGGCATAAGTGGTTCGGGGCGCCCGGCATCTACGCTCCGTAGAGGTCGCCCTGTTGCATCTCGGCTCGCAAGTCCCTATAATAGCCCCCACTCACGACTGAAGGTTTACCTCGAGATTTGGAAAGGGGAGCTGCACCATGCTTGCTTCCATGAGGATTTGGCTCTAGCCACGGTCGCGTGAGCGACCGGTACTTCGCTGCATATCACCGATCGCATCAAAGGATTATTCCATGACACAACCGAATCCCCGCGCTTCTTGGAAGCGTTCGCTCGCCATCGTCTGGATCGGCGAGTTCTTCTCCGTGCTCACGAGCTCCATTCTGCAGATGGGTCTCATCTGGCACGTCACCCTCACCACTGGCTCCGCGAGCGCCTTGTCGTTCGTGAGCCTGGCGGCCTTCTTGCCCATGGCGCTCCTCGGCGCCTTCGCGGGCACCATCGTGGACCGCACGTCCATCAAGCGTCTCATGATCGGCGCCGATCTCTTCATCGCGGCCGTGAGTCTCACGCTTGTCTTCGGCTCGCTTCGGGGCGACCTCTCTGTCGCCGTCGTGGCGGCGGTGCTGTTCGTCCGTGCGCTGGGCAGCACGCTCCATGCGCCCGCCTTCAACGCGCTCACGCCGCTCATCGCCCCGCCCGAGGCGCTCGGCAAGCTGGCGGGCATGCTGCAGTTCATGCAGTCTGGTAGCTACATTATCGGCAACGCCATCGCCGCGGTGGTCTACCCGGCGTTTGGCCTGACCTTCATGATCGCGCTCGATGTCGCCGGCGCGGTGCTCGCGAGCATCGCGGTGGCGACCTCCGGCATCAAGACGCCGGCGCCCGAGCGCCATACGCCCGAGGAGAACGCCGAGGCGTCGCACCACGCGGTGCGGGCCTTCCTATTGGAGACGGCCGACGGGTGCCGCGAGCTCAAACGTCATCACGGTCTGTTCGCCATGCTCTGGATCGGTTTCGCCTTCTCGGTCCTGTTCTCGCCCATATCCGCGCTGTTCCCGCTCATGGTGTTCGATCATTTTGGGGGCACCACTACGCAGTCGGCCATCGCGGAGATCGCGTTCTCGGTCGGCATGATCGCGGCGAGCGGCTGGATCGGGGCGACGGGCGGCCTTAAGAACCGTGCGCTCTCGTGCACGCTGGCCATCGGCCTCTTCGGAGCGGTCACGCTCGCGGGCGGCCTCGTACCCCCTTCCGCGCTCGTTGTGTTTCTGGGGCTTACGTTCGCGATGGGGGTCTCGAGTCCGCTGTACAGCGCGCCGCAGATGGCGCTCATGCAGGAGCGCGTCGATCCCGAGTGCATGGGCCGCGTCTTCGGCCTGTACGGAGCGGTCTGCAGCTGGGCCATGCCCGTGGGGCTCGTCGCGTCGACCTTGTTCGCGGACGCCATCGGCGTAAGCGCGTGCTTCGTGCTCATCGGTGCGGCGATGGTGATTCTCTCGGGAATCACCTGGGCGATCCCGAGCATCCGCAAGATTGGGTAGCGCTCTGGCGGAGCGCGTTTCGTGTCGGACGGCTCGTAGGGTCGCTGCGACGTGAAGGGTGGTCGACGGTGCGCCTGCGAGGGCGCAGTCGGCCGCCCTTTTGTTTAATTCGTCTGGCCCGGCGCCGATCATCATCTGTTCGCCGGGCGATTGCGATGCCGCCGCTTGCCGATGCGCGGCCCCTTACGTTGTGCGCATCCCATCGTTCTGGTAGCGTTTCCTGCAGTTAATCTCCAGAGCCCGAGGCGGTGGCCCCTATGAGTAATCTGCTCGAATCCATTCTGCGCGTCGGTATGACCGTGTTCATCGTTGGCCCGCTCACTGCATGGGTCGCCCGCCGCGGCGCGCGCGAGCGCAGTGAGGCGACGGAAAGCCTCGATCGCTTCACGGTGCGCATGCCCGCTGCCATTCGCACGATCATGGCATGTTGCGCTGTCGCGTTCGAGCTGCTCATGTTGGGTGTTTACGTCTGGCAGGGCGTCTCGCTGGGCGAGTGGGACCACGAGCTCGTGTGGTTCGGCCACGCCGTGGCGCTCGCAGGCATGGCCATTTGGGCGCTGTTGAGCATCCCGCGTATCGACGTGGATGGTGAGCGCATTCTCTCGCGCAACGTCTTCGGCATCCGCAGGGAGTCGACGTTTGGCAACATCACTCGCGCAACGCTTCACACGCAGATGATGAGGATCGACCTGTTCGAGGGCGATCGAAAGTTCTGCTCGATAAGCCTCGAGGGGGTGTGCTCGCTCAACCTCCTCGCCCGTCTGGAGGAAGAGGGCATCGAGATCTCGGACGCTGTCGACGGCCCCATGACCAAGGCGGGCCTGTGTTGGTCTGCCATCAAGCCGTTGACGATTGTTTTCAACGGCATGGCACTCGTCTTCTCGCTCGTGATCGCCTTCATGGCTGTTTTCACCGATGCCGGCGCTCGTCTGCTCTTGCTCGTCCCGTTCCTCTTCCTGTTCATAGGGGGACTCCTGCCCCTGCTCATGCTCAGCATGCCCGCCCGCGGCATCCTCGAGATTGGCAGGCAGGAGCGCGAACTCGGTTTCTCCTTCGCCGAGGAGATGGCAAGTCGAGGTGCCACGGGCACTTCGCTTGTCGACGACGATTGGTTCATCGAGATCAGCAATGCCCGCGTCGTGGCGTTTCGCCGCGATTACCTCAAGAAGGTCACGGCGCACGAGGACAGTGAGAGCGGCGACCGCTGTACGGTGACTACGAAGGGCGGTCGTAAAATCAAGGTGTATGCAGCGGGCAGCACCCTCGAGGACCTGCGCTCGTGGTTCAAGCAGGGCGCCAAGGTCAGAAGCACGGTCGACCGTGCAGAGGATGCGCTCGAAGCGACTGTCTGATTGGGTTGCCTGTCAAAGTTTCAAATACGGGAAGGGGCGCAGTTCAGTTGGCGCCCCTTGTCATACCAGGCCTGCGGGCCAGCGAGAGGCCTGCAGGTCGACATGCCCATTTGCGAGGAAGGCAACGCCTTCATCCTCGAGCAATGCGCGCTGCACCTCGGGTCCGCCGAAGGCGAAACCCTCCGCCAGGCGCCCGCCCGCGAATACGATGCGGTGACAAGGTATGTCCCCGGGTTCCGGATTGACGTGCAGGGCGTATCCCACATATCGAGCTCGACGGGGCTCACCAACGAGCTTGGCAATCTGACCATACGTGGCAACCATGCCGCAGGGCACCTGGCGCACCATGTCGTATACGCGGTTGAAGAATCCGTCGGTGTCCCGGTCTGCCATGCCATCCTCACTTCCGATCGATACCGCCATTGTAGTCAAGAAAGGCGCCCCACATGTGCGGGGCGCCTTTCCAAAGAGGTGTTGCGCGAGGGGAGGGAAGGCGCAACGTTCGTGTCGAAGGTCTTTAATTCGCCTGTGCCTTCGTTGAGTTAACTATAGCTAATTCTCTGAGACCCAAGTAGCAGACCGTCCAGCACACAGGCTCTCCACAAGTTAGCCGAGGATTACAAATAGAAAGACGCGGCGTCATGCGGGCGTTAGGGCTCGAGGAATCGCTCGACGAGCTCGGAGAACGCGCCGTCGGTCCCGGCCGTTTCAAGAACGACATCGCAATACGGCCGCACGTCGTCGGTGACATTCGCCACGCCGACTCCCAGCCCCACCGCCTTGATCATGGAAAGGTCGTTTGCGGAATCGCCAACGGCGATGACCTCGGACATCGGGATTCCCAGCATATCGGCAAGGCGCGTGAGCCCCGTCCCTTTGTCAACGCCTGCGGGCATGAGTTCGAGGTAGCGCTTGGAGGAGAAGGTGATGTCAACACCGAGGCGCTCGGCCATGGGCGCGAGTTTGCGACCCAATTCCTGCAGCGCGTCGAAGTCCCAGTCGACATACAGGATCTTCACGATGCCACGGCCTTCAAGGAATGAGAGGTCGGGATGATCGGATCCGCGAAAATGAGTGACCCCGGTGATCGATTCCAGATAGTCGCGCTCCCGCGTGGGTGCGTCATTCACGAACACGTGGCCGTCGGCGACGTTGACGTGCATGCAGAGTCCGAGTTCGAGCCCCTTTGCATAGATCGCGTTCGCGCATTCGTTGGAAAGGCCGCAGGTGGTGAGCGGGGTGGGGTCTCCCACGCGGTTGATGAAGCCGCCGTTATAGGAGAGCACATAGCCGTCTTCGATCAGCTCGCGGGCCTCCCCCGAGAAGTTGTCCATGATCGAGGAATACCATCGCCCGCTCGAAGGGACGAACAGCACGCCGAGCTCCCTCATGCGTTTGAGTGCCCGGAGGTTGGACGCCGGGATGGCGTGGTCGGCATCGAGAAACGTCTCATCCATATCGCTGGCAACAAGTCGGTACATGCAGTCCCCCATACAACGTAAAAAACGAGGCGGGCTTATTATCACCCACCTCGTAAGACCTTGGCTATGTCGAAAGTGCGGGCACGTGAAGATGACCCATTCGCGTGTCGCCGCGCGCGTGTGCGGGGCGGATGGCTTAGTACACCATTCCCATGGCTTCGCGCACCTCGGCGAGCGTCGCCTCGGCGACCTCGTTGGCACGGCGATTGCCCTCGCGCAGGACGTCCTTGACGTAGTCCATATCCTGGACCAGTTCCTCGCGGCGGGCGCGGATGGGGGCGAAGTACTCGTTCACGCTCTCGGTGACGTACTTCTTGAGCTGGCCGGAGCCGCCCATGCCGATCTCTTCGGCGATCTCGACCTCGGAGCGGCCGGTGCAGATGGCGGCGGTGGAGAGCAGGCCGGACACGCCGGGGCGCGCCTCGGGGTCGAACGTGATCATGCGCTCGCCGTCGGTCTGGCTCTTCTTGATGCGCTTGGCGGTCTCCTCGGCGGTCATCGAGATGTTGATGGCGTTGCCGTAGGACTTGCTCATCTTGCGGCCGTCGAGGCCGGGGAGCAGCGGCGTATCGGACAGCAGGGCGTCGACCTCGGGGAAGACGTTGCCGTAGCGGTTGTTGAACTTGCGGGCGATGGTACGGGTGAGTTCGATGTGGGGCAGCTGGTCACGACCGACGGGCACGACGTTGCCCTTGCAGAACAGGATGTCGCAGGCCTGGTGCACGGGATAGGTGAGGAGCAGGCCGGTGAGCTCGTGGCCGGAAGCCTCCATCTCCGCCTTGACCGTGGGGTTGCGCTGGAGCAGGGCCTCGGAGACGAGGGAGAGGAACGGCAGCATGAGCTGGTTGCAAGCGGGAACCGCGGAGTGCGTGTAAATCATGGTCTTGTCGGGGTCCAGGCCGCATGCCAGGTAGTCGATGACCATGTTGTAGACGTTGTCCTGGATGTTGTCCGTGCTGTCGCGGTCGGTGATGACCTGGTAGTCGGCGATGAGCACGTTGGTGTGGACGCCCAGCTCCTGCAGCTCGACGCGGCTTTTGAGGGTGCCAAAGTAGTGGCCCAGGTGCAGGCGGCCGGTGGGGCGATCGCCGGTGAGCATGGTGTACTTCTCGGGGTGCTGCGGCAGGTCGGCGCGGATTTGATTGCTGCGTTCAAGGCTGACCTCGTAGCTGAGCTCGTTGGGCATGACTTCTCCTTTGCTGGTCGTGCGTGCCACGAGGCATGTGCGCTCGGGCGATGCCGTTCGTCTACTTGTGGGAATCGGTGCTCTTGGGCGATTTTCCGGGGATGAGGTGCTCGAGGCGCTCTTCTCGCATCTCAGCCGCGGCTCGTTCCTCGGCGGCAAAGGCCGGGTCGTCGGGGGTCACGATCTCGTCCTGCTGCGTCTTGGGGTTGTAGTGATGGCGCAGGACGGGTTCGAACAGGTGGAGCCTGGTGGCGAACAGCGCGGAGCAGGCGAGCAGGACCAGGAAGATGGCGACGCGCCAGCCCACGCTCACCTGGTTGATCACCACGGCGCCGAGCGACAGGAGCAGGCACCATGCGTAGATGAGCAGCACCGCCTGACGCTGGTCGTAGCCCTCACGTATGAGACGGTGGTGGATGTGGCCCGTGTCCGCCTGGCCGATGCTCACATGGGCGCGCTTGCGACGGACGATCGCCGAGAGCGTGTCGAGGATGGGCACGCCGGCCACGATGAGCGGGATGATGAGGGAGGTGAGCGCGGCGGTGCGGCTCACGTTGAGAAGCGAGATGGTCCCCAGTCCAAAGCCGAGAAGCAGCGAGCCGGAGTCGCCCATGAAGATCGACGCGGGGTAGAAGTTGTAGCGCAAAAAGGCGAGGCAGGCGCCGAACAGCGCGATGGACAGCGCGGCTGCGTCGAGGCGGCCGGAGAGCACGGCGAACGAGAACATGGAAAGCGACGCGATGCCCGAAATGCCGGCGGCCAGGCCGTCCAGACCATCGATGAGGTTGATGATGTTCGTGAAGGCCACGAGATAGATGACGGTGATGGGGTAGGCGATGAGGCCGCGCTCGATATAGGTGCCCGGGGCGAACGGATTGACCACGCGGCCGATGAGCAGGCCGCCGGCGGCGGCGATGCAGGCGGAGAGGATCTGTCCGAGGAGTTTGCTGCGCGGGCTGAGCGAGTGCACGTCGTCGACGGCGCCCGTGATCACGATCACGAGGAAGGACAGGCCCAGGATCGGGTAGCTGATGCTCATGCTGGGGTGGGGGATGAGGATGGGGGGCCAACCCAAGATTTTGATGCCCGCTATCTCGACGATGAGTGCGACGCAGAGTCCTGCGAACATGGCGAGCCCGCCCAGACGGGGGATGGGCTTGGTGTTGATGCGGCGCTTAGAGGGGTAGTCGATCGCGCCGAGTCGGTGCGCCAGCCGCTTGGTGAGCGGCACGCACAGGTACGTGGCGATGAAGGCCGCGGCAGCCACATATATGTATGGCATCGCTTGCTCCATAAGTAGGGCACCACCGTTGCAGACGAATCGAACACAGGGACGCTTTGAGCGTCAATCTTACCCATGATAGCGGAAGCGGGGATTCTTCTGGCGTGCAAAGGTCGTGTAACGCATCAAGCACATGCCGTTCAGGTCGATTTTGGGCATTATGCCCTTCATCGGGGCCACAGGATGTCTCGTGTCCGCTGCATGCGCGGCCGTCGCGATCGTCAGGCCGATGACACGCGGGTGGGGCGGACGGTAGGATTCGGCGGCTAAACGGTCCCTATGGGAAGAATTCTGAATAAATCTTTTCAGGCACTGCATATTGATTACCAGTGCAAAATCCCAGGCCAGCTACTTCCCAATATGCAGAACAAGTACGAAAATATGCAATATTGAGTATGTTCTTATTCATTTATCCCTCATGGTAAACTCCGCCAGGAACGATATTTACGCACGTAAAACGCTTTATTAGATAAAAGCAGCCAACTGGGAGATTGATCGAGATATACCGTTCACTCCTCAATATCGTCCGTTTGGCGTTCTCGTGTATCCCTCTCTGAAATTTGGATATAACGGTAACTGTTGAACGGAGCCCCGCGAGGGGCTTGAACCGGAATCGCACATGCGGTTCCAGAAAAGAAAGGTAGGAGGCAATGACGAAAGGCTTGCATGTCCCGAGCGAAATCGGACAGCTCAAAAAGGTCTGCCTGCACAGGCCCGGCGAGGAGCTTCTGAATCTGCCGCCGTTCGAGCTGGAGCGCCTGCTCTTTGACGACGTTCCTTTCCTCGAGGTTGCTCAGGAGGAGCACGACACCTTTGCCCAGATCCTGCGCGACCAGGGCGTCGAGGTTCTCTATCTCGAGAAGCTCGTTGCCGAGGTCTTCGACCTGAACCCCGATGCACGCCAGGAGTTCCTGGATCAGTACATCGCCGAGGCCGGCATCAAGGGCCAGGAGATGCCCAGGGTCGTCCGCGAGAAGCTCGATTCCATCAAGGATAACCTCGAGTTCGTCCAGAAGACGATGGCCGGTCTCACCAAGGCCGAGATCGAGATGCCGCTCGTGAGCTCCACCACGCTTGACTCCCTGGTCAACACCGAGTCCGAGTCCGATCTCATCATCGACCCGATGCCCAACCTGTACTTCACCCGTGACCCGTTCGCGGTCGTCGGCAACGGCGTCTGCCTGAACCGTATGTACTCCGTCACCCGCAACCGCGAGACCCTGTACGGCAAGTACATCTTCAAGTATCACCCGGACTACAAGGACGTCTCCCTGTACTTCCGTCGTGACGCCGCTTACCACACCGAGGGTGGCGACGTGCTCAACATCAACGAGCACACCCTGGCCGTGGGCATCTCCCAGCGCACCCAGGCTGCCGCCATCGACGTCATGGCCCAGAACATCTTCTGGAACAGCGACTCCAAGGTCGATCGCATCCTCGCTTTCGACATCCCGAACAACCGCGCCATGATGCACCTCGACACCGTCTTCACCCAGATCGACGTGGATAAGTTCACTATCCACCCGGCCATCATGGGCACCCTCAAGGTGTACGAGCTGACCCCGGGCAATAACCCCGGCGAGGTCAACATCAAGGAAATGGTCGACACGCTCGAGCACATCCTCGAGGATGCTACCGGCGTCGATCAGATCAAGCTGATCCCCTGCGGTGGCGGCGACCCGATCGCTGCTGCTCGCGAGCAGTGGAACGACGGCTCCAACACGCTGGCTGTTGCCCCCGGCAAGATCTGCGTGTACGCCCGCAACACCGTCACCAACGACGTGCTCTACAAGGAGGGCCTGGATCTCCTGGTCGTTCCCTCCGCTGAGCTGTCCCGTGGCCGTGGCGGCCCGCGCTGCATGAGCATGCCTTTCTGGCGCGAGGATCTCTAAGCATCTTCTTCGGCGGCGCATCGGCTCCGGTGCGCCGTCGTACTTCGATGCGGGTGCATTGGGCATCCGCATGACCCATTCATATGTATGAAAGGAGCCCACATGGGCGTTAATCTCTCCGGTCGCAGCTTCCTGCGCCTCCTCGACTTCACCACCGAGGAGATCGAGTACATGCTGAAGCTCTCCAAGAACTTCAAGGACCTCAAGCGCGCGGGCACCCCGCACCGTTACCTCGAGGGCAAGAATATCGTCCTGCTGTTCCAGAAGACCTCCACGCGCACCCGCTGCGCCTTCGAGGTTGGCGCCATGGACCTCGGCATGGGCGTCACCTACCTCGATCCCGGTTCGTCCCAGATGGGCAAGAAGGAGTCCATCGAGGACACCGCCCGCGTTCTCGGCCGTATGTATGACGGCATCGAGTTCCGTGGCTTCGACCAGGAGGACGTCGAGGAGCTCGCCGCCAAGTCCGGCGTTCCGGTGTGGAACGGCCTGACCGACCTGTGGCACCCCACCCAGATGCTCGCCGACATCCTGACCGTTCAGGAGAACTTCAACTACGACATCAAGGGCAAGACCCTCGTCTTCATGGGCGACTGCAAGAACAACGTCGCTCGCTCCCTCATGGTCGTTTGCGCCAAGCTCGGCATGAACTTCGTGGCCTGCGGCCCGCAGGAGTGCATGCCCGCTGACGACGTCATCGAGGCCTGCAAGCCCATCGCCGAGGAGAACGGCTGCACCATTAAGCTGACCTCCGACGTGAAGGACGCCTGCACCGGTGCTCACGTCATCTACACCGACGTTTGGGTCTCCATGGGCGAGCCCGACGAGGTCTGGACCGAGCGCATCAACCAGCTCCAGGACTACCGCGTCACCACCGAGCTCATGGCCATGGCCGATCCTTCTGCGATCTTCCTGCACTGCCTGCCGGCCTTCCACGACACCAACACCACCATCGGCAAGGACATCGCCGAGAAGTTCGGTGTCACCGAGATGGAGGTCGAGGACGCCGTCTTCGAGTCCAAGCAGTCCAAGGTCTTCGACGAGGCCGAGAACCGCATGCACACCATCAAGGCGATTATGTACGCCACGCTCAAGTAAGAGCGATTTGTCGGTCCGCTCGGAGCGCATCGCTGCGTGCTCCGAGCGGTTTCTGTAGTAATCCTGTCCATGTGGCGCGCACGGTATGAAATGGCCGCATGGGCATGACCAATGGCACTTGTTAAAGAAGGGGGGATGAGAACAATGACTGAAACCGCTAAGAAAAAGCGCGGCATGCCCTCATCGTTCACCATTCTTCTGCTCCTGTTGGCTATCGTCGCGGTTATCACCGTCGTTGTTTCCGGAGCCTCCGGCGGCGCTGTTACCGCTGCTCGTCTGAGTGATTTTTTCACCGCCCCGGTTAAGGGCTTTGCAGATGCTTTGCCCGTCTGCCTGTTCGTTATGATCCTCGGCGGCTTCCTCGGCATGATGACCGAGACCGGTGCACTGGATAACGGTATCGCAGTTCTGGTCAAGAAGCTCAAGGGCCATGAGATCTGGATCATCCCCGTTCTCATGGGCATCTTTGCTTTGGGTGGAACCAGCTACGGCATGTGCGAAGAGACCGTTCCCTTCTACGCTCTGCTTGCCGCTACCATGATGGCGGCTGGCTTCGACCCCTTGGTCGGTGCAGCCACCGTTTTGCTCGGTGCCGGTTGCGGTTGCCTGGGTTCCACGGTCAACCCGTTCGCCGTTGGCGCTGCCGTCGACGCTTTGAGTTCAAAAGGCATTGAGGTCGATCAGACGGTCATTATCGGCCTTGGTATTTTGCTCACCGTTGTGACGACTGTTATCTCCGCCATCTTTGTTATGTGCTATGCAAAGAAGGTCAAGGCTGACAAGGGTTCCACCATCCTGTCCATGCAGGAGCTCAAGGACGCCGAGGAGGCCCACGGCGCTGCCGCCGCTGAGGTCACCAAGGACGTCAAGCTCACTGGTCGCCAGAAGGCCGTCCTGGGCATCTTCACCTTCACCTTCGCAGTCATGATCGTTGGCTTCATCCCGCTCGCCGACCTTAACGCCGGCGTGGCTGGCTTCTTCGACAACGGCGTGTACGATGCCGAGGGCAACGTCATTACCCAGGCTTGGTCCGCCGTCATCACCGGTCTGCCCATCGGCCAGTGGTACTTCGACGAGGCCTCCACGTGGTTCTTCATCATGGCCATCGTCATCGGCATCCTGGGCGGTCTGCGCGAGAACGAGATCGTCGACGGCTTTTTGGACGGCGCCGCGGACATGATCGGCGTCGCCCTCATGGTCGGCCTGTCGCGCGCCATCTCCATTCTCATGGGCGAGACCGGGCTGGACATGGTCATCCTGAACAACGCCTCCGCCGCCCTCGAGGGCACCTCGGCCCTCGCGTTCGGCCCCATCAGCTACCTCGTGTACCTCGGCCTGTCCGTCGTCATCACCTCGACGTCGGCGCTCGCCACGATCTCGATGCCCATCCTGGGGCCGCTCGCGGCGAACCTCGGCTTCCCGCCCGAGGTCATCATCACGATCTTCTGCGCTGCAAACGGTCTCGCGAACCTCTTCTCGCCCACGGCGGTCTTTTTGCCCGGCCTGCTGCTCGCGCGCGTCCAGTACCCCACGTGGCTCAAGTGGGCGCTCGCGCCCATCGTCGTGATCGCGGTCGCGAGCGTGGCCATCTGCACCGTCGCCCTCATGGTGCTGTAGGTGCACTCGGCCCTGCCGCCGGCGA
>OGRS01001731.1_pt1 | contig 11680 bp, 10 predicted proteins | sample 1553561 | NCBI WGS metagenome assembly OGRS01 (sample SAMEA2580103, study PRJEB22360) | human gut metagenome | biome: human gut; feature: human-associated habitat; material: faeces | place: Denmark | collected 2008/2010
TTAATAATAGAATGTATAATTGAGGTGCTTCGGCATCTCTTTTTTATTATTCTTTCCTTGAATGAAAAACTAAAACTTGACTGAAATATCGTCTGATTACACAAAATCGATTTTCGCCCCCAATTTCGACTTATATTGTTGTGCCTTCTTTCTGAAAGGTGCTATAATTAGCATATTCCAGACAGCGGGTATATCAAAAATTGCATAGCAAACAGACGGCTGGCTAATTCTTATGCAAAAGTAAACGCGACCCGTCTAATAACACCTATTGACAATCGATTACTACCTGCATTTAAGTCTTTTAATTACTTTTTAACAAATAAGTCTGGCATCAAATGCACTTCATCTGGCGGGATGAGGTGCATTTTTAAAAATCTCATTAATTCTTGAAAATCTTCATCATCTTCCTCAACCAACTCATATGGACTTTTATTTCCAAGTCCAGGTCGTTTCACGCTATTGATGTGATTCATGAGCTTAGTGATGTCATCCTGATTATAAGAATTTAAGCTTTTCTTTTTAGGAATCGCATAACGAATAAATTCATGGTTTTTCTCGATACATCCTTTTTGCCATGAAGCCATTGGATCACAGTAATAAAGACTTGTTCTGTAAATCAGAAAGCCGTCCTCATCAGTTGTAAGCTCCAGCTCATCAACTTTCTTGAATTCGCTGCCATTGTCAGTCAATATAACTGGAAATAATCTTCTAAATACTTCTATTCCAAGCCCTGACTCAAGATAGTCAAACACTCTTTTTACAGATTCTGCTTTCCCATCTGGCATAAGAAAAAGTAGCATTACATTGTTCTTCCTAAATATCATTGTAAGAAGCCTTTTCCCTTGTTCTCTCACACCTTTTACAGTATCCATTTCTACCACTTCATCTTCTGTATACTTTACTTTCATCGCATACTCAAAATCAGTGTAAGTTCTGCCTTGGCGGAATTCTATATTTGCAAATCCAAGAGGTGGCTGATACCCTTTTCCTCGTTTCTTATACCCGGTTTTTCTACGCAGGTCTATGTTTTTGACTGTCAACTCACCATCATCTATGTAATTATAGAGAGTCCGCAAACATACTGGTATTTCATTTTCATGCTCAGCATATATGTGGGTAAGAGGCTGTCCCTTTTTAACAAGTTTGGTAATCAGTTCATCCATTTCAGATTTCTTTTCATCAGAAATGCGAACTCCCTGTCTGCTTTCGCTTCGTCTTCGTGTGACAGTTGCATCAGCATGCTTTGCACTGTAAATATATTTGTCTTTTGAACAAAGCTTTTTCTCTGAACAGTTATTACACACATATGGAGGCTTTTCGAATTTATGGCATGCCCGGGATACATATTTACCGCAGTATTTCTGGCAGTCCACACTTCGGCATCTACAACAGTTTTCTTCGCAGGACTCATCTCCACAAACGTGATGCTGTACATACTGTCTTACAAATCTGCAGTCCTTTCTTAGAAAATAGTTACCCGGAATGAATGTACGATTTTCTTTAATCTCATGTGCAATTGTTGACGGATGACGATGGAGTAGTTTTCCTATTTTTTTGAAGGAATCTTTACTGCTAATTCCGGTTTCTATCGCAATCCTGTCAGACAGATCCATCTGTCCTTCTTTTTTGTAATAAGTCATATCTGCCCCTTTCTAGCAGATAGCAATCGATATCTTAACTATATCATGTCTGCCAGAAGAAGCCATTGCAAAAGTAAATTAGACTTTTTTAGCCATTTTCAGTTGTCAAAGTACAGGTTTAATTTTTCAATCTAGGTTTATTATTCTTTAAAAGAATTGTATTAGGTGTTTGTAAAAAGTGACATCTTGTCGGATAGGAGTTGCGAATAAATCCCTATATCTTGAAAAAATAGATTATTCATAGTATAATGTTAAATGAGTAACTGTAACCAAAAGGAACGGAGAATACGAAGGAGCGTTACAGATGAGAATAAGCTACAACAAACTTCAAAAACTTATGATTGATAATCAAATGAAAAGACAAGATTTAATGCGTGCTGCGGAGATTTCATCGTCTGTTGCAACAAAATTAAATAAGAATGAAACAGTATCCCTTGATGTGCTTATGAGAATTTGCAAAGTATTTCATTGTGATATTGGCGATGTATGTGAAGTCATATTAGACGAATGATATGAGGAGGTCTGAAGATGGCGGCAAGTGGTAAGAAAAATATGTTTAACGAAGCTACCCGTGTTCAAATGCCAGCAATGGTTCATTTGACACGCCTTGGTTATACCTATTTCGGGAAAATAACTGAAGATATGGCAGGCACAGTATATGACCCTGATACCAATATCTTAATTAACGTTTTCAAGGAGCAGTTCGCACGGCTTAATCCTACCCACGCAGGAGAAGCGGAACAGACATTGAAAACTATTTATGCTATACTTTAATTTGAGTAAATGTACCTAATTCCGAAAGGTAAGGGAAAATAAAAATGTTCAAGGGGATATCCCCTTGTTGGTTACTATGTAACCAACAAATAATCCCTATCAAGCAAAGAAAAAGTGAGGTGGCTTGTGTGGCAAAATCGGAAAACAGAAAGTACTATACTGCAATCGTTGTTGCAGCCTTAATCGCCTGCGCTGTCGTTTTACGAGTTTTGGGAAAGTTTGATATCTTGAGAGTTCCGGGTGGGATCGCCCGCTCGCTGATCTATATTGCCCTGTATATCGGATGGGGAATTTCTGTTTACAGGCGTATCCTTTATGCACCTGTACGACGCTATATGGTCGGTGTCTCATTTTTGGCTGTTTTTTGGTTTATGCTGCGAACGCTGAAATATCATTTCGTCGCTTCTCCCAATGTGATACGGCATTTATGGTACGGCTACTATGTCCCGATGCTTTTCATACCGCTTCTCTTTGCTGCAGTTTCCCTGTATCTCGGTAAATCAGAAACATTCCGTCTGCCGATATGGGCAAAACTGCTGCTATATCTCCCCCCCGTGCTTTGCGTGCTGCTGGTATTGACCAATGACCTGCATCAGTTTGTATTTTCTTTTCCGTCAGGAGGAATTTGTATCGGCGAAAGCGGAACCTATACATATGCGGTTGGCTATTATTTTATCATCGCTTGGGTGGTCGTTTGTGCACTGACCGCCTTTGCGATCACGCTGTACAAGTGCCGATTGGCACAGCGTAAAAAATATCTGCCTGTACTTGTGCTGCCCTGCTCCATCGTGTATGCGGTTATCTATGCAAGCGGTGCAGAGTGGATGCAAATCATCGGCGGAGACATCACGGCAGCGCAGTGTCTTATGTTTGTTGGAATGTTGGAATGTTGTATTCAGGTGGGGCTTATTCCCACCAATACAGGGTATGCGGCACTCTTTGAAGCAGGAACTTTCGGTGCACAAATTACCGATAATGACTATCAAATCCGTTACACCTCTGCTAATTCCCCTGAGATTTCAAAAGGAATAATGCAAAAAGCGGAAACCGCCGCTGTCAGCCTTGATAAAAATACATTACTGAAAAGCCATCCCATTGATGGCGGTCATGTGTTTTGGCAGGGGGATATTACCGAGATTACCGCACTGCTTGAACGGCTTGAGGAAAACAACGAGACGATTGCAGAAAGCAATTATCTGGAACAGGAAAACTATCGTGTTAAACTGAAAATCAAAACACTGCGGGAAAAGAACCGATTGTATGACCTTTTGCAGGACAAGACAGCAGAACAAGTTGATTTGTTAGAGCGCTTGTTTTCTCAGTACAATGCAGGGTCAGATTATGAAAAACGCCGCAGTCTGCTTGCAAAAATCGCCGTAATCGGTGCCTACATAAAACGCTGCGGCAACTTAATCTTTATCGGTGAACAGTCAAAAACTACAGATACGGCGGAACTGTCGCTTTGCATGGAGGAATCCTTTGCCAATTTGGAACTTATGGATATAGACTGTGCGATGGATATTCCTGGCGGCAGCAGAATTCTCGTCGAGGACGCCATTCGGGTATATGACTTTTTCGAGAAAGTGATAGAGACCGCCATAGATGACCTGCAATCCGTCTTGATGAAAGCACGCAGTGCTGCCGATTCCGTTATCTTTCGTTTGGAAGTGGAGAGCAGCTGCCCGCTTGCGGACTTTACAGAGTCCTGCGAAAACTGTCTCTTTGAGGATGGCGTATGGTGCTTTACGCTGAGAATAGGAAAGGCGGGTGAACAGTTATGACAACCTTTTATAACTCTGCTTCAACGGAACAATCGGTATTATTGGTATGTCTGTTTTTCTCGTTGGTTTTGAGTTTGTTTTGCTTTATCGTGTCTCTTACCCGAAGCAGAAAACGGTGGATTACAGTCCTGAACGCAGGAATATATTTGGCACTGTTTGCCCTGCTGTCTGTTTTGACAGAGAGTTTTTCAAAAATTCGGGAAGGCAGAGAGTATCGCACCTTGCTGCCGCTTCCTATGTGGTCGCTGTGGTGCATTACAGGCATAATAGAAGTTTTTCTCATTTTCGGTGCAATTGCTCTTTTTCGTCAGAAAAACCGAGGACTCGGCCGTAATTCAATCAAACAAGCCTTTGATACCCTGCCAAGCGCTGTTTGCTATTTTGCTCCATCAGGTATTGTTAAACTGTGTAATTTTCAAATGCATCGCCTGTTTCGAACCTTGGCACAAAGCGATTTGCAAACATTCAATGAATTACAGCAGGCACTCAAAGAATGTGACGGAAAAAGCGGCGTCATAAAACTTTCCGATGAAAGACAGACTTACCTTTTTCCTGACGGAACGGTGTGGCGTTATGCACAGACCGAGGTAACTGCGCCAAGCATCGGCAAGTATACGGAAACCATCTTTTTTGATGTAACCAAACTTTATGAAAAAAATCTGCAGCTAAAAGCACAGACAAAACAGCTCAAGAAGATTTCTCTTAAATTAAAGTTCCTTTCGGATAATGTTCTGACCTTGACTAAGGAGAAGGAAGTTCTTGCGGCGAAAACAAAGCTGCACGATCAAATGGGCGCAGGCATGATTGCCGTGCGCAGAATGTTACAGCACAAGCAGACGACTAAAGACATTGTGGAGGCTATTCGCCTGTTTAGAAAAGCTGTAAATATGATGAAAATTGATAATGAAAATCCGCTGGAACGAAGCGAACTTGCGGAATTTATGCACGATGCAGATGCAATTGGTGTAAAGATAATATTGACTGGAGAGATGCCCGAGCAGACGGAGGTTTACAACGCCTTTATCGTTGTTATGAGGGAATGTCTTACCAACGGTGTTTGCCATGCGGGGGCAACAGAACTTCAGATTGACATACGGCAAGACGACAGCAGCCTGTCTATGCGCATTACAAACAACGGAACCGTTCCCAAAGGAGAGATTGTGCCGAAAGGCGGACTGAAGAATATGGAACACTATATTATAAATCTGCAGGGTACTGTAAAAATACAGTCATCGCCGGTGTTTGCCTTGACCGTAACAGTACCATTTGCAAAGGAGGGTATGTAAATGATGCAGGTGCTTGTCGTTGATGACCAGAGAATGCCTCGTGACAATATGGAACAAATACTTGCCGCCAGCGGCCGCTATGAGGTTGCGGCAAGTATCAGCAGTGCGGAACTTGCCATTATAAAGTGTAAGCAGCAGCCGATTGATTTGATTTTAATGGATGTCTGCACAAAAGGCAGTAAGAACGGTATTGATGCTGCCGCCGAAATCAAACAGCAGTTTCCGAATATAAAAATTATTATTGTAACCTCTATGGTTGAGGTAAGTTATCTTGAGCGTGCCAAAGACGCCAAAGCAGACAGTTTTTGGTATAAGGATTTAAGCCGGGAAGAACTGATCGATGTAATCGACCGCACAATGGCGGGCGAACACCTTTTTCCGGGTGAAACACCGAGGGTAAAATTGGGACTTGCAACCAGTGCAGAGTTTACATCCAAAGAAATTGAGGTTTTGAGGCTCGTATGTGAGGGCTTGGAATACGGTGAGATTGCAGAGAAACTGAATGTGTCTGTCAACACGGTAAAAACTCATGTTTCCCACATTCTGCAAAGAACGGGCTATGCCAATAAAACCCGCCTTGCCATAGCGGTCACCAACAAGAATTTTATTATTCCGAGTATTCCCGAAGATCAAGAAGAAATCTGAATACAGGCAGACCGTTTCCCCGACTTCATCTGAGGTCGGGGTTATTTTTTTGAAAAAAACTTTAAAAAATCACCCATATGGGTGATGTGCGTCAGGAAATCGCTTTGTATAATAAAAGTACGATAGAAATATTATACCGTATTATACTGGGAGGTGGTATCATGCGCAGAGTGGTTGTGGATATGCAGAACGCCTTGTTTGCCGATGCAATATCTTCAGCACTAAAAAATTTTGATTCGGATTTCAGCGTTTATCAAAGCGAAGCTCCGGAGCAAACAACCGAGATGTGTTTCGATATACAGGCGAATGTTCTGATTATGGAGGTCACCGCCTATACTCCGTGGAAGCTTGAGGAACGCATGAAAATTCGAGATGAAGTAAAAGCACAACTCCCGAACTGCAAAATCGTTCTTGTGGTGGATGAAAATACCGAAAAGAAGCTGGCGGACAAGGTGCGTCAGGCGAAGAAGGACGGGCTTGTTGACAATTTCATCTACGGCTCTGTTTCTTCCACCTATCTTTCGGCGGTAATTGATACGCTGTAACGGCAATTTATCTCTGCGGGAAAATCGCTTTATCTGACAAGAAGGGGGGGAAAAGTTTACGGCAGATAAAATTAAAAAAGCTACATCAGCGAAAACGGCAGGAAAGATCAAGGATACTTGCCTTTGATCCCGACCACACTTGTGGTAATGAGTCACTTAAGTTCAAACTGCCGAAAAGAGGCGAGGATTTCCATCGGTGTGGCAACGAGCCTCATCCCTCTATCGTGTAGCGACCGAAAGTTCCCGTAAAACCGGGAATCGCAAACAATCTAAAATACCGAAAAAATAAGAAATTGAGGTGAACACATAATCATGAAAATGAGAAAAACAAAAATAAAATTCATGTCGCTGTTACTGGCGGTCATGATGATTGTCGGTGTGCTCCCAACCACGGCGCTGGCGGCAACCTATAATGATGTTAAGGTCAACGGAGTATCCCTTGGTGACGGGAAGTATCTTGCGAGCAACAGCGCAACGGACTCCAACTATTCAAACACGGAGCCATCGAGCTATGTCGCATGGTATAAGGACGGCACTTTGACGCTGAACGGCTATAAAGGAACAGGCATCGTGTTACAAGGTGCCCCCGCAGCTGATCTTATCATCAAGCTGATCGGCGACAATACCATTACGACTACGACCAATGAAGTAGGAATCCAAGGAAATAGCGCAGCCGGCAGTATTACCATCACCGCAGACAGCGGCAGCAACGGTAATCTCACGATCGATATGACCCACTCGACGAGACCTGTGTTCGGCATTAATGGATACGCGAACAGCGTGACGATCACGGGCAGTGCCGATGTGAAGATCACCGCCGTAGCGACAGCTACAGATCAAGAAAGCTTCGGCATTAAATCGAGCAAGGCTGTTTCCATTTTGGACAGCGCAAGTGTGGGCATCACCTGCAAGACGCCGAACAGTACCAGCAGATCAGACACCTGCAACGGCATTTATAGCGATACGGGTGTAACCATCAACACCGATGGCACGATTCAGATCGATGTACACGAGGCAGGCGATGAGGCTTACAGCTATGGCATTAATTCTATGGGCACTTTGACCTTGACGAAGGTCGGCGGGATGACGGTCAAGTGGAAGAAAGCCGGTGTGCAGGGTTCGCCGCTTCTTCCGTCCTCTGCGAGCTTTGATCCCACTGCATACGACACCCACAAGGATACTACGGATACTACCAACTGCGTTGCTACCTATATGCCAAAGGGTACCACGCCCACGACCTACACCGTAAGCTTTGACGCTAACGGCGGTACAGGCACAATGGCAGATGTAACCGATATTTCCGGCGAATACACTCTCCCTGCAAACGGTTTTACTGCTCCTGTCGGTAAGCAGTTCAAGGCTTGGAGCGTTGGCGGTGTTGAAAAGGCTGCTGGCGACAAGATTACCGTTACTGCTAACACTACCGTAACCGCAGTTTGGGAGCCGATCCCGGTTACGACCTATGACCTCACAACAAGCGTAAACGGCGGTCACGGAACGATTTCCGCAAGCAAAACCGGACTGACGGCAGGCTCAACCGAAACGATTACCTTTAACCCTGAAGTTGGCTATGAAATCGACACCGTTACGGTGAACGGTACTGCAACATCTGTATCTGGCAATACTTTGAATGTTACGATGAACGAAAACAAAACCGTTGTTGTAACATACAAAGCAATAGAGTACAACATCACCGTTACAGACGGTAAAGCGACAATTGGCGCTGGAAGCGAAATCAGCAAAGCGGCAGAAGGTACAGCTGTTACCCTGACTGCAAATGCGGCTCCGTCCGACAAGGTATTTGATAAGTGGGAAGTTATAAGCGGAAGCATCACCCTTGCGGACGCAAACAGCGCAACCACAACATTTACTATGCCTGCAAGTGCAGTAAGTGTGAAAGCGACCTATAAGAACGCTCCACATACGCACACCTATAATCAGGAAACTGTAAAACCGGAAGCACTTAAAACCCCTGCTGACTGCACAGGCAACGCAGTATATTTCAAGAGCTGCTCCTGCGGTGCAATCAGCACAACAGATGCCTTCGTAGCGATGAATACTGCTCTCGGTCATGCATATGGTTCTGATTGGAAATACGATTCTACAAACCACTGGCACGAATGTTCTCGTTGCCACGACAAAAAGTACGAAGCGGCTCACGATTACGGTTCTGACAATGTTTGCGACACCTGCGGATATTACAAAACTGTACCGCACACTCACAATCTGACTTTGGTTGCTGCGAAAGCTGCCACCTGCACTACTGCGGGCAATTCCGCATACTACACCTGCGATGGCTGTGACAAGTGGTTCGCAGATGCAACAGGATCGGTAGAAATTACCGATAAAACCAGTGTGAAGATTCCGGCTCCCGGACATACCGCAGGCACAGAATGGAAGTCTGATGATACTAACCACTGGCATGAATGTACAGTTGCAGGTTGTGGCGTGATTATCGAAAGCACGAAATCGGCTCATACCGCAGGAGAGTGGATTGTAGATACCCCTGCAACAGCTACCACCGCCGGTACAAAGCATAAAGAATGTACGGTTTGTCATCGTGTATTGGAAACACAACCTATTCCTTCAACGGGAACAGAACTCAAAATCATCGCCGAAGATAACCAGATATATAACAAGGCAAGTGGAAGTGATGTGACAATTACCTGCAATGGTGATTTTGCAAAATTCACGGGAATTAAGGTGGATGGCTCAGTTGTTGATTCCAGCAATTATACCGCCGTTTCCGGTTCTACCGTTCTTACCCTGAAAGCAAGTTATCTCGGTACGCTGACAGACGGAAGTCATACAATCACCTTTGTCTACACAGACGGTGAGGCAAACGCTAACCTGACAGTTAGAACAGCAGGTAGTGGACATATTCATGACTATGGTACTGAATGGAAATCCAATGCAGATAATCACTGGCATGAGTGCAACTGCGGAGATAAGAAGGATGAAGCAGCACACAGCTTCAAGTGGGTTGTTGACAAGGAAGCTACCGCAACCAAAAAGGGTTCCAAGCATGAAGAATGCAAGATCTGCGGTTACAAACGCTCGGCAGTTGAAATTCCTGCAACAGGAACATCGACTGCTCCGACAGACACAACAAAGCCTAATGACACAACAAAGCCCGGAAATACCAATGGCAGCGAAAAATCTCCGCAGACCGGAGATAACAGCAATATATTCCTTTGGTTTGCATTGCTGTTTGTTTCGGCAGCTGGCGTTACGGGAATAACAGCTTACAACAAAAAGAAAAAAGAACACGCTGAATAAGTCAGCAATAGACCTTTAAGCAAAGGGCGGTGACGGGGATTCCCGCTACCGCCTTCCTGCTTAGATTGGAGAAAGCGATGCAAGACTATCAACCTATCAGTCCCGGCGAGCAAAGGCACTCGGAAAGACCTTTAACTCGGTCGGAACGAATCGCTTCTAGAAATAGAATGAAAAAGAAAAAACAGAACCAGCGCCGTATGCTGATCGGCGGTGCTTCTGTCCTGCTGATTGTGATTATTGTTGCCATTATTTTGATTGTAAAAGGCTGTTCGGGTGCGACAGACGCACTTGCAGGCACCTGGGATTTAGATAGCAACACTACCTATGAATTTGACGGCAAAGGCAGCGGTGAAATGCTCCTCACCCTTGCAGATTATGATTTTACCTATGAAATCAAGGACAATCAGCTATATATCGACTTTGTGAACGAATCGGCACATGACGCAACCTATGAGTTTAGTGTCAAAGGCGATACCCTCACCCTCATCGGTGGCGAAGGAACAATCGGCGGAACTTATGAGCTGACTAAGGTGCATGATAAAAAAGCAGACAAATAAGGACGGTGTTACGCTATTAAAAAGGTATGGAAAATCCTGATTTTATCTGTATGTATAACTGTTTTTTCTTTATCTGCATATCACATTTATGATTATTGGAAAGAAACACAGGACAGTCAAAGACAGAATGATGTGCTGATTGATAAAGCGATAGAAACCGCACCACAAACACAGCAAACGGAGAATGGACAAACAGAATCTGCGATAAAGCCTGTTTCTGAAACTGCACCAATTACGGTAGACTTTGAGCGTTTGCAGGAAGAAAACAAGGACATTATTGCTTGGCTCTATTGCCCGGATACCGAAATCAACTATCCGGTAGTACAGAGCAAGGATAACGAGTATTATCTTCGCCGACTGCTTGACGGTACTTGGAATATAGCGGGAACGCTTTTTATTGATTACCGAAACGCCGCCGATTGTTCTGATCTGCATACCATTATCTACGGTCATAATATGAAAAACAACACGATGTTCGGCTCTCTGCCTAAATACAGTAAGCAGGAATATTACGAAGAACATTCTGTTTTGTATCTGCTCACACCAAAGCAGAATTATAAAGTGAAGCTGATCGCCGGATATGTTACACCGTCAGATTCAAAGGTGTATGAATTTGAGAAAACGAAAGAGGAACGTAGTGGACTGCTGAAAACAGCGCTGGATAATTCCTTGTTTACCTCCGGGACAACTGTATCCGATGAGGACAGACTGCTTACACTGTCTACCTGTTCCTATGAATATGACAATGCTCGTTTTGTACTGATGGGTATTTTAAAAGAAATCGGGTGAAATTTACTGTAATTTGCGGTGAGTCTGTTCGAGAAAGGATAAATGTATGGAAGCAAAACCAAGAATACTATATCTACTGAAAATCTTGTTGGAGCGTACTGATGAAGAACACCCGCTTTCTACAACGCAGCTCATCGGGATTTTGAATGAGGAATTTGGGATTTCTGCTCACAGGACAACCATAACGAAGGATATAGCAGCTCTTGTGGAATATGGACTGGATATTGTAACCATTCATTCGACGCAGAGCAAGTATTTTGTAGCCAGCCGAAAGTTTGAACTGCCGGAGCTGAAACTGCTGATAGATGCAGTAGAGTCATCGAAGTTCATTACAAAGAAGAAAAGCGAAACGCTGATTGAGAAAATACATACGATGACCAGTCC
>OGRS01001733.1_pt1 | contig 11658 bp, 9 predicted proteins | sample 1553561 | NCBI WGS metagenome assembly OGRS01 (sample SAMEA2580103, study PRJEB22360) | human gut metagenome | biome: human gut; feature: human-associated habitat; material: faeces | place: Denmark | collected 2008/2010
GGCCTGGTACAGGGGCCGGTACCGTGGGGCGCCCGCAGTCGCCGTCGAAGCGCGCGTTCGTGTAAGGCTCGGTCAACCACGCGGTATGCTGGCTGCTCACGCCGTCGAAGAACTGCTTGAAGCCCGGAGCGCGCAGCAGGGGGAACTCATCGCCCGCATAACGGTCCTGCAAATCCTCGAGGCGCGACTGATCGTCGAGCAGCGTGGGGTACATGTGCACACGCAGGGTGAGTTTGCCTTCGCGCGAGAGCTTCTCATACACGTCGTCGCGGATGAAATCGCAGCCGGGATGCGGCATGAGGGCCATGTCGCAGATCGAGGTGATGCCCTGCTCCGCCATGCGCGCCATCTGGGCTTCGTAGGCGGAGGCGATGTCTTCCTCAGTGAGCCACTCGAGGCAGCGCGGAAGGAGCTCCATCGCCGCGGCCTCGCGGATGATGCCCGTGAGCTCACCGTTCTCATCCTTGTCGTAACTGCCGCCCTGCGGAGGCACGGAGTCGCGCGTGACGCCGAGGGCGTCGAGGGCGCACGTGTTCATCCAGAGCGTATGACCGTCGCCCGAGTACATCACGCAGGGACGGTCAGGGAATGCCTCGTCGAGCGAACGTTTGGTGGGCGGCACGGGCGGGTCCCAGCGGTAATCACGCCAGCCCTGAGTGACCACCCAGGCATGCTCGGGAAGCCCCTTCGCGAATTCGACCGTCCGCTCGACGAGCTCGGCCTCGCTCTCCCCCATGTGCATGAGCAGGTAGGGCGACCCCCCGAGGGCAGTATGGAAGAAATGCAGATGAGCGTCGTGAAAGCCGGGGCATACGAGGGCGTCACCGTAATCGAGCACCGGTGTCGATGCGGGACAAGAAGCGATCACATCCTGCAGGGAGCCCGTCGCCACGACCCGCTCCCCCGCCACGGCGAACGCCAGGGGCCGGGCGGCGCACTCCGCAGGGGCGCTCGTAAACACGCGTGTGGACGTGACGATGTAATCGACCTGGGTGAATTCCATGTTTCGCTCCTGACCGCAGGGTGCTCTCATCTTGCTGAAATTGTCAGGCGGGCACTCGAAAAACTCAAGGTGTACGTTTTGGGGAAGGTTTTAACTCAAATCACGTCGAACGCCCTTTGCTCGCTTTGCGCGACCTGGGGTTTTGCTGCCGGATTGCCGCGCACAATGCCGTAATTCGATCAAAACGTTCCCCAAAACGTACACTTTGCGGAAAAGGACCCCCGGACACGGCCTTAAATCGTCAAAAGCCTTCCATCGAACGCAAAAGGCATGTAGGCAGTGGGGAAAAATCCCCCCAACGAGCCAAAGGCGCTCACGTGCGGGTGAAAAGATTCCCCCAGCACTTACACGCTGTCAAAAAATGCGACGTATAAAGAAAAAAGCCAGACACACACGGTGCCTGGCCTTTAAAATTCGATGGAGCCAGCGACCGGGCTCGAACCGGTGACCCCCGCTTTACGAGAGCGGTGCTCTGCCAACTGAGCTACGCTGGCGACTCCATGGCGGAGCGGACTGAGCCGTTCCGACGATTGTCTATAGTACGTGGAAATGCGCTCCCGCGCAAGTGCCTAACGCACGGTTAGAAAAACTCTTCTCCACGCGCTTATGCACCGATACGGCGGATCGTGGCGAGGGCAAGGGCCTGCATCGCCTCGGCGGCCGCGTCGGCGGCGCCCAGCACCTTGGCGTGGCTTTCGCCCGGACAGCCGGCCTTGTTGGTGACGAGCGTGATTCCGAGCACCTCCATCCCCATGGCGCGGGCCATGATGGCCTCGCACACGGTCGACATGCCCACGTAATCGGCACCGAGCGTGCCGAGCATGCGGATCTCGGCGGGCGTCTCGTAGCTGGGACCGAGGAGGCCGGCGTACACACCCTCTGCGAGCTCCATGCCAAGCTCGGACGCAGCCTCGCGCGCCAGGCCGGAGAGATACGGGGAGTAGGCCCCCGCCATCGAGACAAACGGACTGTCCAGGCCGGCCGCGGCAACGCCCGCGGGCGATGCGAGCGGATTGCGCCCGGTGAGGTTGATCTGATCGGTGATGATGCCGACGGTACCGGGAGCGATGGCGCCCACCGCACCGGTCGCACAGCTCAACACGATGCTGCGGCAACCCAGTTTGTAAGCATGCCGCACGAGCGAGGTCACCTGCAGGGCGTCGTAACCCTGGTACATGTGCACGCGACCGGGATACACCACCACGGGCACGCCGTCGAGCTCACCCACGAGAACCGTGAAGCTATGGCCCTCCACCGGGATCGCCTCCGTGGGGAACCCATCGATGTCGCTGTACGGGATGTGTCGCACCACGCGCACGCGCTCACCCAGCGAACCCAGACCGCTGCCCAGCACGATGGCGAGCGGATGCTCCATGGTCGGCTTGCACCATGCGGCGACTTTCTCAAACGTCTCGTCCATGACGACCGTCCTTTCTCCTTGCATAAGCCGGAGGCGGGTCGAGCCCCTCCCCCACAGGCACTTCTCCAGCATAGCAAGTCACCCGTTTGCGGCAGGCGCAACCCGTGAGCGGCCCCGATGGGGAGCTGGGCGTCACAACACGCAGGTCCAGCGCGTAGGTCCAGCGCGTAGATTCGGCACAAAAAATGGTCGCGATGTGCCAGGCTGCAACAGCGTGGCACATCGCGACCAAAACGGCGGACGCGGCGGGCGGTTACGGTCGTAAATTGCCTGCCCGTCACAGCGCGGCACATCGCAACCAAACCTCGAGATACCGCAGCGCATGCAGCCGGCGCGCGCGGCTAGCGCAAGCGGCCGAGCATCTTAGGCATACAGGCCAAAGAGCTCGACATCAGCCTCGCCGAAGAGCTCGTTGACATAGGACGTCCACTTGGCGTTCGCGCCCTGCGACTCGAGCATGTACTGCTGGTACGCGACGGCATAGGCCTTCTGGGCCTGGGCATAGGTCGCAGACTCGGGAGTGATCTCCTCGCCGGCGAGCGCGGTGGCATAAGCGCCGTCGAGCTTAGCCCAGGTACCAGCCTCGGCATCCCACTCCTTACCGGCCAGATCAATGATATAGGCGGCGTACTCGGCCTTGGCCTCGTTCTCGTCGCCGCTCTCGGGCTCAGCGGGGGCCTTGGGCATGGCGGGCGCGTCGTCCATCACGCTCTGATACAGCTTTTGGATGGTGCCCTGCTCACGCACGATCTGCTTTGCCTGATCCTCACTCACGCCGTACTGATCGGCGATAGCGGAGAAGTCGGAGGTGCCCAGGGAGGCCTCGGCAGAGGAAGAAAGATCTTCATCACTCAGCTCGATGCCCTGCTTGGACGCCTCCTCCAACAGGATGCGGTTGCGCACATAGGAGAGAACCGCGTCGGCGGAAGGAGCGGGGTAGTTGCCGTCCTCGTCCTTCACGCTGTCGAGGCTGTACTGGCTCTCGATGGCCTCACGGGCACTGATCTTGTGCGAGGCCCCCTTGAACTTCCAGGTTGCGACCGTCGCGTCGAGCTCGCTCTCGGCGAAAACGGGAGCGCTCACGCCCTTGGAGCCAAAGCCGCCGGAACCAAGGAAGTAACCGGAAACACCGGCGACGATCACGGCGACGAGCGCGCCGGCGATGAAGTACTTATGCTTGCCCATCATTGCTCGCTGCATGCGCGTCTTCTTCGGGCGCGCCGCACGCGGCGTGACGGCAGGGGCGGTAGAGGAATCCGCAGAGGCGTCTGCCGCGGGCTCGGAGCCCTCCACACCCTCGGGCTCGGGCTCGCCATCGGCCTCGCCGGCACCGGCGTCCTCGGCGTCGGCATCCAACAGCTCGGGATCGGCCTCGAGCTCACGCTCGGCCTCGGCGGCCGCCGTCTTGCCGGAAATGTCCTCGGCGGTCAGGCCCTCGTGAATTTCCACGTGCTCGACCTCATCATCGCCGTTCGGGCCCTCGCCGCGGCCGACGACCTCGATCCCGTCGATGTACTCGTTATCCTCGGAATCGTCCTTCTTCATGATCAGACCCATGCGGTCCGCTCCCTTCACCTTACCTGGCGGATTGTCGTATCAAGCCGATACGATACCCAAAAATAAACGGGGATACGCCTCAAAACGAGCGCATCCCCGTTAAGGTTTGCTTAATTGCACAATGTGATGCCCCAGTGCGACGCCGCGCGCATCGATACCGCGGATCGGCGCAAAAGGGAAGGGTCACACCTCATGTGTAAAATGCACCCGTCCCCAATTACACATACGGCTACGAAAGGTGCGCGATGACCGCGTCGGCGTAATCCTGCGTCCCCGCAGCACCCTCGGTGCTACCGGTAAGCGCGCGCTGCACATCCCCGGTGACGCACGTCCCCTCGGCGAGCGTGGCGCGAACAGCCGCGCGGATGCGCTCGGCGGCATCGACCTCGCCCAAGTGGTCGAGCATCATCGCGGCGGAGAGAATCTCGGCCGTGGGATTGGCGATGTCCTTGCCCGCGATATCGGGCGCACTGCCGTGCGTGGGCTCGAAGATCGCCGCGTCCGTGCCGATATTGGCACCGGGCGCCATGCCAAGACCGCCCACCAAACCGGCGCACAGGTCGCTCACGATGTCGCCATACAGGTTCAGGCATACGAGCACATCGAAATCACGGGGCTCCTGAACCAGGCCCATGCACGTGGCGTCCACGATCTTATCGTTGAACTCGATATCGGGGTAGCGCTCAGCCACCTCGCGCGCCACACGCAGATACAGACCGTCGGTCGCCTTCATGATATTGGCCTTGTGCACGCACGTGACCTTCTTGCGACCGCAGCGACGGGCGTACTCGAACGCGTACTCGACGATACGGCGCGAACGCTCGATGGAGATCGGCTTGATGGAAATAGCCGAATCGGAGGCGAAGGGCTTCTGACCAGATGCCTCGACGAGCTCGGCGAGCTTCACGACCTCGGGCGCGCCCTCGTCGAACTCGATGCCCGCGTAGAGGTCCTCGGTGTTCTCGCGCACGATCACCAGGTCGACGTCGCGGTAGCGCGAGCCGTCGCCGGGCTGGGAAAGGCAGGGGCGCACGCAGGCATACAGGTCGAACTCCTTACGCAGGGCGACATTGACGCTGCGGAAGCCCGTGCCCACCGGCGTGGTGATGGGGCCCTTGATGGCAACTTTGGCGGAACGCACCGCCTCGAGCACATGCTCGGGCAGCGGCGTGCCGTACTCATCCATCACGCCGGCACCGGCGTTCTGGACATTCCAGTTGATCTGGACACCGGTTGCCTCGACCACGCGGCGCATCGCGCTCGTGATCTCGGGGCCGATGCCGTCACCGGGGATCAGTACAACGTCGTGGGCCATGAGTTACTCCTCGTCTTCGTCCTCGGCATCGCTCTTCTTGGCGCGTACCTTCTTCTGCGGGTTGTCGAGCTTGAAGCGCTTGACCAGCGCGTCGTAAATCTCACGCGAGCGGACGCGCAGGTAGCTGCCCTTGCCGTTCTCGGCATCGAACTGGAGACGGCCGGCCAGCTCGGCGGCAACGGAACCCGAGATCTGGCCATGCGCGAAGGAGAAGAGCAGCGCGAGCATATCGCGGTACTCAAGATCGCCGTGATAGCACTGGATAGCCTCGTCGATAATGGGCCACACCTTCTCGGAGCGGCGGCGCTCCGTGGCGCCCCACACCACGAGGAAACGGAAGGCGGACAAGCGCAGCGGGGCCGAGATCTCATCGAACAGGGCGGCCTCGGCGCCCTCGTACGCGGCGCCGCACTCCTTGGCATGCTCGGGAACGAGCAGCGTCAATGCGTCGAGCACCTCCCAGCGGGTCTGGGCCTCCGGGCGATACAGGGCGTCCACCAGCTGCTCGATAAAGGGGGCGAGCAGATCGGGCTCGCGCTCGGCGAGCAGGTTCACCACGCGTCCGGCGAGCTGGCGCGTGCGACGGCTCGAGCTGGACAGGTCCTCGATGAGGGCGGACAGGGCGTCGGCACTGTTCTCGACGCTCGCGAGGCGGGCGGCCTCCTCGGGGGAAAGCTCGACAAGGTTCTCTTCTGCCATGGGTGCGTACCTCTTATCTTTCTCTTGCGGCGAACATCCGAATTATCGTATGGACGGGCCCATCGGTCCAGGGCAAATGTGCACGGTCGAAAGGCCTGAAGCGAGCTCTGGGCGCAACCGCCGCCCGCGGGCCCCATCCGAGTGCGCCCGCGGAAAGTCCGCGGGCGCTCGGGGTGTTGTTTTTAGGCGTCGCGGGACTGCCTTGAGGGCGAATCCGCAGAGCCCTTCTCGTCGATCGAAATCAGGTCGGGGGCGGCCTCTCCGGTCTTGCGACGGCGACGATACGCCTCGCCGGTACCCTTCTCGGCGACCTTTCGATGGCGCTTGTTGACGTCCATGAAGTTATCGAGCCACTTCCAGGGGCCCGAAGATTCGCCAAAGCCCATCTTGAGGCCGGCGATATACCCGGCCAAGACGCCCATCAAGATGATTTGGATCATCATGGCGGTAATGAGCGCAACGGCCAGCACGCCCGCGACGAGGCCTCCGATATTGGCGGCCCAGTAGGCGCGCGCGGTGACGAGGTGGCGGCGGCTCAACTCCTGACCGATTAGAAAACCGATGTAGACGGCAAAGCCGAACACCATGACATAGGTGATGATGTAGACCCAGTTAGCCGGCATGCCCGCTTACCCCTCGTGATGGTGACCGCAATGGCACTCGTGGCCCTCGCCGTGACCGTGGCCACCGCAGCACTCGTGGTCTTCGCCGTGGCCGTGGCCGCAGGCGCACTCGTGTCCGCCGTGCTCGTGGCCATGGTCGTGACCGCAGCCGCAATCGCACTCATCGTCGTGCTCGTGCTGGGCCGTGTAAAGCGACCAATCCAGACCCGCGGCGACGGCTTCGGCCTCCTCCTGGTACAGCAGGGTGATGGCCTGGGTGCCCATGCGGCCGCCGCCGATGGCGCCGCGCATGTCGTACAGGGTGAACGCGGTATCGGCGCCGGGCAGGGCGAGCTCCTTCTCCTCGGCGACCGTGAGCGCCAAGCCCAGGTCCTTGAGGAAGTGCTCAACCAGGAAGCCGGGCTTGTAGTCGCCGTCGATCGCCTTAGGGGCGAGCTGCTGCATGGCACCGGAGCTGCCCGTGCCGGAGCAGATCATCTCGCGCACCTGCTCGACGTCGAGATCGTTTTGCTGGGCAAAGGAGAGGGCGTCGGCCATGCCTACCATAGCGCTCGCCAGGGCGACCTGGTTGGAGAGCTTCGCGGCCTGGCCCTTGCCGGCACCGCCGAAGCAGCAGATCTTGGAGGTGAAGGTCTCGAGCACCTCGCGGACGGGCTCGATATCGCGCTCGGTGGCGCCGATGATGGCCGTGAGGGTGCCGGCGATGGCACCGGACTCGCCGCCCGTCACGGGGCAGTCGAAGGCGTGCTTGCCGCACACCTCGGCGGCGCCAGCGATATCGCGGGCGAGCTCGGGCGCGCTAGTGGTAAGGTCGATGAGGTAGGCACCGTCCTTGGCAGAGGCCAGCAGGCCCTCGCCCGCCAGGTAGACCTCCTCCACATCCGTGGGGAAGCCGACCATGGTAAAGACCACGTCGGCGTCCTTGGCGGCCTCGGCGACGGAATCGGCCCAGGAGGCGCCGCGCTCGATGAGGTCGGCGGCCTTTTCCTTGGTGCGGTTGTAGACGGTGAGCTCGTAGCCCGCGTCCATGATGTGGCCGGCGATGGGTGCGCCCATGATGCCGGTGCCGATGAAGGCGATCTTGAGGTTCTTGCTTGCCATATGCAACGCTCCTTTTGACGTTTGTTCGACGAATGGGCGACGATGGCGGATGCCACCGCCGGAGCCAGGCGGACCGACCCCGGTGCTCGCTATTCCCCGCGGACGCGGCTGGCGATGCGGTCGGTCAGGGAGATCTTCTCCGAGCGGTTCTTACCCCAGAAGATAAGGGCGACCATACCCGGTCCGACATGCGAGCCGATCGTAGGGCCCACCGAACCGCGCAGGATGGTGAGGTCCGCACAGCCGGGCTCCTTACGAACGGCAGCCTCGAGCCAATCGGCATCCTTCTCGGCGTCGGAGGAGACGATGGCGAGCGGCAGGGTCGGGTCGAACTCGTAGTTCTCGGTGAATGACTTGATGAGCGACTTGAGCGCCTTCTTGCGGCCGCGGTTCACGCCGATGAGCGAAAGGGCCCCGGCCAGGTCGAAGGACAGCTCGGGCTTGATATCGAGCTTGGAGGAGAGGGACGCCGCTGCGGGCGGGATGCGTCCGCCGGCGGAGAGCGCATCGAGGCTGTCCAGGGTGAAGTAACCGTGGATGTAGGTCTTTGCCTCATTGGCCCATTCGGCCAGCTGGCGCGCACTCAGACCGGCCGCGCGCTGACGCACGGCCTCCATGGCGAGCAACTCACCGCACGCGCAGGGCAGCGCGTTGTCCACCACGTAGAGCTCGAAATCGGGATGATCGGCGCGCACCTGCTCGGCCGCATGGCAGGCGGAGTTGTAGCTTGAGGAGAGCGCGCTCGTGAAGCACAGATACACCGTGGGCGTGCCCTCTTCGGCGCATTTGGTGAAGAACTCGAGGTACTGACCGATCGAGATCGCCGAGGTCGAGGCCTTGGAGCCCTCACGCAGCTTGTCGTAGAACTCCGAAGGGGTGATGGTGCTCCAGATGTCGTCGGTGTACTCGACGCCATCGAGGATGTAGGGGAATCCCAAGATATCCACTTCGAGTGTGGCCGCGATCTCGGGGGTGAGATCGGCACAGGTATCAATGACGATGCGGCACATGCGCGGGACCTCGTACGAGGCGGTGATGTTGCCCATGGACGCTCCTCAATACAACAAGGCGGCCACCCACATGGGATGGCCGCCATCCAGATCATGCAATGGACGCTATTTTACTCGCCCTCGACCTCGATTTTGGGCTTGATGATGCCGTATCCACCATTCTTACGGTGATACACCACATTGACCAGGCCGGTGACGCTGTTCTCGAACACGTAGAAGTCATGGCCGATCAGATCGGTCTGAACGAGCGCTTCCTCATCGGTCATGGGGGTGAGCTCAACCTCCTTGACACGCACGAGCTGGTCGTCCTCATCCTCGGGGAGCAGCAGGTCGGCCAGATCGGCGACGGGCTCGACAAGGGCGACCTCGGCGGCGGACAGACCCTGCTGACGGTTGTCGACCACGCGCGTCTTGAACTTGCGGAGCTGGCGCGTCACCTTTTCGGCGGCGAGGTCGATCGCGGCATACATGTCCGCACCGTGCTCGGCCACGCGGATCACCGAACCGCGGGCACGGACCGTGACCTCGACGATGGCGGGGTTGGGGTTGGAGGGGTTCTTCTCATAGCGCAGGACGACATCGGCGGTCATGGGCTCGATGTCGAACACTTTGAGGGCTTCGCCGATCTTCTCATCGACATGCGCACGCAGAGCATCGGTGACCGTGGTCTTACGACCGGAGACCTTGATTTCCATACGTGGCTCCAATCTATCCGGGGATAGTACTCGTACAGCTGTTGTACCCAAGTTGAATGAAGACACACGTGGGGAAATTGTGCTCCCGTTCGCTGGAGCGTCCGAACCGACCGCCGAATTCCCATGCGCTGCATGGGCGCGAACGGGTAGCGGAGAAAGTCGGCCTAGCCCAGGGAGTTCAGGCTGTCGGACTGCGCGGGATCGCCCGATTCGCCCTCAGAAGCGGGGGTTTCCTCGCTTTCGGGGGCCTCCTGCTCGAACGTCACGCCATCAAGCGCGAGATCGTCGAGGCTGAAGGGCAGGTCGCCGTACCACAGGCGAAAAATAGCCTCGAGCGTGCCGTCGGACAGGGCGTCTTCGAGAATCCCCATCGCCTGATCGGCAAGATCCGTACCGGAAGCGGCGATGGCGTCGTAAGAGACCATCGGGGCGATGGTACCCACGAACACGGTGCCGGGATAGGCGCGGGCCAGGTAGGCGCCGGCGGTGGAGTCGCAGGCGACGTAGTCGACCTCGCCGTCCGCAAGCGCCTCGAAGCACTCGTTCACGTTCGACTTGGTCTTGAGGGTGGTGTCGATGCCCGCGGAGTCCATGGCATCTTGCGCGGCGGAATCGGACTGGACGGCGACGACGGCACCCTGCAGGGCGGTTGCCGAAACCGTGGGGACCTCACGCGAACCATCGGCCGACTTGGCAAAGATGGAGGAGGCGTTTTGTACCAGGACGCCGCTCTCGACGACACCGTCCTCGCCGGTACGGGCGCCGATATAGAGGTCGGCCTTGCCCTTGGAAAGCGAGCCCGTGGCGTCGGCGGAGGAAACGACGCGCAGGTCGAGGCCCATGCGCTCGGCAAGCAGGCGGGCGATATCGGCGTAGTAGCCGCTCGGCTTGCCCTCCTGGTCCGTCATGGCCTGAGGGGCGTCGGTCATGTCCATGGCAACGGTGAGGACACCGTCCTCGATAAGGTCGTCTGCTCCGAGAGTCGCCTTGACGGGCTCGGGCTCGACCTCGGCGCGCGTGGGCGTGGTCAGCGAACAACCCGACAGGCCCATCGTCATCGCGCATGCGAACGCAACCAGGCCGACCATACCTTTGCGACCTGCAACGAACTTGCGACCGATCATCTCGGCACTCCCCCACTCTCCTTGCGGCCCCTGCGGCCGGCACCCCGAACGCCCGCGCACGGGCGCGCGGACGGCAGCTATCACGATCCCCCCAGCTGACCTGGTTTTTGACCCCACACTTGCGCACCGGGGCGTTTGCTCGTACCGCCGCGGCGGTATCACGACTAACCCGCTCGCCCGCGAGGCACGTATTGCCTCAAAAAAGTAGCGACGGGCGGTGCGACTTACTTCTAGGACGCGCCATGATCGCCCTCGCGCGCACGCGACGGCTTACGTGGATCCCTTCGACCGCGTCTGTCTTGGACTGAGGAGCGCGACGAACCGATGGCCCGCGCGCACCCGCAACCACAGCCTGGGAGGAACTTCGGGGCATTATACCGCAGGTAGCGCGCAGATTGCGCACGGGTGCGGGCACAATCGCCCGCCCCATCGCACGGCGACAGCCATCCTGTGGGAAACGAGATGGCGATCCCCCCACAGCCCATCGCCTCAACCCCATACGCGGGCGAACGCGAGGCCGTCGACGTGCGAGGCACCCGCGGCCTTGAGTGCCGATGCCGCAGCGGACATGGTCGCTCCCGTGGTGATGACATCGTCGATCAACAAGATGCGCTTGCCCCTCACGGGAAGTACGACCTCGTAAGCGCCGAGGGCCTCGGCCAGGCGGTCGGCGCGCCCGAGTTCGCGCTGGTCGGATGAGCCGTGCTTGACCAGGGCATCCAGCAAGGGAATGTCCGAGCGCCCACTCAGATGCCGCGCGATGAGTTCCATGTGGTCGAACCCGCGACGACGGAAGGCCGCAGCCGTGGCGGGGACGAACACCACCGCGTCCGCACGGACAAGCAGCCCTCCATATCGCCCGGGCGCCTCGCGCTGCGCTCGCACGGCCGCGCCGAGCATGATGCGGCCGATCTCGGCGGCCAGGCGGCGCTCGCCCCCGTCCTTGTACGCGCGGACGATGCGACCGACCGGCCCATCGAACACGGCGGCAGCCAAGCAGCGATCGAGATCGGTCTTCGCTCCCGCGCATTCCGTGCACACCATGGCCCCGAAGGGCGCGCCGCAGTGCAGACAGGAGCGAGCAGGGTCTATGATCTGCATGGCATTCTCG
>OGRS01001742.1_pt1 | contig 11633 bp, 9 predicted proteins | sample 1553561 | NCBI WGS metagenome assembly OGRS01 (sample SAMEA2580103, study PRJEB22360) | human gut metagenome | biome: human gut; feature: human-associated habitat; material: faeces | place: Denmark | collected 2008/2010
CTTGAAGAAGGCAAGGTAAAGATGTATGTCTGCGGACCGACCGTATACAACCTGATTCATATCGGAAATGCAAGACCGATGATCTGCTTTGATACGGTAAGAAGATATCTGGAATATAAGGGGTATGATGTCAATTACGTATCCAACTTTACGGATGTGGATGATAAGATTATTAAAAAGGCCAATGAAGAAGGTGTATCTGCCGAAGAAATTTCACAGCGTTATATCGCAGAGTGCAAAAAGGATATGGAAGGTATGAATATCAAGCCTGCCACAACACATCCGCTTGCAACACAGGAAATCGGCGGCATGATTGACATGATTCAGACATTGATTGACAAAGGCTATGCCTACAATGTCAACGGTACGGTTTATTACCGCACCAGAAAGTTTGAGGGCTACGGAAAGCTTTCAAAGAAGAATATTGATGATCTGGAAGCCGGACACAGAGATATCAAGGTTGCCGGAGAATCCGAAAAGGAAGACCCGTTAGACTTCGTATTGTGGAAGCCGAAAAAAGAAGGCGAGCCTTACTGGGAATCACCGTGGAGTGAGGGAAGACCGGGCTGGCATATTGAGTGTTCTGTCATGTCTAAGAAGTATCTGGCAGACGAGATTGATATTCACGCGGGCGGTGAGGATTTGATTTTCCCACACCATGAAAATGAAATTGCCCAGTCAGAAGCTGCAAATGGTGTACCGTTTGCAAAATACTGGATGCATAACGCATTTTTAAATATTGACAATAAGAAGATGTCTAAATCTCTCGGTAACTTCTTTACTGTAAGAGATATCAGCAAAGAATATGATTTACAGGTACTGCGTTTCTTTATGTTAAGTGCGCATTACAGAAATCCGATTAATTTCAGCCATGACCTGATGGAATCCGCAAAGAACGGTCTGGATAGAATCGTGACGGCAGTCGGCAATCTGACACACCTTGCGGAAAATGCACAGGCTGGTGCAATGACAGATGAAGAAAAGGCACTGCTTGAAAAGACTGCGGAAATGACAGCAAAATTTGAAGCAGCAATGGAAGATGATTTTAATACGGCAGATGCGATTGCAGCTGTATTTGAACTTGTTAAATTTGCAAATTCCAATTCATCGGCAGATAATACCGCAGAATATCTCAATGCGTTAAAGGCAAAGATTACAGCTTTGACAGATGTACTGGGACTTGTAACGGAAAAAGAAGCGGAGATGTTAGATGAAGAAATCGAAAATCTGATTGCACAGCGCCAGCAGGCAAGAAAAGACAGAGATTTTGCAAAAGCAGATGAAATCAGGGATACTCTTTTGGCAAAGGGCATTGTGTTAGAAGATACAAGAGAAGGCGTAAGATGGAAAAGAGCTTAAATTTTGAAGAAAATCTGACACGGAATATCTGGCAGAATTTAGAGCTTGCACAGGTAGAACCGCGGCAGTTATCCCCCCTGGTGCTTGCCTATATCGGCGACAGCATTTACGACCTTGTGATCCGCACTTATTTAATCAGCCTTGGCAACATGCCGGTCAACAAAATCAACCGGCATGCGTGCAGGCTGGTCAAGGCGGAAACGCAGTCTAAACTGATTGGCATCCTTGAAGAACAGCTGACGGAAAATGAACTGTCAGTCTATAAAAGGGGCAGAAATGCAAAGTCGTATACTTCTGCAAAAAACGCGACAATCGGTGATTACAGACGTGCAACCGGTTTTGAGGCCTTAATGGGATATCTGTATCTGGACGGGCAGTACGACCGCCTGACAAAGCTGGTACATACAGGTCTAGAGGCAATCGGGGAATGGGAACACCATAGAATGGAGAAAAAATGAGATATAAAGAATTTATTATAGAGGGCAGAAATGCCGTGCTGGAAGCATTTCGCGCAGGAAAGACCATTGACAAGCTGTTTGTGTTAGACGGCTGTCAGGACGGTCCTGTAAAAAGTATTTTGCGGGAAGCCAAAAAGACGGATACTATTATCAATTTTGTGGATAAAGAACGGCTGGACAGACTGGCAAACAGCGGACATCACCAGGGTGTTGTTGCGCAGGCGGCAGCATATGAATATGCGGAAGTCGAAGATATTTTAAATGCAGCAAAGGAAAAGGGTGAAGCCCCTTTTATTTTTATTCTGGACGAGATTGAAGACCCGCACAATCTGGGGGCAATTATCCGTACGGCAAACCTTTGCGGGGCACACGGTGTTATTATTCCGAAGCGCCGTGCCGTGGGACTTACGGCGACCGTAGCAAAGACATCAGCCGGAGCAATTAATTATACACCGGTGGCAAAAGTAACCAACATTGCAAAGACCATTGAGGAACTGAAAAAAGAAGGCATGTGGTTTGTATGCGCCGATATGGACGGACAGACGATGTATGATTTAAACCTTACAGGACCGATTGGACTGGTTATCGGCAATGAAGGTGCGGGGGTGAGCCGTCTTGTAAAAGAAAAATGTGATTTTACGGCATCAATTCCGATGAAGGGCGATATTGATTCGCTGAATGCTTCCGTAGCGGCAGGTGTGCTGGCATATGAGATTGTGCGCCAGCGTTTAAAGGCATAGGTAAAACAGATACTGGCGGAAAAGGTGTAAGCGGATAAAGCCGGATGCCGCTCTGTGTGAAAACGCTTAAAATAAAGCGTATTGGGGAGAATAAAACATGGATTTGAAACAGTGCAGTGATGAAGAATTGATTGTACGGTACCGCGATGGAGATACAGATGCAATGGATTTTATATTTGAACGGTATAAACATCTGGTGCGTAAAAAAGCAAAAGCCATGTTTTTAGCCGGCGGTGATAATGACGATTTGATTCAGGAAGGCATGATTGGGCTATATAAGGCAATCCGGGATTATAATACAGACCGGGAGGCTTCTTTTGCGACCTTTGCAAGTATGTGCATCAATCGTCAGATGATTACGGCGGTGGCGGCATCAAACCGTAAAAAAAATATGCCGCTGAATACCTATGTTTCATATGATATGCCGGCCGGCGGTGATGAAGACAGTGATATGCGTCTTGTTGATATTCTGCAGTCGCAGACAGAGCTAAATCCTGAAAAACTGCTGATAGACAAAGAGCATAACTGGGACTTAAAGAGCCGTTTAAAAGAAGTACTGAGTACCTTTGAACAGCAGGTGCTGACTTATTATCTGGAAGGAATGGACTATACAGCAATTGCAAAAAAAATGCAGAAGCCGCCGAAGTCAGTTGATAATGCCCTGCAACGGATACGCAGTAAAGCGGCCCGTCTGACCTTAGAAAATTAAGTGATTGATGTTTGACAGGAAAAGTAGTATGCTGTTTATAGATAAAAAGTATTGTATGGCGGTGACGGATTTATAGGGGAATTAAGTGCAATGTGATACGGAATGACTGCGCCGCAGGCATCGCAGCAGTTCAGTCTTAAAGGTTGTTAATCAGGGAAATGTCTGCAGAATGGAGTTTACTATGAAAAAATGTTTGAAAAGGGTTATGGCACTTTTTATGACCTCATCACTACTGTTATCAGGGTGCGGTGCAGCAGAAAGTGCAGACGACCGGAAACAGGAAACAGAAGGTACAGAAACGGTAGAGCTTACGGTATGGGGAGAAAAAGATAATACAGCAACGCTTACAAAGATGATAGACAGTTTTAAAGAACAGTATAAGGGACAGGCGGATTTTAATATCACACTTGAAACACAGGCGGATTCAGGAGTTACAGATGTCCACGGCGGGGCAGATGTATTTTCGTTCCCGGATGACCAGCTTATATCGCTTGTTGCAGGCGGGGTGCTGGTTCCGGTTCCTAATGCAGAAGAAGTGTCGGCAGAGAATATAAAAGAGTCAGTGGATGCTGCAACTCTTAATGGAAAATTATACGGATATCCAATGACGGCAGACAATGGATATTTTATGTATTATAATAAGGACTATTTTACGGAGGAGGATGTAAAGTCGTTGGATAAAATGCTTTCCGTAGCACAGGCAGCGGGAAAGAAAGTGGCGATGGAATTTAATTCGGGCTGGTATCTGTATTCTTTTTTTGGTAATACGGGTCTGAAACTGTCATTGAATGAAGACGGAGTTACAAATGCCTGTAACTGGAATGATACATCCGGTGATATAAGAGGTGTTGATATAGAAGAGGCGTTAAAAAGGATTACATCAAATGCCGGTTTTTTAAGCTGCCCGAATGGGGAAATTGCGGACAAGATGAAATCGGGAGAAGTAATAGCCGGTATCAGCGGTGTATGGGATGTTATGAATGCAAAAGAAGCGTGGGGAGCTGACTATGGAGCATGTAAACTGCCAGCTTATACATGCGCCGGAAGAGAAGTGCAGATGGCTTCATTTACGGGATATAAAATGATGGGTGTCAATGCCTATTCTAAAAATAAAGACTGGGCATGCAAGCTTGCAGACTGGATGACAAATGAAGAAAATCAGAAAATACGTTTTACAGAGCGTAATCAGGGACCGTCAAATATTAATGCAGCTGCTACACCGGATATTAAAAAGGTAGCAGCAATACAGGCTGTAATTGACCAGTCAAAGTATGGTACACTCCAGAGGGTTGGAAATAGCTACTGGGATGCCTGTAAATCGTTTGCAGATACGATTCTTAGCGGAAACACAGGTGGTCTTTCGGAACAGGAGCTTATGGATGTGCTTGTAGACGGGATTACGGCGTCAACGGTAAAATAATAACCGGAAAAGCTGTTTTGGGATTACACATAAGAAAAGAGGGTTTATATGAATAAAAAAAGAACAAGCCTGAAGGCGCTGATACTGGTGCCGGTATTTATATTAGGAATATTATCTGTACTGTCAAATGTTATGGCAGTTAATAATATAAGAAAGGTAAATCGGAATGCTTCACGTATTGCAGATGATTGCATGAACAGCATTTCCGAGCTTTCTGCCATTGAGAACGAAACACAGTCTATACATAAGCTGGGTTTGTCCCATATTATAGCAACGGACCTCAATACAATGATTTCCATTGTTGAAGAAATGCAGACAGAACAGGAAACGTTAGAGCAGGAGCTTGAAGATTACAGAAAATATGTAGAGCCGGAGGATGAAAGCTCCTATGAAACGGTTGTATCCAATTATGAGACGATGAAGTATGAGCTTGGTAATCTGATGGCATACAGTGCACTTGGAAAAAATACCGAGGCTTATGCACTGGCAAATGGAGCTGTCAGTGAAAGCAGCATGGCAATTCAAAATGAAATTAATGTCATGAAGGAGCATGCGAACACTGCGGCATCTGATGCGCGAGAAAAACTATCGGATGTTTATCTGGGTGCATTAGTAAGCAATGGCATAATTATTGCTATTAGTGTCACGCTTCTTATGGTGGCGTTATACTGTGTAATACGTTTTGTGATTAAACCGATTCTTGCCACGAATAAGGACATCAGGGACATTATCAGCGGAATTGATAAAGGTGAAGGAGATCTGACCAGGAGAGTCGCTGTTTTGTCAAATGATGAAATTGCTGATCTTGGAAATGGTATTAATCTGTTTATGGATAAACTCCAGCAGATACTAAAGATGATTATCGAGAACACGAATCATATGGAGAATGTGGTACGTGAGGTAGGAGAAAGTGTTGCAACGTCAAATGACAGTGCAACAGATTTATCGGCGATGACAGAAGAGCTGTCAGCAACCATGCAGGATGTAGGACATTCGGTCAGTGTTATTAATAATAATACTGAAAATGTACGCGGTGATGTTGAGATGATAGCACACAAGTCCGACGAAATTAACGAATTCTCAAAAGAGATGAAAGCCAATGCGGATAAGATGGAGAGCGATGCAAGAAATAATATGGATAAAACCAATGAAACCATTGGAATTATATTAGAGGGACTTGGAAAGGCGATTGAAGACAGCCACAGCGTAGGACAGGTAACCAGCCTGACGGATGAAATTTTAAATATATCAAGCCAGACCAACCTGCTTGCGTTAAATGCGAGTATTGAAGCAGCAAGAGCCGGCGAGGCAGGAAAAGGTTTTGCAGTTGTAGCGGATGAAATCCGCGGTCTGGCGGATTCAAGCCGTGAAACGGCAAACAGAATCCAGCAGATAAATTCCGTTGTTGTAGCAGCTGTCAATAATCTTTCGGGTAATGCCAATGAGCTCGTGGGTTATATACAAAATGCCATATTACCGGAATTCGAAGCATTTGTAGAAAGCGGTGTAAAATATAGGGATAATGCATCCTACATTGAAAATGCAATGCAGGAATTTACGGCAAAGACAGATATGTTAAAGAAAAATATCGATGAAATTGCATTGTCTATCAGTGCCATTACAACAGCAGTGGACGAAGGCGCAGAAGGAATTAATGGAGCTGCAAAAAGCACGCAGAATCTGGTTGAAGATATCGTAAATATCAGTGACAAAATGAATGAAAATAAAGTAATTGCACAGACATTGCAGAAAAGTACACATGTCTTTGCAAACTTCTAAAAAGAGTGTTCTCTGCGGTAATAGTCTTCTACAGGAAGTTTTATCGCAGAGAAAATAAAAAGTTGACTTGACAAATAAAGTGAGGTATAATATTATAGTTCTTGCGTAGAACGCAGGCTGTTGTAGCTCAGTGGCAGAGCACTTCATTGGTAATGAAGAGGTCGGGGGTCCGACTCCCCTCAACAGCTTTATAAAAAGAAAGAAAGACATTGAGCGGATTTTACAAAGTAGTCTGTTCAATGTCTTTTTGTATATTATTTTTGTATTTTATATGAAATAACCGTTGCCTGTACTCCTATAGATGTGGTATTATAACAACGTGTGGTTTTTGGGAAAACAAAAATTTTCCTACAGGCACGATGAATACGTTTTATGCAGGCTGGTAAGAATCAGCGGAATGGAGGAAACTATGGTAAAAGCTATTGTTGGCGCGAACTGGGGTGACGAAGGTAAGGGTAAGATTACAGATATGCTTGCTGAGGAGTCAGATATTATCGTAAGATTCCAGGGAGGAAGCAACGCAGGACATACAATTATTAACGATTATGGTAAGTTTGCACTGCATTTGCTGCCATCAGGTGTTTTCTATAATCATACAACAAGTATTATCGGCAACGGTGTTGCTTTAAATATACCTTATCTGGTAAACGAATTAAAAAGTCTTACAGACAGAAATGTTCCGATGCCTAAGATTTTAGTGTCAGACAGAGCACAGATTCTTATGCCGTACCATGTGGATTTTGATACCTATGAAGAAGCAAGACTTGCAGGAAAGTCTTTCGGTTCTACAAAATCCGGTATTGCACCATTCTATTCAGATAAATACGCGAAAATCGGTTTTCAGGTGAGTGAGCTTTTTGAACAAAAAGACAAGCTGATGGAAAAAATTGAAAATGTCGTAACTTTAAAAAATGTGATGTTAGAGCATCTTTATCATAAGCCGTTACTTAACGCGGAAGATATTTACAATACATTAATGGAATATAAAGAAATGATTAAGCCGTATGTAACAGACACTTCCGCATATCTGCATCAGGCATTAAAGGAAGGAAAGAAGGTTTTATTGGAAGGACAGCTTGGTTCTTTAAAAGACCCTGACCACGGTATTTACCCGATGGTTACATCTTCTTCCACATTAGCACCTTACGGCGCAATCGGCGCAGGTATTCCGGCAAGCTCCATTCAGGATGTTGTAACGGTTGTTAAGGCTTATTCATCAGCAGTCGGTGCCGGTGCATTTGTCAGTGAAATCTTCGGAGAAGAAGCGGACGAATTAAGAAAGCGCGGCGGTGATGGCGGTGAATTCGGTGCGACAACAGGACGACCAAGACGTATGGGATGGTTTGATGCCGTTGCAACACGTTATGGTGTCAGAATGCAGGGAACAACAGAAGTTGCATTGACTGTTATTGATGTATTAGGTTATTTAGATGAAATCCCGATGTGTGTCGGATATGAAATTGACGGTAAGGTGACAAAGGATTTCCCGACAACTGCACAGCTTGAAAAAGCAAAGCCGGTATTAAAGACATTCCCAGGCTGGAAGTCAGACATCAGAGGTATTACAAAGTATGAAGACCTTCCGGAAGCATGTAGAAATTATATCGAAGCCATTGAACAGGAAATTGAAGCACCGATTACAATGGTATCAAACGGACCGGGAAGACATGAAATTATTCACAGAGTAAGCAGTTATTCAAAGTAAAATAAATTGCAAAAAGGGGCTGTCACATGAAGAAATATGAAAATATTTCAACCGTGTGACAGCCGTATCCTTTTAATCGTCGGATTTGTGGGAGAGTATACGGTATACGAGCATCATGGCATAAATCACGATTGGAAAGATAATATCCGTAAAAATCAGACCGTTAAACAGTGTACGGGCAGAATCTGTATTGATAAAAGCTGTAATCAGTGTTACAAGCAGTAAAAGCCCCCATGCAATGACAGCAGTGAGTGCGGCAATGCGTTTGATTTTTTTCATTATAAAATCCTTTCTATGTAACTATGATTTATTTAGTATAACATAAAGTGAAAAGGAAAAAAAGAAGTCATTCAGAATATGAAATGGTGGAATGGAGATTATTATGATAAAAAATGTTTTAGAGTATCTGGAGCAGTCTGCGGCAAAATCGCCGGATAAAACAGCGGTGGCAGATGAACATAATGCCTTTACCTATCAGGAACTGCTGGACAATGCGCAGAGAGTGGGTGCGGTACTGCAAAAGGAAACACAGGTGCGTACCGCAGTTCCGGTTTATATGGAAAAGAGCTGTAATGCATTGGCAGCATTTATGGGAGCGGCAAAGGCAGGGTGCTTTTACTGCCTGTTAGACCCGGCACAGCCTGTAGAACGTATCCAGATGATTCTTGCAACACTGGGTGCAGAAATTATGATTATAGATGAAAAGTCTGCAAAGAAGCAGGAAAAGTTAGGATTTTCCGGCAAAGTATTAAAGATTGAAGAATTACTGGAACATACACCGGACGAAAAAGAAATGAAGCAGCTTGATATCATCCGTGAAAATGCGCTGGATATTGATCCACTGTATTCGATTTTTACTTCCGGCTCAACCGGTGTGCCAAAGGGGGTTATTGTAAACCACCGTTCAGTTATTGACTTTATTGACTGCTTTACAGATACGTTCCACATTACGGAAAATGATGTCATCGGCAATCAGGCGCCGTTTGACTTTGACGTATCGGTAAAGGATATTTATTCAACCTTAAAGACTGGTGCAACGATGCAGATTATTCCAAAGAAGCTGTTTTCATTTCCGATGCCGCTGATGGATTATCTGGACGACAGAAAGGTGACAACCCTGATCTGGGCGGTATCGGCACTCTGTATTGTAACGACCTTAAAAGGCTTTGACTATAAAAGACCGGGGTGCATTAACAAAGTTATTTTCTCCGGAGAGGTTATGCCGGTGAAGCACTTAAATATCTGGCGGGAAACGTATCCGGAAGCCATGTTTGTCAATGTGTACGGTCCGACAGAAATTACCTGTAACTGCACCTATTACATCGTAGACCGTGAGTTTGCACTCGATGAAACACTGCCAATGGGAAAAGCGTTTCCGAATGAACGCGTCTTTTTATTAGATGACAATGACAATCTGATTACGCCGGATATGCCGGATACAACCGGTGAAATTTGTGTATCGGGTACGGCGGTGACACTTGGATATTATAATAACAGGGAAAAGACGGATCAGGCATTTGTACAGAATCCGTTAAATGACAAATACAACGAAATTATTTACCGTACAGGTGATTTGGGCTATTACAGCAAGGCGGGCGAGCTTTATTTTTCATCACGCAAGGATTTTCAGATTAAGCATATGGGACACCGCATTGAGCTGGGTGAAATTGATATGGCAATCAACGCGGTGGAAGGCTGCGTGCGTGCCTGCTGTATCTTTGACAAAGACAACAATAAGATTATCGGATTCTATGAAGGAACACCGGATAAGAAGACGATTACCCATGAGCTGATGAAAAAGCTTCCAAAGTTTATGATTCCGCAGGAATTTGTTCAGGTGGCATCCATGCCGGTTACAAAAAACGGTAAGATTGACAGAAATGCCTTGATGGAGGGAAGAAAAAATGCTTGAGATTGCTAAAATTGTAGAACTGGCAAAGGAACATGCCACGCCGATGTATCTTTTTGATTTGGACGAATTACAGTCCAGAGTACAGGCAATGAAAGAAATTTTAGGAGAAGACATCCGGCTTTGTTATGCGATGAAAGCCAATCCGTTTCTGGTAGACAGCATGAAGCAGGCAGTTCACAAGTTTGAAGTCTGTTCACCCGGAGAATTTGCAATCTGTGAAAGAGAGCAGGTCGCAATGGCTGATATTGTACTTTCGGGTGTCAATAAAGAAAAAGCAGATATTCTTCATGTGATGAAGGACTGCGGCGGCGTGGGTGTGTATACAATCGAATCCCGTACCCAGTTAGAACTGCTTCAGGCATGCGCAAAAGAAACGAATCTGACAATCCGCGCACTGATCCGCGTGACAAGCGGCAACCAGTTCGGTGTTGACGAATCAGAACTGGAAGATATTATTGCAAACCGCACACAGTACCCGAATATTGACTTTTACGGTATCCAGTGTTATACAGGCACGCAGAAGAAAAAGATGAAACAGATTGAAGAAGAACTGACACATTTAGACGGATTGTGCGACAGCCTGAAAGAAAAGTACGGCTGGATGGCAAAGGAATTCGAATACGGACCGGGGCTTTTAGTTTCTTACTTCGGAGAAGAAGCATTAAATGACGGATTTGACGAATTAAAGGAATTCGCGGCGCTTCTTGCACCAATCCGCGGCAAATATGAAATTACGCTTGAAATGGGACGTTTTATCGCAGCTTCCTGTGGTGTGTTTGTTTCATCGGTAGTGGATTTAAAGACGAATAAAGAGCAGAATTACTGTATTATTGACGGCGGAATCAACCATATTAATTACTATGGTCAGACCATGGCAATGAAGATTCCGGCATATACTTATGTAAAGGCAGACGGCAGCATAACGGCAGGCTTTGACATGGCAGCACGCAGGAAGCTTGCACAAGCCGGAGCAACCGAGAAATGGACAATCTGCGGCTCACTGTGTACGGTCGGTGATGTCATTGTAAAAAATCTGCCGGTAGTAAAGCCTGAAATCGGGGATCTGATACTATTCTATAATATCGGTGCATATTCTGTGACAGAGGGAATTTACCTGTTTTTAAGCAGAAGAATGCCAAAGATTGTGGCGTACTCAAAAAAGGAAAAAGCCGTTGTATACAGAGATGTCCTGGCATCGGACACAATAAATTCACGGATGAGTCTGGTACGGAAATAAAAAAGGTACTTGACGAACATAGTGATGTGTTGTATTTTAAATTCGATACAGACAGCAGGTCTGTAAAAAAAGGAATGAATTTGAAAACAGAAAGGTTAGGTTTTACAGATGGATCAGTTAATGGAAATTTTAACAGAGGTTAATGCAGATGTAGATTTTGAAACATGTGATACACTTATTGATGACGGGATTTTAGATTCTTTTGATATTGTATCTATTGTTGGTGAATTAAACGATACATTTGATATCGATATCACACCGGCAGATATTGTTCCGGAAAATTTCAATTCTGCAGAAGCAATGTGGGATATGAT
>OGRS01001745.1_pt1 | contig 11628 bp, 3 predicted proteins | sample 1553561 | NCBI WGS metagenome assembly OGRS01 (sample SAMEA2580103, study PRJEB22360) | human gut metagenome | biome: human gut; feature: human-associated habitat; material: faeces | place: Denmark | collected 2008/2010
TTTATGTATTTTTTGTAAAAAAAATAAAAATATTTTTTTATAAAGCTGTTGACTTTTTGTTTTTTTATAGTATAACTGTATTACAATTATAGACAACGTATATACCTTAAAGTCTTATTTTAAATAGGAAAAAATTACTTTACCTATTTTAATCTATACTTATCTTTATTTCATTCTTAAATTTTCCTATTTTAGATATTTTTATAATTTTATTCTTTTTTAATGAGAAAGGAGTTCAAAATGAAACTTAAAATAATATGTTTTTTAGTTATTTTTACTAATTTTCTTTTTGCTTCACAGCAAGAAATAAATAGAGAGGAAAGACGTAGAAAGGAAGAAGAATTTAAAAAAATTGAAAAAGAAGATAGTTTTAATAATAAATATCCTACTAATGAACTTGATAATATTACTTCAGAAGTAGGAAGTGAAATAAAGATAATAGAAGTTAAAGGAAATACAATATTATCAAAAAATAAAATAGAGAATTTAAAGAAAAAATATGTAGGTAAAAGAGGGGGAAAAAATGTTATAAATTTTGTAAAAGAGCTTGAAAATCTATACTTAGAAAAAGGATATATAACTACTAGAGTAAAAATTGATATAGAAAACTCTAACTTTAAAGCAGGAAAGATTCAATGTATTGTAATTGAAGGATATATTGAAAATATAGTAATGAATGGAGAAAGTAATAATTCCAAAATTTTTGCTTCTTTTCCAACAAAAGAAAAAGAAGTTTTAAATATAAAAGATTTAGACCAAGGAATAGATAATCTTAATTCTATTTCAGCTAATAATGCAAAGTTAGATATACTTGCTGGAGAAAATCTTGGAGGAAGTATTATTGATATTAAAAATGAAACAAGTAAAAAAATTTCTGCTGCTGTAAATTACAATAACTTAGGGCAAAAAAGCACTGGAGAAGAAAGAATAAAGTTAGCTCTTACAATAGAAGATTTTTTAGGGATAAATGACTCTTTTACAGGAAGTTATCAAAGAAAATTAGGACGGAATAAAAAGTATAATGATAATGAAAACTTCTCTTTCTATTATAGAATACCTTTTAAATATTGGGAGTTTTCTATCATTAAAGATCAATCAGAATATAAAAATACTATAACAGGATTAGGACAAAGTTATAAATCAACAGGTATTTCAAAAAATATGAACTATTCTTTAAGAAGAATTATACATAGAAATGAGGTAGGGAAAACAACACTAGGTTTAACTTTAACTAATAAAGAAACAAAAAACTATATTGATGATGAAAAGCTTATATTAAGTTCAAGAAAGCTTTCTGTTTTAAAGTTAGATATAGGACATCAAAGAAGACTTTTTAATGGAATGTTTTTTGGAGAAATTGCATATTATGAAGGTTTAAAAAGATTTGGAGCAGAAAGAGATGATTGGGAATATAAAGACTCAACAAGTCCTAAAGCTCAATTTCAAAAATATACTATGGATATTAATTGGTATAAACCTTTTAAAATAAATAACCAAAATTTTTCATATAGATTTAGTTTTAGTGGACAATATTCAGATGATATTCTTTATTCCTCTGAAAAAATGAGTATAGGTGATGATACTACTGTAAGAGGATTCAAAGAAAATTCTATTATGGGAGATAAAGGAATCTATATTAGAAATGAATTAGCATACAATTATAACTTTTTAGAACCTTTTATAGCCTATGATATAGGAAGAGTTAAAGATGTTACAAAAGATGAATATTATGAAAAATATGGTACTGAACTTAGTGGAGCTTCTATTGGAGTTAGGGTTTACTTTAAATATTTTACAGCTAGTATAACTTATTCTAAACCTCTTACAGCTCCAAGATATATAGATAAAAACAAGCAAGAGATATATATTACTTTATCATACCTATTTTAGTTTAGGGGGGATAATTTATGAAAAATAAGTTTTTAAGAAAGTTTTTTATTTATATTTATATTTTCTTTAGTATATTTACTCAACCAATAATAGCTGCTTCTATTGTTGTGGACCAAAATAAAAATCAACAACTACATTTAGATAAAACAGCAAATGGAAAACAAATGGTTAATATCAATGCACCTAATGAAAAAGGTACATCACATAACTTTTTTAAAGAGTACAATGTAGGAAAAGATGGAGTTATTTTAAATAATAGTAATAAGAAATTTGAAAATACTCAATTAGGAGGACTTATTTATGGAAATCCTAATCTAGTTAATAAAAAAGAAGCAGATAAAATTCTAGCTGAAGTTACAGGAACAAATAGATCTAAATTAGAAGGATTTACAGAGATAGCAGGGAAACAAGCCAATTTTATTTTATCTAACCCTAATGGTATTTTTATAAATGGAGCAAGATTTATAAATACTCCACAAGCTATCCTTACTACTGGAAAAGTTGTTTTAGATAAATTTAAAGAGTTAAAAGGTTTTGATATTGAAGATGGAACTATAGTTATAGGTAATCTAGGATTAGATACTAGAAATATTAGAAAAGTGGACCTTATATCGAGAACAGCCGAACTTGAAGGAGCAATTTATGGTGGCGAAGAAGTAAATGTTATTCTAGGAAGAAATGAGTATGATTATACTACAGAAAAAGTAACAGCAAAATCAGATAATGGTGAGGAAAAACCAAAAATTGCTTTAGATGGAAAAGCTTTAGGATCTCTTTATGCAGGTAGAATATATATTCATAGTAGTGAAAAAGGTGTTGGAGTAAATAGTGAAGCCACACTTCTAGCTGATACAGGAGATTTAACAATTAATGCAGATGGAGATTTAGTATTAAAAGATATTCAAGCTAAAAAAAATATAGATCTAACTGGACAAAATATTTCTATTAAAGAAAAAGCTATTTCTGAAAAAGAAATAAATTTAGTTGCTAATAAAGATATTATTAATACTGGAAATGTTTCTGCAAATGAAAAAATTAATTTAAAAGGACAAAAATTAGAAAATAAAAAAGATATTATTGGAAATAATGTTCATTTGGTTACAAATGAATTAGAAAATAAGGGTACTATCTATGGAGAAAATGATCTTACTGTTACTAATAATAAAATAACTAATGATACTAAAGCTGTAATAGCTGGAAGTAGTTTAAATCTTAATTCAAATACCATAGAAAATAAAGGTAATATTCTTGGAGATAATGTCATTCTTAAAGGAAAGGATACTAAAAATACAGGATCTATTACTGGAGAAAAAGAATTAATTATTACTTCAAACCTAACAAATACAGGTAACGTTCAAGGTAAAGATAAAATCAATATTACTGGAAATATAGAAAATAACAAAAATATAAAGACTGAAAATGAATTATCAATTACAGGAAGTATTGATAATAAAGGATATATTTATGGAAAAAATACTTCTATAAAAGGAAAAGTAATTAATACTGGAGATTTTCTTACTTTAACAGCTTTTAATATTTATGGTGATGTGGAAAACTTTAACAATTTAGTTGGAGGAGATAAATTAGTTCTTATTAGCAAAAACATAAAAAATAAAGGAACTATATCTGCAAAAGATATAGAGATAACAACAGACCTTCTTAATAACTATAATTCAATAACTGGAGAATCTACTTCTCTTAAAGCTAAAGAAATTAATAATTATGAAACAATATATGGAAAAAATTATTTATATCTTCAAGGAGAGAATTTTATTAACAATAAATTGTTTCAATCTTTAGGAGATATAGAAATAACTCTAAATAATACAATTGAAAATACAGGAGATCTTTTTGCTAAGGGAAATATCCAATTAAAATCTACTAATTTAAAAAATGATGGAAAAATAATCTCTGAAAAAGATGGAAACTATGAGACTAAAAATACAATTTCAAATAGTGGAATATTACAAGGAAATTCTATTACTTTAAATGAAATTGATAATAAAGGAACTGTTGCTTCTGTTACAAACTTTACTGCAAATAGTTTAAAAAATAGTGGAACAGTATCAGCTCTAAAAAATCTTAATATTAATGATGTAAGTAATGAACAAAATGGAAAATTAATATCAGGTAAAGATATAATTACTAAAAATTCTTTAAATAATAGTGGAATATTATCTGCAAAAGGAAATATTATAGCAAGTAATATTATTAATAGTGGAAATATTTTAACAGATAATACCATCACTTTTAATAATCTAACTAAAAACAGCGGAATTATAGAAGGGAACAATATTAATATTGAAAATACTGATGTTTTAAATAATTCTTCAGGAACTATTAAAGCCTTTAGTGATAATTCTACTATTAGTATAATAGCTAATAACCTAATAAACTCTGATGGTAAAATACAATCACAGGGAAATTTAACTCTAAATATATTTGGAGATTTAACTCTTGAAGGAACTTTTACTGGAAATAATCAATTTAATATTACTGCTAATTCATTAGTTTCTAATACTGATATAGAAAATAATGGAGATATTATTTTAAGTTTAAATGGTAATTTTGTAAATAATAAAACTTTTATTAGTGGCAAAGATGTTGATATAAAAGCTAATAATATAAGTAACTCTGGAACTATTGGAAGTGTACAAGGATTTTTAGCTAAAGTTTCTGGAACTCTTCATAATCTTAAAAATTTAATTTTAGGCTCTGGAGAAAATAATATTATTGCTGAAAATGAGATAAAAAATGAAGGTTTTATCACTTCAGAAGAATCTTTAAAATTAGATAGTGGACAAATAAAAAACCTTGGACAAATTGCTTCAGGTAATCAATTGACTATTACTTCAGATAATAATATTGAAAATAAAGATGGAGCTTTAATTTTTGCTAACAAAGATATGAGTTTAAATGCCAATAAAGATATATTAAATGAGAAATCAGAAATATATTCAGGAAGCAATATTGTCATTACAGCAAATGAAAATGTAGTAAATAAAATAGGAGATATTGAAGGGCAGAATGACATCACAATTACTGCTTCAAATATAGAGAATATTGGAGAAGTAATAGGTTCTCACGAAATAAAATATGTTTTAGGTAAAGATCTAAACCTTGATACAAGTAAAATAGATAAAGATCCTATAAGAAAAAAATCTAATGAAATATTCAATAAAGTTTATGATGAATTTGTTAAAGAGGGTAGAACAGAATGGGAAAATGATGTTCATCTATATGGTGGAGAAAAAGTTATTAGTAACTATACAAGTAATCTATCATATATATCAGCAGGAAAAAATCTAACTTTAAATGCTAAGAATAATATTTTAAATAAAGAAGGAAATATTCTTGCTGTAAATGATGTAAATATCAAAGCAAAAAACTTAACAAATGAAACTTATTTAATAGATATTACAACTAAAGCAGAGTGGCGTCAAAATTATGAAATGCATGGTGACGCTATGTATAAACTTGGATATAATCAATACTATTATGATGGACAGTTATATAATCATAATCGTGATAAGGGATATACAATAGTAAAAACTGATATTACATGGAAAGTAGGTTCAGATAAACCTACTTTAATATCTGCTGGTGGTAAAGCAAATATAGATGTTGTAGAAACAATTGGAAATGGTACTCTTTCTAATAAAATATATGGTGTTGATGAAAAACATATTAATACAGAAGAAGTATCATTAAATGAAAGTAATATACAAAAGACAGGAACAATTAATACAGAAGAATATACAAAAATTCCTACTGGTGATAAAGGATTATTCAAAGTAAATGAAGAATTTATTAATAACAATACATTTGAAATAAGTTCTGGAAATAATTTAGTAAAAAATGAAAGTAAACCTGGATTCTCTTATCTGATAGAAACAAATATAAAATTTATAGATAAGGGATTCTTCCTTGGTTCTGATTATTTCTTTGATAGAATTAATTTTAATCCTGAAAAAAACATCAGACTTCTTGGAGATGAATTTTTTGAAACAAAATTTGTAAATAGAGCTATTTTAGAAAGTACTGGAAAAAGATATCTTAATGGGGCTACAAATGATAAAGAACAAATGCAAATTCTTTATGATAATTCTATTGTAGCTATGAAAGATATGAATCTTTCTATTGGAATAGCCCTTACTGCTGAACAAATAAATAATCTAAAAGATGATATTATTTGGTATGTGGAAGAAGAAGTAAACGGAGTAAATGTTCTAGTTCCTAAAGTTTATCTTTCTAAAGAAACTCTTGCTTCATTAGGAGATAATCAAACTGGAATATATGGTGGAGATAGCTTAAATATATCAGCTTTAGCTATAACTAATACTGGTAAAATTCAATCTACAGGCGATATTATAATAAATACTGATGAACTATTAAATAAATCTATTCTTGGAGATTATAAAGCTAAAATTAATGGAAATAATATTAACATTGTATCAGTAGGGGATATTAATAATATAGGTGCTGAAATAAATGCTGAAAATAATTTAAGCTTAGAGTCATTAAAAGGAAGTATTGCTAATAAAACTATACTTAGAGAAAATGTTATGAGTGATAATTACATTGCTTCAAAAGTTGAAAATAGTGCTAGTATGTCAGGAGATAATATCAGTATTAATGCTAATAAAGACTTTGAAAATACTGGTGCTTTAGTCAAAGCTGATAATAATCTTGATATTGAAGCTGAAAACATTACTGCTAATACAATTGAAGTTCATAATTATCATCATACTGGTGGAACAAAAAACTATACAATCAATGAATCTCTTGAAAATTTTGGTAGTAGTTTAGAGGGAACAGATATTGTTCTTAATGCCAATAAAGATATTAATATTAAAGGTTCTAATATTGTAGCTAATAATAATCTTAATTTAAGTGCTGGTGATGATGTTAATATTGTTGCTTCAGTTGATACAAATTATTATGAACATCAAGAAAGTAAAAAGAAAAGTTTTGGAAGAAGCAAGTCTAAAACTGAAGTTAAATATTCAACAAAACATAATAGCTCTAATTTGATCGGAGAAAATATAAATATAACAAGTGGGAAAGATACTGCTATAATTGGAAGCAATATTCAAGCTGGTACTGAAGGAAAAGCTGAAATAAATGCTGGTGGAGATATTGTTCAAGCAGCAGTAAAAGATATTAATTATAGCTATAAGAAAACTACTAAGAAAGGTTTCTTAGGACTTACTGGAAGTTCAAAATCAAGTGAAAGCTATAAAGAAGAAGCAATAAAAGCTAATACTATCTCTGGTACAGGAGGAACAACTTATGTAGCAGATAAAGGACTTATGCTTGAGGGAGTAACAGTAGTTTCTACAGGAAATGTTACTTTAAAAGGAAAAGATGTTAATATAAATCCTACTGAAGAAAAATCATTCCAAGAAGTAAAACAAAAGAAAAAAGGTTTTTCTAGTTCATTTGGTAGTGGTGGAATAAGCCTATCTTATGGTAAAAGTAAAGATGAAATAAAAACTACTACTACAGAAAATATAGCTTCAAATATTGTTTCTCAAGGTAAGGTAACTATAGAAGCTAATGATGGAACAACTAAAATAAAATCTGCTGACATTTATGGAAATGAAGGAATTGACATCAGTGGTACAAAAGGGGTAGAATTAACTACAGCTAAAAATACTACTACAGTTGATGAAAAACATAAATCAACAAGTATAGGAATAAGTGCTGGAGTTCAAAGTAGTATAAAAAATACTATAGATAATATTGAAAATATAGATGATTTAACAGATTTTAGTGGAAATTCTTATGATATAGCTAATACTGCTTCTGATCTTGTAGGAGCTATAAAAGATGGAGCTGACGCTATAGATAAGATTTATTCAAGCAAAAATAAATCAACTGTTGGTTCTGAAGGGCTTGAAGTTATATCAAAAGATGTTAATAACTATATCAGTGTATCTGCTGGAATAAGCAAAAATAAATCAGAATCACACTCATCTAGTAAAACAACTGTAAAAAATAATCTTGAATCTAGTGGAGATATAAATATATCATCATCTAAAGGTAGTGTCTTAATAGAAGGAACAGATATTAAAACAGATAAAGATCTTAATCTTAAAGCTGATAAAGATATAATAGTTCAATCTTCTAAAGATGAATACAACTATTCAAATAAATCTTCATCTAGTGGAGTAAGTGCTGATTTAACTATTTCAACTGATCCTACTAAAATTTTTGGTGGAATAACTACTTCTCATAATAAAGGTAAAGGTACTGGAGAAGGTATTGAAAATATAAATTCTAAATTTGAAGTAGGTGGAACTCACAGATCTGAAGCTGGAGAAACAGTTAAATATGAAGGTGCTAATGTTGAAGCTAATAAGGTTGATATAAAAGGTAAAGAGGTAATTATAGCTTCATCTAAGGATATTAGTAATTCTGAATCCAAAAATAGTAGTGGAAGTGTTAAATTTGGAACATCTCCTCTTCCTACAGAAATAAATATCAATTATAGCAAAGCTGATGGTGAAAAAGAATGGGTTGGAGATCAAACTTCTATTATAGCCAAAGAAGGCGGAACTATAGAAAGTAAAAACTTTACTAACAGCGGAGCAATAATAGGTTCTGAAAGCAAGGAAAATAAGCTAATTGTAAAAGCAGATAATGTAAATGTAGGTAACCTTAAAGATAAAGATACCAATAAAGTAAGTGGTGGCGGAATCAATATTACAAATAAAGGTGTTCCTAATATCTCTGTAATAACTGGCGGACAAGATAAAAGACAAGATACTAATGCTACAGCAGTAAATACAGAATTTATAGTACAAGGGGAAAATAAGAGTGCTGAAGAGCTAGGATTTAATACAGATTTAAATAAAGCCCAAGTAATAACCAAAGATGAAAATAAGGTACTTGACGCTGACCTTCATACAGATCTTTTAGATAAAGATGAAAGAGATAAAATAGTTGAAGCTGGAGAAGTTATAACTGCTGTAATAGAAGGTAGTTTAACAAATGGAGAAAGTGGAGTATTAAATACTATTAAAGAACTTTTATATGGAGATCTTTTAAAAAAAGACGCTGAAAAATATCCAGGATATGAAAAATTAGGAATTAATGTATATGACAAAAATGGAAATATTGATCCTGATATTTTAAATGAAAAAGCTAACAGAGTACAGGAGTTTATAGATACTTTCCTAGCTAATAGAGATTTTGAAGGTGAAAATCCAACTGTTCTTATAGGAGATCTACCAGAAGGTGAAATATCTTTTGTTTCTGTTAAAGAAAATATTATAGCTATAGATAGAAAAATATTAGCTAATGCTGATGAAAATAAGGTATTAGAAATACTGGCTCACGAACTAGGACATTTTAATAGCTATGATACAAATGAAGATACTGCCAATAGAATTGCAGGACAAATAGATAATCCTAAAAATGAAGCAGAATATACTGAAAAGTATGAAAAGGATTTTCAAAAGAATTATGGAAACAGAGATATAAGTGGAGAAAAAGCTCAAGAGAGAATTGATAAAGTTCCAGAGGAAAATAAAGAACATCTAATTGGTACAACTCTTGATGTAATTTTTTCATCAAATACTACTGGTGATCCTGAAATAGTTAATGAAAAAGAATTAGAAATAAAAAATGGACAACTTTATTTACATGGTAATCCTGTATATATTTCTGGTGAATATGAAGATGGAAAACTACTTGTATCACCAATGCCACAAAACTTTATAATGGAGCAAATAGAAGGAGCTATTATAGGAGAAGCAGCAGGAAAACTTATAAAGTATGGTGGTAAATATATCCTAAGTACTCCAGCAGGAAAATATGTTGTTACTAAGAGTGGAAAACTAATGGGTGAATTAAAAGAAATTATTAAACTTTCACCTAGTGAACTAGAAGTTCTTGGGAAAAATGTAGAAAGTAGTCCTAGTGGATTTATTAATTCTTCAAAAATTGCTAATGCAGGAGTTAAAATCCCTGTAAATTCACTTGAGAATAAAAAGTTAATAGGAGAAATTATGCAAAATGGAGATATTAACGGAAATTTAACAGAAAAATTAGTAAATAATATAGCTAAAGAAAATAATTATAAACTTTTAAATGGAAAATATAGTGGAAATCATGGTATTGACCATCTTTTCCTTTCAAAAGATGGAAAAACATTGATTATTTTAGAAAGTAAACAAATGAATAAAGGATCTTTTCAGCTTTTAAAAAATGGAGCTGGAAAAAATCTTCAATTATCTGAAAAATGGTTAGAAACTGTCAGTAAAAAAATAAATGATCCTATTATTCAAAAAGAAATTTTAAATGGAATAAAAAGAGGAACTATTAAAACAGGAGTAATAGGAGTAAATAAAAAAACTGGAGATTTAATTTTAATTAATGTTACAGTTAAGTAAATTAAAATAAACTTATAGTTTTATTAATAGTAAAATAAAATTAAATAGAGGGAGGATTGTATAGATAAATGTACACATTTATCATACAGAAATAATTATGTATTTTTTATGTAAAAATCAAGATGAATTTGAAGAAAAGAAAAAAATAGTAACCAATATATTAAGTTATTTAAAACCTAAAGAAACAGAAGAAAATCTTTATCTTATAAAAAATAAATTAGGAAATCCTTTTGGAGCTATATGGTGTTTAAGCCTAGAATATGAAGCAAAAGCAACTAAAAATTGGCTTGAAAATAAAAATAATAAAGATTTTAAACAAAATTGTTATATTGCAGGAAAGCTAAATTTATTACATGAAAGTAGAAATGATTGGGGATATTCGGGAACTAATATTGGGAATTTTTTTAAAATTCTAATGTCAGATAATAAAGATTTAATAAATTATTTAGTTCAAAATATAGATATTATATGTTATGAATCAAAACCTAATTATCATAAAGGAATAAGTTCAAATCTTTTTCTTAATAAAACAACTTTATTAGCATTAAAAGGGGAATGGGAAAAAGTAAAAGAAAGAAGTAAAATATTTTTAAATGATATTCCTAAAGATATGAAAAAAAGAACTTCAGATTTTGAATTTTTCTTAGGATTAGCAGAAGGTAATATTGAAAAAATGAAAATAGCCTTAGAAAAACTTTTAATTCCTAAAAATGCTAAAATAGCTGCTTATGATACTGAAGCGTATTTTGACTTCTATCTACAAGTACAAGTGTTAATGTATGGAAAAATAGCATCGATACATGGCTATGATTTAGGAATTGATCATGAACTTGCACCTAAAGAACTTATTAAATATGCTCCTTTATCTGAAGAAGAGTATAAAGATCCTTATGATTTTATGAAAGAATTTGATTATGACTTACCTCAAATTGAATGGATAAAAAAATATTCTATAAAGGAGTAAGTATGGCAGAAATAACTGATGTATATTTAAAAATAATTTATAAAAAAAATAATAAAATAATGGAAGATGACTTATTTAAAGACGAAGACTTATTAGGAATACTTTTTTCTTTAGAATATGATGGTATAGATTTTATTGATGAAATAGAAGGAATTATTCTTTCAAAAGGACGTTGGTGTTATCTTAATACTTTTAAAGATAATCCTTTACTTCTTGATGAATTATATACAATAGCTGCTTTAAAAAAAATAGATGACATCTTTTATTTATATTGTGATAGTTCTGAAATTATGGAAAAAGTTGATTTTGGTATAGTTCATTTAAATATAAAAGAAAATAAGAGTCCTGAATATCTAATTATAGAAACAAATAAAT